>Ga0114129_10004021_pt1 | contig 20743 bp, 14 predicted proteins | sample RhiMetdeltSRZDD1_FD_80071 | JGI IMG/M metagenome (GOLD analysis project Ga0114129, IMG submission 80071) | Populus rhizosphere microbial communities from Tennessee, USA - Rhizosphere MetaG P. deltoides SRZDD1 (version 2) (version 2) | ecosystem: Host-associated > Plants > Roots > Rhizosphere >... | reverse complement strand
TGACCGAGATCGCCGAACCTGTTGGAACCGCCGATCTTGAAGGCATGCGCGCCTGTCACGTACGAGAACGCGCCCCGGAACGTGTACACGCTCTGGTCCTGGACGCGGTACATCTCGGCCGCGCGGTACCGCATCCCCGTTGACTGCTCCTGCACGGGGATCATCCCCTGCGCGAGACCCGACCACGGCGAACGGTTGCTCTGCGACTTGTAGACCTGGCCGTTGGCTTCGATGAGCATCCGGCTGGTGAGGGGCAACGTCCAGTCGCCCGCGACCAGACGCTGAAACGGGTAATCGGCGCGCTGGCCCGCTTCCCAGGCGAGCGTAAGCGATGCGTCCGTCGGGCAGAAGCAGTAGCTGGTGTTGTAGTAGGTCGCGCCCACCTTGTTCCGCGGTGACGCCTGCCAGCTGAGGCGAAGCTGGGTGTCCGGCTGCTTCTGCTCGTTCCAGACGCGGCGGCTCTTGTCGGGCTCGTAGGTCCACGCATCCGGGTTGTTGGCGTTCTTGTTCCAGTAGAGGCCCGCGACGTAGTCGGCCGTTACGTTGTAGCGCGCGGCGCCGAAGAACCAGATCTTGTCGCGGAGAATCGGGCCGCCGAACGCGGGATTGATGTCCCAGTTCGCCTTGATACTGTTCGGCACGCCCAGGCCGCGGGCAATCAGCTTGTCGGTGAGGTTGTCGCTCTGAAACTTGCCTGGGGCGTAGGCGCCAAACACGACCCCGTGGAACATGTTGCCGCCTTCACGGAGGGTGTAGTTCGTGCGAACTCCCCCCGCGTGCAGCTCGGCATTGTTCGATCCCGTGTCGATGGTGATTTCCTGGAGGCCCATCGGATTCAAAAAGATCGTCGCGGTCGCGGCGCCGGTCCCGAACGAGGCGATCGTCATTCCGTTCAACGTCGTCCCTGCATCTTCAGATCTGGCACCGTGGGCCACCATGTTTCCGGTCACGGCCCTGACCCCGGCGCCGCCCACATCCTGACGGCGGAAGTCGACGCTCGGAATCAGCACGCCCAGCGCCGTCCTGAGTCCCGAATTCGGCAAGGCATCGAGAAGCTCACGATCCAGCACCCGCTCCTGGCGCGTGCTCTGCACGTCGACCACCGGGGTTTCTCCAGAGACCGTGATCGTTTCTGCGATCCCGCCCACCCGCAAATCGGCGTTGATGCGAGCAGTGAAGCTGCCCGACAGCTCGACTCCCGTCCGCTGTACGGGCGCGAACCCGGCCAGCGTGAACATCACCGAGTACACCCCGGGCCGCAGATTTTCGATGGCGTACTGACCGGTGCCGTCCGTCACGGCGGATCGGACCTTTTCAATGAGTGCGGGACTGGCCGCTTCGACGGTCACGCCTGGAAGCACGGCGCCCGACGCGTCCCTGACGACGCCGCTGATCGCAGCCTGCGCGGACGCCACGACCGGTAGCGACAACGCGAACGCGAAAACCGCTCCGATCTTGCCGATTCTCAGCACGGCTACCCTCCGTTCAACTTGTTTCCGCCGTCTTCCCGTTTTAGGCGTTTCGGACCCGGCCGTCCCTCCTGGTGTCATTGCGGAGGCATACGTATATCCAGTTCGTGACGAATGTCAATGCGCCGAAGGCGCGACGGCACTTACTTCGCGCGGCCTCTGAAGCCTTGCGCGAGCCTCTGCACGCGGCAGATTTCGACTCGCGGTGTCATCGAGGAGCTCCTTGTCGTTGGAGATATCCAATGAGTGTTTGCTGGTCTGCCGCTGTAAGCCTCGCGCCGTACGTCATCATGCGTGCGATGACCGCAGTCCAGTCCTCTGAATCGCCTTTCTTTGAAGCGGTCGCCAGTTCGTGGCACTGCTGGCAATTCTGCTGAAGTATCGCTGCGCCGTCAGCCGCCGGTGCCTGTTGGCCTGCGCCTCGAGCGCCGGGCCGGCCACGGCCTGACGCATCGGCCGGCGTCTGGCGAGCATTCCCTGCGGTCGCGGCCAGAAAGGCCGTCACAGGCCCGATCTCGTCGGGCATGATTTGCGCCCCGCGGCTGATCATGAAGTAGACGGTGTCCTTCCACTGTTCCGGTGTCTGTTTATGGACTTGCAACATCCTGACGATGGTGGTGTGACAGGTCGCACACACTTGCGCAACGACTCGTCTCCCCTTCTCAATCTGGGCCGATTGGTCGCCTGACACGTTCGCCGAGCCCTGCGCTGCAAGGCCGCTGCTCAACGCGACGGAAATCAACATCACGAGATTCCAGACCGTGAGGGCACGTGTCATGTGTCTACCCGTTCAGTCTCTTCTTCCGGATCTCAGCGATGGAGTGCCGCTGATACCAGGTTCCCTGGCTCAAAGGCGCGCCATCGATTGCGACATCGATATCCAGCACCACGGCTTTGCCATCGCGCATGCTCCTCAGGCATCGTTGCAGTGCTGGCGCCAGATCTCGGGCGTTTTTCACCTTTTCGCCTTTCAGACCATACGCTTCGGCGATAGTTGTGTATTCGACGTCGGGATCTCCCAGGTACCCATTGAAGTCCTTGCCGGCCTCGAAAAAGACGCCGCCGTTCAGCATGTTCCGCGCGCGGCTTTCGTTGTAGGAATGGTTATTCATCACCACGATGAGCATTGGTGCCTCGTACCGCGCGATGCTCCACAAGGCTTCCGACTGGTTGAAGAGGAAGCCGCCGTCTCCCTGTAGGGCGACGACCTGCCGGTCGGGTAACGCGACGTTCACGCCAAACGCCGCAGCCACCCCCCACCCCAATGCGTCGCCTTTCGTGCGTCCGATCCGCTGTTTATTCGATCCGCCAAGCTTGAGTTGGTTGTAGATCTTGGAGTACTGGGTCCCGAGTTCCGGCACGATCACGGCATCCTTGTCGAGCACCTTCTCGAGCTCGTAGCCGACGCGCTCCCAGGTCACGGGGCTGCTGTCGAAATTGGCGCGCAGGGCCATTTCCCTGGATTGCTTGAGGCCACTCGTCAACGCGGATACCGTGGCCAGCCTGCTCGATCGAATCCTCGCCATCCGGTCCCTGGTCAACATTCCGTCAAGCGCGTCAGATAGGTCACGGATGGCCGTGCGCACCTCCGAGAGAATGCTCAAGTCGGGGACAACCGATCGTCCCAGGGCTGTGGGATCGTGGTTGATGCTGACGATGCGCCGCCGCTGGCCGGCCGTGAGACCGCGCAAGTCCTGCCGGCCGAGCGTGAAGCTCTCGCCAAAACTCATCACCACATCTTCATCGCGGGGAAATCGCTGCGCCTGGAAGTCGCCGAGAAATAACGGATGGTCGTTGGGGAAATTCGCATAGAGGCTATGCATCGTTTCCACCACCGGCACGGAGAGCTTTTCCGCCAGCGCGACGATCTCGTCGTACGCGCCCTCCAGGCCAACCTGTGAGCCGACAACGAAGATGGGGTTTTCAGATTCGGCGAGCCACTGGGCGGCCTTCTCGATCGCATCGGTCGGAGCCCTGGAGCGATGGCGCATGGTTGCGAGATCGATCTTGTAGATTCGGGCCTCGATCTGCTCCTGCCCGCCGTCCCACTGCAGCGCCACCGGCCCGCTTGGAGGACCAAAGGCAAATTTGATCGCACGGCGAAGAATGCCCGTCACATCCTCCGGGAGCAGCGTGCCGGTCCACGTCGTAAAGGGTTCGGTCGGTCCGAGCTGGTTATCCCAGGACTCGAACGTATCCATGCCCTGATCGGCGATGCCTCCGCCGGAGAACGTCACCAGCAACGGCACGTGATCCTTCCAGGCGTTGTACGTGTTGCTCAGCGCGTTCATGATGCCCACGCCGCTGCCGAAAAAGAATCCCAGGTTCTTGCTGGCCATGGTGTAGCCCGCCGCCGCCGCGACCGCCTGGCCCTCGTGCGTCATGTTGATAACTTGCACATCGCCCGCGGCGTAGACGGCTTCCCTGAAGGGGACGAACCCGCTCGTGTTGGTGTGGAACAGTGTGTGAACGCCCGCCGCCCTCAGCTGCGCAAGCACTGCCCCCGACGCGGAGCCTCTATATATTTCGGGTTCGTCCTTTGGCAGCGCGTTTTCAGGCTTGGGTACGACTCTCTCTTGAGGATCTGCATCGGCGGCCTGTCCGATCCCCAGCCCGAAACCCGTTGCAGCGGTGGCGGCGAGAAAAGCTCGCCGCGAAACTGGTCCGACACCAGTTGCATTCGGCTCGGTCGTATTCCCGTCAACGTCAATGGGTGGAAGGTCCGATGGGAGCTTGCGCGTGCTGCTCATAGGTGACCCGGCCTTCGTTGAAACGCATTGCGAGTCATGAGCCGTGTGGCCCGCCGTGGAGGCCAACCGTCATGGCGCAGAAGTCGAGCGGCTCGAGGACCGACTGGCTCGTGACGTGGGGACCTGTACGCCATTCATGCATGACTGTCAACAAGAAACCACGACACTGAGTACGTCGCGGCGACCACGAGCGCAATCACCGTGGTCATACAACCCGCTCGAGGCAGTATCAGAACGACAAGATTCGCGGCATCAACGCTCAGCGTGTGCAAGCCGTTGAAAGCGCTCTCGGCTTGGACGTTGACTACGCGATGCTGAACAAGGTGTACCGTGCGAATCCCGAAGGACAAACGCGCCTGGACGAGCGCGTCGCAGCCACTACCCATGGTCTGAACCTCCAAAATCCGGCCGGGATTTCGTTTTCGCTGAGCACAGCTGAAGCCCAGCGCTACACCTTCCTGCACGATGGCAAACGTGTGCCATGAGGGGTACGATGGCTCCTGAAAGGAGAGTTGGACGATGCCGCATACCAGGACACGCGGAACGACGAGGTGGGCGTTGATGATGGCCACGTTGGCCCTACTGACCGGAACGGCGTCGGCGCATCACGGCTGGACCGGATACGAGGAGAAGGCGCAGACGATCACCGGTACGATCCGGGAGTCGAGCTACGAGAATCCTCACGGTTCCGTACGGTTGCAGGCCGAAGGCACCAACGGGAAGACGTGGCTCGTCGTCCTCGCGCCGACGGGACGGATGACCGATCGCGGACTGACACGCGATGCACTGAAGGTGGGCACCACGGCAACCGTGGTCGGCTACGCCCATCGAACCACTCAAGACGAAATGCGAGCCGAACGGATCACCATCGCGGGAAAGACAACGGAACTCCGCTGACCGGCCGTCGGCGCCCGCCGACGACCGCGGCAGCAATTCCACCTCGATCATGCGACGTCGAGGTCGCGCAAGCGTATCAAAGTACTTCCGCGACCCCGGCGACACGCCTTTCCGCGGCACCGCTCTCCAGAACTGGCTCCACACTTACGTCGCGGCGTCCGCGTCCGCTGCTTCGCGTACCATACGCCCTATGGCACGGGTGCTGCTCCGTCTCTACTTGAGATCCGATCGTCCTCTTGGGCCAGGCAAGATCACGATTCTGGAATCGATCCGTGACGGCGGATCGATCAGCGAGGCGGCGCGCGGGATGAAGATGTCGTATCGCTCCGCGTGGCTGCTCGTCGACAGCATGAACTCGCTATTCAAGAAGCCGGTCGTCAACACGACGCTGGGCGGCCGTGGCGGCGGGGCGGCGACGCTCACTGACTTTGGCGCAGACGTGATCCACCGGTATCGAGCCATGGAGCGCGCGACACGGCGCGTCATCGCGAAGGACCTCGCGGCCCTCGAGCGAAACGTACACTCATCACCACGAAGACGCCGCACGAAAACGCCACGACAGTAGACGCTCGCCCGTTTACGTCCGTCGACGCGTTGCGCTATATTCGCTGTGATATTTCGACCGTGACATGTCCGATCATCGTCCTTCGGCATTCGAGGCGATACCGGTGAGAGAAGTTCGCCTCTAAGACAGGTGTCAGGCTCTCACGCGAGGCCGCAAGACGACAATGTGAGCTCTTACCGGAATTCACGCATCCCGCATGAATGACCACCAGAACCCGGCGGCAGACGACGTACGGATGCGCGGCTTCGCGCGCCGCCATACGGTCGACGCCGCAATTGCGTGGCTCGATGACCAATTGCAGCCGCTCGGCGCCGAGCTCCTGCCTCTGCCGACCACGGCGGGTCGCGTGTTGGCCGGCTCCATTGCCAGCGAGGTGGACGTACCTGGATTCGACCGCGCCACGATGGACGGATACGCCGTCGTCGCGGAAAGTACGGAGGGTGCGTCTCCTTATAACAGCCTTCCACTGACGCTGATCGGGGACTCGCTGCCCGGACGCCCCTTTCAAGGCAGGGTCGGCCCCGGCCAGGCCGTGCGGATCATGACCGGTGCTCCGCTCCCGCTCGGCTGCGACGCGGTGCTGCCTGCCGAGTGGGCCGAACCGTCGGCCGCCTGCGAAGCGGAGTCGCCGCAGGCTGAGCCGGACGCGCCCGGCGGCCGCTGCGTCAGGGCACTCGCCGCCATGTCGCCTGGCAAACACGTCGGCAGGCGCGGAGAAGACGTCACCCGCGGGACGACGCTCCTCCAACGCGGACGTCTGTTGCGCCCCCAGGACCTGGGATTGCTCAGTTCCATCGGCGTGGGAGACGTGCACGTGATTCGCCGGCCGCGTGTTCGGCTGGTCGTGACCGGCAACGAATTGTTGCCGTCGGGTTCGCTGCCGCACGGTCATCGCATCGTCGACGCCAACGGGCCGATGCTCGCCGCTCTCGTCGAGCGCGACGGAGGGCTGGTCGATTTCACTGGTTTGGTGCCCGACGAGCACGATGCCATCCTCGACGCTCTCCATGCTGCGGCAGACGTCGTCATCGTGTCAGGTGGTTCGAGCGTCGGAATCGAGGATCTCGCGCCGACGCTTCTCGCCAAGCACGGCGACCTGGCGATCCATGGGATCGCCATGCGTCCCAGCAGCCCGACTGGTCTCGGACGAATCGAGCATCGGCTGGTGTTTCTGCTGCCAGGCAATCCGGTGTCCTGCCTCTGCGCCTACGATTTTTTTGCGGGCCGCGCGATTCGTGCCCTGGGTGGACGCACTAAGACGTGGCCGTATCGCCCGATACGCGCGACGTTGACGCGCAAGCTCAGTTCCACGATCGGTCGGCTCGACTATGCCCGCGTGCGAGTGATCGAAGGCGCTGTCGAGCCTCTCGCGATCGGCGGCGCGTCGGTGCTGTCATCGACGACGCGCGCTGACGGCTTCGTCGTCGTCCCCGCCGACAGTGAGGGCTTCGCGGCAGGCGCTGACGTGGAAGTCTGGCTCTATGCCTGAGCAGGAGCAGTTTCTCGATGTGCTCGACCGCGACGAAGCGGAGCGGCGGTTTCGTGCGGCCATCGACCTCGCGCCTCGCGGAATCGAAACGGCGCCGCTCCAAGCGGCCCTCGGCAGGGTGCTTGCGGCCGACGTCATCTCGCTCGTGGATGTGCCGTCGTTCGATCGCTCGAACGTGGACGGCTTCGCCGTCGTTGCCGAAGACACCTTCGGCGCGGCCGAAGAAGAGCCTCGCTGCGTACGGCTCGCCGAAGAAGTGATTCACACGGGAGTCGTGCCGAAGACGACGATCCAGCGGGGTCGGGCTGTATCGATTGCTACGGGAGGGATGGTTCCGCGCGGCGCTGATGCCGTGGTCATGGTCGAGCACGCCGAAGTGCGCGGTGACCAACTGCGGATTGCCAAAGCGGTCACGCCAGGGAGCGGGGTGTCGTTCGCCGGAACCGACATCACCGCGGGCGAGACGGTGCTGCGCCAGGGCCAGGTGCTGACCAGCCGCGATACCGGCGTTCTGGCCGCGATCGGGGTGCGGCGCGTCGACGTCTGGCGAAAACCGATCGTCGCCATTCTCTCTACGGGCGACGAGATCATCGCTCCCGGCGAGCCGATGGAACCCGCGAAGGTCTACGACTCGAACGCTCAGGTGCTCGCCGATGCCGTGCGGGAACTGGGCGGTGAACCGATGCGCCTGGGCATCGCGCACGACGATGTGGCGACGCTGCGCCGAAAGGTCGAAGAGGCCCTCGAGTCTGCCGACATCGTCCTGCTTTCAGGAGGCACGAGCAAGGGAGCGGGCGACGTCTCGTATCGCGTCGTGGCTGAACTGCGCGACCCCGGAATCGTGGCGCACGGTGTGGCGCTCAAGCCTGGCAAACCCATCTGCCTCGCGGCGACCCGTGGCCGTCCGGTCGTCGTGCTCCCCGGCTTTCCGACGTCGGCGATCTTCACGTTTCATGAGTTTGTAGCCCCGGTGCTCAGGGCGCAGGCCGGGCGCGGCTCAGAGCAACGGATGACCGTGCCGGCGCGATTAGCGGTCAAAGTCAACAGCGAGATCGGCCGGACGGAATACCTGCTGGTCGGATTGGTCGAGACAGCGGATGAACCGGGGCCCGACACGTCGCTCGCCGCGTATCCGATGGGACAAGGGTCCGGCAGCGTCACCACGTTCAGCCGTGCCGACGGCTTCACGACCATCGGCCGGCACGAGGAGATTGTCGAAGCGGGAACCGTCGTCGACGTTCAGCTTCTCGGCCGGGAGCTGCAGCTGGCTGACCTCGTGGTGATCGGCAGCCACTGTATCGGTCTCGATTACCTGCTGGGCGAATTACAGCAGCGTGGTGTGCGATCCAAGTTCCTCGCCGTCGGCAGTCTCGCGGGGCTGGAAGCCGCCAAGCGTCGCGAATGCGATGTGGCGGGCATCCACCTGCTGGATCCGGAGACCGGTCAGTACAATCGACCATTTCTCACACCGTCGCTGGACCTCGTCGCCGGCTATGGTCGACTGCAAGGCGTGGCCTTCCGTCGCGGCGATCGACGTTTTGAGGGCCGCGCCGCACGCGACGCCATCGCCGCCGTGAGACTCGATCCGTCGTGCGTGATGGTGAACCGCAACCAGGGCAGCGGCACACGAGCGCTGATCGACCGCCTGCTCGAAGGCGCCAAACCGCCTGGGTACGCCGTGCAACCGAGAAATCACAATGCCGTGGCCGCTGCCGTCTCGCAAGGCCGCGCGGATTGGGGACTGACGCTGGACACGGTGGCCCGCGGCGCGGGGCTGGGATTTCTGCCGGTTCAGGAGGAACGCTACGATTTCGTTATGCCGAAATCGCGCGCGAATCGCCGTGGCGTGGCGGCCCTCAAACAGCTGCTGAGTGAGCCCGCGACGCGGGACGCGTTAAGCCGCCTTGGAATGAAACCGTAGCTCGCTTGATGTGGAGCGTGAGTGTTGGCGACTGGAGATGAGAGCCGGCTCACCCGTTCGGTGACGGCCGCGGGTATCGTGCTGTGCGGTGGCCGATCCACGAGAATGGGATCTTCCAAAGCGCTGCTGCCCTTTGGTACCGAGACCATGCTGCAGCGTGTGATCCGCCTGCTCACCACGGTCGCCTCGCCGCTCGTCGTTGTCGCGGCACCCGAGCAGCCGCTACCGGAGCTGCCAGCGTCCGTGACAGTGACCCGCGACGAACAGGAGGGTCGCGGACCTCTCGAGGGGTTGCGCGCCGGTCTGAAGGCGCTGCCCGGCGACGCTGAGATCGCGTACGTGACGAGCTGTGACGTACCGCTCCTCGTTCCAGCATTCGTTGATCGAATGGTGGAGCTCCTTGGCGATCACGACATTGCGGTGGTGGAGATCGACGGATTTCCTCACCCGCTGTCAGCCGTCTATCGACGCCACACGCTGCCGCATGTCGAGGCGCTGCTGGCCGCGGACCGGCTTCGTCCCGTGTTCCTGTTCGACGCGGTGCGAACCCGCCGCGTGCAGCCGGCGGAACTGGCCTCCATCGATCCCGAATTGTTAACGCTGAGAAATCTGAATACCCACCAGGATTACCTGGACGCGCTCTCGACCGCAGGGCTCGGTCCGCCACCCTGATTGCCGCCGGGCAACCAGGAAAGACGGCTTACCAGCCGCGCTGCCGGTGATACTCGGTTACGAGCGTGCCCAGGTGTTCGCGGCTCAGCACCGCCGCCGGATCGCCGTCCAGCGCGGTGTCGAGAAACCGATCGGGCAGCGTGTCTTCCTCAGGTGTCCAGCCGGCCAGCAGGTTGAATCGCCGCTTGGCGTGCACGATACGCCTGGCAGTCTCGCGACACTCGTCGGCGGTCGCGTCCCAGCCGGTGACGCAGCGCAGCATGTCGGCGGCCTCCGCGTAGAAATCCTCGAACACACCGCGAAGAAACTTGCAGATGATGAGCGAGTCCATCAATGCGGCCTTGTCCTCGGTTTCGATGGCAAAGTGCACCGCGTCGACGGTTGCATGCTTACGATCCACCTTGTCCGAGAAATCCACCTCGTACGCGCCGCTGCGGTTATGGTCCGCACCACGAGCGCCCACCGCGAAGCCCAGGGCCATCGTCTGGAGGGCGCGCGGCTCGTAGCCGGGAATCTCCAGACCCTTGACCTGCGGAGCGAACGCGATGCTGTGATGTCCGATCGCGTGGGCGGCGCGGCGACTGCCCTCCGCCAGCAGATTCCCCACGCCTTCGCGGCGGCCGATCAACTCGAGCGCGCGCAGCATGGCGTCCCCGGATCCAAACGAGAGCCATGGCTCGTCGAGCCAGCCACGTTCCACGCACTCCATGGCGAACGCAATCGTGCCGCCCGCGCTGATCGTGTCGATCCCCAGGTCGTCGCATAGCCTGGACGCGCGGAGGACGATGTCCGGATCGCCCACGCCGCACAGCGGGCCGAGCGCGAACAGGCTTTCGTACTCGAGCCGGACGCCTTTCTCGTCTCCGAGCGAGTAGATGTGCTCGCACCCGATGGTGCAGGCCACGCAACTCGCGCGTGTCCGGCTGTGCGTCTGGCGGATCTCCTCAGGCGACAGGCTGACCGCCTCGTCGAAGGTGCCGGACTGAAAGTTCCGCGTCGGCAGCACGCCAAGGCGATTGAATGTCAGCAAATTGGCCGCAGTGCCCAGCTCACGGTACTTGGCGGTCGCAGGACCGAACGACCGTTTCGACAGGGTCTTGCTGTATTCAGTCAACTCGCGCGGGTGTGCCCACTCGCACCGCGCGGTTCCGCGCACGGCAATCGCCTTCAGGTTCTTGCTGCCCAGCACCGCGCCGCTCCCGCCGCGCCCGGCGTGGCGCCCGTCGTGCGAGATCGTCGCGTAACGGACCAGGTGCTCGCCGGCGGGGCCAATCGACGCGACCTGATAATCGGACCCGAGTCGCGTTTTGAGCGTCGTTTCCGCGACGTGGCACGCCGCTCCACGAAGGTCTTCGGCCGGCTCGAGCCGGACCCGCCCATCATCAATGATCAACGTCGAGAGCTCCGGCGCCCGTCCCACGATCACCATCGCGTCGCAACCGCATCGCTTGCCGGCAATCGCGAAGCCGCTACTGGCCAGCGAGTCGTTGATCCGATCCGTCAGGGGACTCTTGCTGACAACGGCAAATTTCGCGGATGTGGTGAGGGGGCTGCCGACCAACGGACTGAAGACGAACGCCAGAGGCGCATCAGCCGCGAGCGCATCAACACAGGCGCCGCCCTCCTCGAGCAGGAGCCACGCACCCAGCCCGCTGCCACCGAGGAACTGCCGCAGCACGGTTTCCGTCAGCGGGACGCGCTCGGCGCTGCCGCGTGAGACGTCGATGCGCAAATAGCAGCCGTGATAGCCGAACGGCGTGGGGGTGGTCATCAGCCTCCCGCGTCCGCAGAGAGGATGAGCACGCAGTCGTGTTCCGTGAGTTGTGTGCGGGGATCGCTGACGAACCGATCGCCGTTGAGGTTGGCGACGAACGAAGAGCGCAGTCGATCGCCCGTGATGAGCTCGTCGAGCGATGGGAATCGCGTCGCCAGCGCGGTCATCAGCTGACCGAGCGTGTCCGCCTGCAGCTCCAGCTCCGCGACGCCGGCACGCTCGCGCGAAACGCCAAAAAACTCAACACGCATGAGGATCTATCCCGCCGGCCATCCGACATTCGAACACAAACCCTTTGTCTCGAACCACTTAGGAATGATATCACGTGGTCCGGAGCGACCGCCGGTGGGTCCGTCACGCCGTGCGGCCTCGTCGCGGCTCCCGACCGTGTTGGCAACGCTGCGCGCCGCGCCACCGTTGCCAACTCCGGCGACTTCCTGCAGGCGGCCTCTCGTGTACGATATAGCGCTTTGCCTGCGCTATATCTCCTGTGACATAGCGAACAATCATTCGCACTTGACGATTCAGAAGGGAGTCGATCGATGCGGTTTGGGTGTCTGTCTGCCGTCGGCATCAGACATCGTCTTCACTGGTCAGTTGCGTGTATGGGGCTGCTGGTGGCGCAGCCCGTCCTCGCGCAATCTGGCGGAGTTGCCGGCGTCGTCAGGGATCCGCAGCAGGGGGTTGTCCCTGGTGCGCAGGTTGTGCTGATCGGTCTGCGACCGACCGCCAGGTCGACGACCGTCACTGACGCGACCGGACACTACAGCTTCGCACTCCTTCAGCCGGGCAGTTATGTCGTCGAGGTCCACATCGACGGTTTTCAAGCGGCCAGGAGCCCTGAGCTCGTGCTCGCGGAGGGCGAGAGCGCGATCCATGACTTCGCGTTGGCGCTCGCCGGAACGACCGTGGCCGTGACCGTCACGGCTGTCGGACGTGTCGATGAAGGGTACCGCGTCAACGCTGTCGGCTCACTGGGATCGGCGGGAAGCACACAACTCCTGGACACACCCTATACGGTGAATGTCCTGGCGGGCGAGTTGGTGGCCAACGGGCAGGTGAAGACTCTCAAGGAGGCTTCCAAGTACTTGCCGCTGGTGGGATTCCAGGAGATGCAGGGGTCGGAAGTGCTCCGCCCGGCCACACGCGGCATGCAGGGCAGCAACATGCAGAACGCCCGCATGGATGGCATGGGGATCGTGGTGACTGGCGGTAACAGCATGGAAATGCTGCAACAGATCGAAGTGCTCAACGGTCTAGGCGGGGCGTTATACGGTCCGGCCAATCCTTCGGGCATGTTCAACTTCGTGCCGAAGCGCCCCACCGAACGACCGGTCCGGCAGGTGCAATTCAGCTACGACAATCGATCAGTCGGTACCGTGCATGCCGACGTCGGCGGCCGCACCGGGAAAAACAGACTGCTTGGGTACCGCGCCAACGCATTGTTCGGCGGCGGAGAAGCATCCGTGCAGAAGAGCGATCTCAAACGCCGTCTAATCAGCCTGGCCGGCGACGTGCGGCCCTTTGCCGCCACCACGATCGAGGCCTTCTACAGTTACTACAACGTCGTCCAGCATGGGTTTCCCGGCTGGTTCACCTACGGGCGCTCGAACAATCGAAACGCGTTCATCCAACTGCCGGCATCTGCGCCGGATCCGACGCGTCGCGGCTTTGGACAAGACTCGGCCGGCCTCGACCTGCATTCACGCATCGGGCAGTTGCGCGTCAAACGGGACATCAACGCCACCTGGCATGTGAGCGCTGGAGCGCTCGATCAGCGAACCGATCGGGACATCAGCACGCAGGTGAACGCGCTCACCAACAGCACGGGAAGCTACAACGCGTCCCTCGCGTCCGGATTCGCTCCGCAGTTTCGCGTGCGCAGTAATCTCGTTTCCTTGAATGGACGCTTCGAGACCGGCGCCATCGGGCACACGCTCGCCGTCGGCACCACCGGGTACATCTTCAAGTCCTACTCGGATTTCATGAATCCGAGCGCCGGCAGCGTCCTCCTCGGATCGGCGTCTGTTTCGAACCCGGTTGTGTTTGCCTTGCCGGCCGGCGGCCTGCCGTTGCACGAGCGGATCTTTCGGTCCAGCGCGATCCATCAGCAAGGGGTCAACATGGCCGATACCCTCGCGTTCGATGCGCGGTGGTCGGCACGGATTGCCGTCAGTCAAGATTGGATCTGGACTGACAACTTCAACAACGCGGATACGAGGACCGGCGGCTATCGCGCGAACGGAGTCAGTCCGCTCGCAAGCCTTCTGTTCAAGCCAGCTGGCAACATGACCGTGTACGGCACGTACGGCAGCAGTCTGCAGCAGGGTGACGTGTCACCCGGAACGGTCGCGAATCCCGGCGAGGCGCTGCCGCCGTATCGGACGACGCAGGCGGAGGTCGGATACAAAGTGGCGCTCCGCGGGCTCGATCTTTCGACAGCCGTGTTCCGGCTCGACAGACCATTCGCGACGATCGACAACGTGGACAATGTGTTCAGGATTTCAGGCGACCAGGTGAACTACGGCCTCGAGGCCATGCTGACCGGCCGCGTGGCGGACAGGCTGGTTCTGTACGGCGGGCTGACCGTCCTCAATCCGAGCCTCACCAAGACCGCCAACGCGACCACGGACGGGAAGCAGTTCGTGGGAATTCCGGCCTTCAAGTCCAATCTCCTGACCGAGTATCGCCTGCCTGTCGGCGCCGGCACGTTCGTGAGCCTCAATTGGCAATCGGTCGGCCGCCGTCCGATCGACGACATCAACTCCACGTGGACGCCGGCGTACAACGTCGTCGATCTGGGAATGCGCTACGCACGCCCCTTGATGAGCACGGTGGCGACGTGGCGATTCAACGTCAACAACATCGCCGACGTGCACTATTGGTCGACCCTCGGGCCCGGCAACATCACGGGCACGAACGTGGGAAGCTACACAGCGCATATGGGAGCGCCGCGGACAATCGCGGCATCGATGGAGTTCGGGTTTTGATCTCCCGGACAGATGCTCGTCTGCTCTCCACCGCTCTGATGATCGCGGCCCTGGCTGCCGTCAACGTCAGCTCGCAGTCACCACCAACGCGCCAGCTCACCGTGTGCCATGCCGGCAGCCTGCTGACCGCCTTCATTCAAGTGGAGAAGGCGTTCACTGCGCAGCATCCGGATGTTGCAGTGAACGACGTTTCGGGCGGGAGCGTGTCTCTGGCCCGGCGACTCGCGACCGGGAGCCAGCCCTGCGACGTGTATGCGTCGGCTGACTATCTGAACGTCGATCTCCTTCTCAAACCGGCGAAGCTTGCCGACTACACGATCGTCTTTGCAAGTGGCCGCGTGGTGCTCGCCTATCTTGCGACCGACCCGAAGGCGGGGGCGCTCCCCGTGTCCGGTGACTTCAATCCTCCCACGTCGATTCCAAAGGTCGCTCCCAACTGGTACCAGAGTCTCCTGGCGCCGGGAGTGCGCATCGCCGGCGCGCACCCGTTTCTCGATCCGGGCGGATACCGGGCGCATTTGATCTTCGAGCTGGCGCAGACCTACTACAAGGCGCCCGATCTGTACAACGCGCTGCTGGAGCACTACACCGTCATGCCGGCGGACACCACCAACGCGGCAGCTGCACCCGCGCTGGGCAGAGACTACAACTTCCAGATCACCTACGAGCATGGCGCCGCAACGGCGGCGAAGAACAATCCTTCGTATCGATACGCCCGCATGCCCGATCGCATCGACCTCTCGAACGCTGAGTACAACGGCGACTACGCGCGGGCGAGCGTGACAATCCCGGGGCTTGGGCTTCCCGGAGCGAAGACAGTGACCATTTCCGGCAGCCGAGCGGCCTGGGGACTCACGATCCTGAAGAGCAGCGCGAATCAGGAGCTCGCCACCGCCTTCGTCAGCATTCTGCTCGGCCCCGTCGGCACTGCTGCGCTCAAGGCGAGCGGACCGATGCCGCTCACCCCGGCTACTGTCAGCCCCGACGACCATCCGCGCCTGCCGAAGTCGCTGCAGTCGCTTGTCGCCGCGAGATGAGTCGAACGATACGGACATACGCCCCCTTCTGGTCCAGAGATAGAATGGGCCGATGACTGATGAGGCGGCCGTTTCTTTCTCGACCTCGAAGAGAAAGCAGGGCAAGAAGTCGGCCCGCTCGACCCCGAAGGGCCGCCGCGTCGATCCGAAGGCGCACCAGGACGTGCTCGCCCTTCTCGGCGATGCCCCGCGCCGACGGGATCTGCTGATCGAGCATCTCCACAAGATTCAAGACCACTTCGGCTGCCTCGCCGCGTCACACCTGGTGGCGCTCGCCGCTGAGATGAAGCTGGCGATGACGGAAGTGTACGAAGTCGCGACCTTCTACCACCATTTCGACGTCGTGAAGGAGGGCGACGCTGCGCCGCCCGCCATCACGGTGCGAGTGTGCGACTCGATCGCCTGCGAGATCGCCGGTTCGCGCGAGCTGCTGACCAGGTTGCCGGCCCTTGTCGGCAAGGACGTCAGGGTCCTGCACGCGCCCTGCTTGGGCCGCTGCGAGACGGCGCCCGTCGCCGTAATCGGACAGAATCCCGTCCCGCACGCGACGACGGAAAAGGTGACGGCGCTGATACGGGCGAAGGCGGTGAAGCACCCGCGACCCGGCGACGGCACGTCGCACCCGCATCTCGACATCGTCGCCCCCGGCCACATCGACTATGCCGCGTACCGCGCGAACGGCGGATATGAGCTGGCGGCGTCCTGCATCGGCGGCGCGAAGACGCGCGAAGATGTGGTTGCCGCAATGGAAGACTCGGGTTTGCGGGGCCTCGGGGGCGCCGGTTTTCCCGCGGGCCGCAAATGGAAGCTAGTGGCGGCCGAGCCCGCACCGCGTCTGATGGCGATCAACATCGACGAGGGCGAGCCGGGCACGTTCAAGGATCGCTACTACCTGGAGCGCGACCCGCATCGTTTTCTCGAAGGAGCGCTCGTCGCGGCCTGGGCGGTCGGCATCGCCGAGATCTACATCTATCTGCGCGACGAGTACCACGGCTGCCGGGCGATTCTGGAGCGGGAAATCGCGGCGGTGCAGGCAAATCCGCCGTGTCCAGTTCCGCCCATTCATCTGCGCCGGGGCGCGGGCGCCTACATCTGCGGCGAAGAGTCCGCGATGATCGAATCGATCGAAGGCAAGCGCGGCGAGCCGCGCCTGCGGCCGCCGTACGTGGCACAGGTCGGGTTGTTCAATCGACCGACGCTCGAGCACAACATGGAAACCCTGCACTGGGTGCGGGACATCCTCGAGAAGGGTCCGGCCTGGTTCGCCGGCCACGGCCGGCACGGCCGGAAGGGGCTGCGCTCGTTCTCGGTCAGCGGACGCGTGAAGAAGCCGGGCGTGCATCTCGCGCCCGCCGGCATCACCGTCAAAGAGTTGATCGACGAATACTGCGACGGCATGCTCGACGGCCACTCGTTTTACGGGTATCTGCCCGGCGGAGCGTCCGGCGGAATCCTGCCCGCCTCGATGGCCGACATCCCGCTCGATTTTGATACATTGACCGAGTACGGCTGCTTCATCGGTTCCGCGGCGATCGTGATCCTTTCGGACCACGATACGGCGACCGGGGCCGCCCGCAATCTCATGAGTTTTTTTGCCGACGAGTCCTGCGGCCAGTGCACACCGTGCCGTGTGGGCACTGTCAAAGCGGTGACGCTCATGGAGGGGCGCAACTGGGACCAGCCGCTGCTCAAGGAGTTGTCGCAAGCGATGGTCGACGCGTCGATCTGCGGCCTGGGACAGGCGGCGCCGAATCCGGTTCTCTCCGTGATGAAGTACTTTCCGCAGGAAATCGAGTAATGCCCGTCGCGTTCACGCTGAACGGTACGTCCGTCGTCGGCCACTCGGACGAAACCCTGATCGAGACGGCCAGGCGCTACGGCGTCCCGATCCCTCACCTTTGCTACAAAAAAGGCATGCGCGAGGACGGCAACTGCCGCGCCTGCGTGGTCGAAATCAAGGGCGAGCGCGTACTCGCGCCGTCATGCTGCCGCTATCCGAAAGATGGGATGGAGGTGACGACCAACAGCGCGCGCGCCCTCCTCAGCCAGAAGATGGTGCTCGAGCTGCTGCTGTCGGACATTCCCGAGACGGCGTACACGCGCAACTCGGAGCTCGATCAGTGGGCGAAGAACCTTGCGATCGGCAAGCCGCGCTTCAAGGCGCGGCATCAGCCTCCGCAGGATCTGTCGCATCCGGCGATCGCGGTGAATCTCGACGCCTGCATCCAGTGCGGGCGCTGCGTCCGCGCCTGCCGCGAGGAGCAGGTGAACGACGTCATCGGCTACGCCTTCCGCGGCGGCGAGGCGAAGATCGTGTTCGATCTCGACGATCCGATGGGTAACTCCACCTGCGTCGCCTGCGGCGAGTGTGTGCAGGCGTGCCCGACCGGCGCGCTCATGCCGGCCCGCGACGTGGGCCTGACGGTGCCCGACAGACAGGTGGAGTCGGTGTGCCCATACTGCGGCGTCGGCTGCCAGCTCACCTACCACGTCAAGGGGAATTCGATTCTTCATGTGCAGGGCAAGGACGGCCCCGCAAACTCGAGCCGGCTGTGCGTCAAGGGCCGGTACGGCTTTGACTACGTCCAGCATAAGCATCGGCTCACGATGCCGCTCATCCGCAAGGCGGGGGTGAAGAAGAGCAAGGAGTTCACCGTCGATCCGGACAACTGGGGCAGCGTGTTCCGCGAAGCGAGCTGGGAAGAGGCGCTCGCCTTTGCCGCGAAGGGCCTGCGGGACATCCGCGATACGCACGGCAAGCGATCGCTCGCCGGTTTCGGTTCGGCCAAAGGCACGAACGAGGAAGCCTACCTGTTCCAGAAGCTGGTCCGCACCGGATTCGGATCGAACAACGTCGATCACTGCACCCGCCTGTGCCACGCCTCGAGCGTCGCGGCGCTGATGGAAGGGATCAACTCCGGAGCCGTGTCGAACCAGGTGCGCGACGTGGCGCAGTCGGAGGTCATCTTCGTGATCGGCGCGAACCCCACGATGAATCACCCCGTCGCCGCGACATGGATCAAGAACGCCGCGAAAGCCGGAGCCAAGTTGATCGTGGCGGATCCGCGCCGCTCCGACCTCGCGCGGCATGCGACCTACTACCTGCAGTTCAACCCCGATACCGACGTTGCGCTGCTCAATGCGATGCTTCACGTGATCGTTGACGAAGGGCTCGTCAACGAGGCGTTCATCCGCGACCGCACCTCGGGATATGAAGCCCTCGCCGAGAACGTCAAGGCGTTCTGTCCGGAAACGATGGCGCCGATCTGCGGCATCGATGCCGGGACGATCCGCGCGGTCGCGCGGCTGTACGCGACGTCAAAGGCCTCGATCATCATGTGGGGGATGGGCATCTCTCAACATGTGCACGGCACCGACAACGCGCGGTGCCTCATCGCGCTGGCGCTGTCTACGGGTCAGATCGGGAAGCCCGGTTCCGGGCTGCATCCGCTGCGCGGCCAGAACAACGTGCAGGGCGCATCCGACGCGGGGTTGATTCCGATGTTCTACCCCGACTATCAGCGCGTGGCCACGCCGGCGGCGAAGCAGCGTTTCGAGAAACTGTGGGGCATGGAGCTCGACCCCCAGCCCGGTCTCACGGTCGTCGAAATCATCAACGCCGCCAAGAAGCATGAGATCCGCGGGATGTACGTCATGGGCGAAAATCCGGCGATGTCCGATCCCGATGCCGACCACGCCCGCGAGGCCCTCGCCTCGCTCGATCATCTGGTCGTGCAGGACATCTTCCTGACCGAGACAGCGTATCTGGCCGACGTGGTGCTGCCGGCGACCGCTTGGCCCGAGAAGATCGGCACCGTCACAAATACCGATCGCATGGTGCAGCTCGGTCGCAAGGCCATCGAGCCGCCCGGCCAATCCCGATCGGATCTCTGGCTCATCAACGAGCTGGCGCGCGGCATGGGCCTGGACTGGAATTACTCGCATCCGCGCGAGGTGTTCGATGAGATGCGCACGTGCATGGACTCGATCGCCGGTATCACCTGGGATCGCCTCGAGCGCGAGTCCTCGGTGACGTATCCATGCGAGAAGGAAGGCGATCCGGGACAGCCCACCGTGTTCGTGACGAATTTTCCGACCCCCTCGGGGCGCGGCCTGTTCGTGCCCGCCGATATCATCCACGCCGCGGAGCGTCCAGACGAGGAGTACCCGATGGTCCTCATCACCGGACGTCAACTCGAGCACTGGCATACCGGCTCGATGACACGGCGCGCGTCGGTGCTCGACAACCTCGAGCCGGAGCCGGTCGCCTCGATCCATCCGCTCGATCTCGCGCGGGTGGGAGTCGAGCCCGGCGAGACGATCACGATCGAGTCGCGGCGCGGCAAGATCTCGCTCTACGCGCGCGCCGACGACGGGATTCCGCGAGGCTCGGTGTTCGTGCCGTTCTGCTATTACGAGGCGGCCGCAAACATGCTGACGAATCCCGTGCTCGATCCGGTCGGGAAGATCCCCGAGTTCAAGTACTGTGCGGTCCGGCTGTCGAAAGGCGGGCCCACGCCGATACATTCGAGCTTCGGCGGAGGAACCCTGCTCACGGAAGCGTCGCTCGGACCGTAGCGGCCTCACGCCCGTCTGCCCGACAAGCCTGACAGCCATATTCCGATCGGCAACGGTTATACTTTCGGGTCGAAATTCACCGCGACCAACGCCGGCATGCTCTACACGATCAAAGCCGCGGCGCTGGGCGTGCGGCGCGCGTCAGGCGCGCCGCGGCTCTTATCGATCCCGGCTTTCCGCCCCAGACTACGGAGGACAGTATGTTAGAGACCGCAGCCCGCCCCGCCGATGCCACTGCAGCCGAAGCCGAGCGGAAGCTGACGGACGGCTTTCACCTCGTCATCGATGCCCTCACGCTCAACGGCTTCAGCACGATCTACGGCGTGCCTGGCATCCCGATCACGGATTTCGGCCGTCTGGCACAGGCCGCAGGCATGCGTGTGATCTCGTTCCGGCATGAGCAGCACGCCGGCAACGCAGCGGCCATTGCCGGCTTCCTGACGAAAAAGCCCGGCATTTGCCTCACCGTGTCTGCGCCGGGGTTCCTCAATGGTTTGACGGCGCTCGCCAATGCCACGACCAACTGCTTTCCGATGATCCTCATCTCGGGTTCTTCGGAGCGCGAGGTTGTCGACCTGCAGCAGGGCGACTACGAGGAGAT
>Ga0114129_10004020_pt1 | contig 20748 bp, 19 predicted proteins | sample RhiMetdeltSRZDD1_FD_80071 | JGI IMG/M metagenome (GOLD analysis project Ga0114129, IMG submission 80071) | Populus rhizosphere microbial communities from Tennessee, USA - Rhizosphere MetaG P. deltoides SRZDD1 (version 2) (version 2) | ecosystem: Host-associated > Plants > Roots > Rhizosphere >... | reverse complement strand
CGGCCTCGGGTCCGCGTTATACCACAAGGCGCCGCCCGGACGCGCGCGGTGATGGCCTCGAGACGTGCGATCGCGGTACGATGCCGTCACGATCGACGATCGCACGTCGAGAGGGTGAAGGGGGTCACGTGGTCAGAGTGCAAGGAGGACGCCTCGCGGGGCTGCTGCTGGGGACGCTGCTCGTCGCACGACCCCAGGCGCAAACATCCAGTCCGTCATCGGCGTCAGCGACCCAACCGGCGGCCGAAGCGGTCTTCACCGCCGAGGCCATCAGCGCACATGTACGATTCCTGGCTGACGACCTGCTCGAGGGTCGCCTGACAGGCTCGCGCGGCTACAACCTGGCCGCCGCCTACGTGGCTGCGCGTTTCGAAGCAATGGGGTTGAAACCGGCGGTCGATGGCGGCTGGTTTCAGCAGGTGCCCTTCGCCGAATCACGTCTCGTGTCGAACAAGCCGCCGTCACTCACGATTGGCGGGAAGACCTTCACGCACCCGGCCGATGCGTTGATGGGTCCATCGTTCACGCAACCCAGCGAGTCCCTCGAGGGCGAGGTGATCTTCGCGGGGTTCTGCTTCGACAAGCGCGATCAAGGGTTCGACGACTTTGCCGGCCTCGACGTCAAGGGAAAGATCGTCGCGTGCCTGACCGGCTTTCCGAAAGGAACGCCCAGCGACGTCGGAGCGCACCTGGCGGATCAGAAATCCAGGATGGCTGAGGCGCGTGGTGCGATCGGCGTCCTGAATGTCCCGACGATCGAGTTCTTCGAGACGTTACCCTGGTCGAAACTCATCGAATACATCGACGTGCCGGCGTTGACCTGGAAGCGCGCCGACGGCACACCCTACGTCAACGCCCCAGGAATCCGGATCGGCGCCCTGCTCAATACCGCGGCCAGCGAGGCACTCTTCACAGGTGCGCCGAAGCCGCTGAAAGATGTACTCGCAGAGGCGAATCAGCCGGGCGCAAAACCCAAAGGCTTCGCGCTTCGGCAGCCGGTGACGTTCGAGCGGCACAGTCAGTTCCGCGAACTGCAAAGTGCAAATGTCCTGGGGGTGCTGCCAGGCGCGGACCCGGCCATCGCGAACGAGTTCGTCGTGCTGATGGGACATCTCGATCACGTCGGCGTGAACGCCGCAAAGTCCGGCGATCAGATCTTCAACGGCGCCATGGACAACGCGGCGGGCATCGCGGCGATGCTCGAGGTCGCGCGCGCGTTCGCGGAGTCGCCGAAGAAACCTCGCCGCTCGATCCTGTTCGCCGCCGTGACGGGCGAAGAACAAGGGTTGCTCGGCTCGGCGTATCTGGCCAAGCATCCGGTGACACCAAAGGGAAGCGTCGTTGCCGTCGTCAACCTGGACATGCCCGTGCTGCTCTACGAATTCGTCGACGTCGTGGCGTTCGGGGCGGAACACTCGACGCTCGGCCGGATTGTCGAGCAGGCAACGGCTCGTGCGAACGTCAAGACAAGCCCGGACCCTCTTCCCGCTGAAGGACTCTTCACTCGCTCCGATCACTACAACTTCGTGAAAGAGGGCGTGCCTTCGGTGTTTCTGATGACGGGGTTCGGCAATGACGGGGGAAAGATCTTCGGGGAATTCCTCGCGACCCATTACCACCAGCCAAGCGACCAGCCCGATTTGCCGTTCAACTGGGCTGCCGGCGCAAAGTTCGCGCGCATCAACTATCTGATCGCCCGCGAGATTGCCGACCAGGCCGAGCGTCCCCGTTGGTATCGGGACAGCTTCTTCGGCAACACGTTTGCCAAGGGTCAGCCAAAAGTCGCCCGATAACTGCTCTTTCACATCGGAACGCGAGTTGCATTCACGGCTCTACGCGTCATGACGGACCAGGTTCGTCCGGCTACGCTCGGGGAAGGTGTCACTTTTTCAGGCAGAGAGTCCATGAAGCAACAAGTGTCGGAAGAACGGCCCCTGATCGGCACGGCGCTGGCGTCGCGCTATCGCATCGAACGTACCCTTGGTGAAGGCGGAATGGGACGGGTGTATGAAGCCGTCGACCAGCAGCTCGGCCGTAGGGTGGCAGTCAAGGTCATTCGATCAGGCGTCGACGATCCTGCAGGCCGTGAGCGATTCCTCCGCGAAGCCCGATCGGCCGCGGCCCTGTCACACCCCAACGCGTGTCAGTTGTACGAGGTGGACGAGCACGATGGGGAGCCGTTCCTGGTGATGGAATTCCTGGACGGCGAGCCGCTGTCTGCGCGCATCGCTCGCGGCCGCATGTCGCGTGACGAAGCAGCCGAGGTGATCCTCCCTCTCATGGACGTTCTCGCCGCATTCCACAAGGCAGGGCTCATTCACCGGGATCTGAAGCCGTCCAACGTGTTCCTGACCCAGCAGGGTGCCAAGCTGCTCGATTTCGGGCTCGCGCGGCATACGCAGCGCAGTGAGGCGGTCACGGCGCCGGAGCTCACCGCACCGGGTGCGGTCACGGGCACGCTGCGCTACATGTCGCCCGAGCAGATTACCGGCGATGCCGTTGATGCGCGAACGGACATCTTCGGATTGGGCGTGCTGCTCCACGAAATGCTGACCGGACGCATGCCGTTCGGAGCGGAAACGAACGCGGACTGGCTGAACGCGGTGCTCACCAAGGACGCACAGCCGCTCGGAGATCCGCAGTTGCGAGCCCTCGATCCCGTGGTGATGCGTGCGCTCCGGCGAAAGCCCGAGGAACGCTACCCTACGGTTGACGAGATGTCGGCGGCGCTGAAAGCGGCGCTCGATCCCGATAGTGCCCCCGCACCGCCGGAACCGGAACGTGAAGGATCGTTGCGGGTAGTGGTTCTCCCGTTCCGGCTGCTTCAGAGCGATCCCGAGATCACGGCGCTTCAGGATGGCATTCCTGAAGCGGTGACGGCAACGCTCTCGAGCAGCGAAGGCCTGACGCTCGTCTCGAATCGGGCGGCTCAGGAGTTTGCGGACGCGACGGATCTGATCACCGTCGGCCGGACGCTGAACGTCGACCGCCTGCTGAGCGGCAGCATCTTGCGGGCTGGTGAAGAGGTCAGGGTCACAGTCCAGTTGATCGACGCCACGGATGGAAGCGTTCGTTGGTCGCAGACGACCCAGCACGTCCTGGGAAATGTCCTGACGCTCCAGGACGACATCTGCAAACAGATTCTCGATGGCCTGCCGCCTGCCGATTCCGACAACGGCGATCGCGCGAACTGACTCGAGCCTGTCATCCAGCGCGCGCGAACACCTTCCGTGCCGAGAGTGCAATCGGCCAGCCGATGAAGAACATGTGAACCAGCACGCCGGTCACCCAGACGATCGTCGCCGGCGTTCGCGGGGTACCGATGCGCGACAACGGGATGACCACGTAGTTCATCACGATGTAGACGCCGATGCCGTAGAGCGCGCCCACGAGCAAGGGCATCCTGATCAACGATGGCAGCAGGCTGGCCGCCGCAAAGAAGATGGCGGTCGCGAGGAACGCGTTCAGGTAATGGAAGCCAAGGCCAGCGGCAGCGGTTGCAGTGCCGCCTTGAAACGCCGCCGGACCGAGCGCTCCGCTTGCGACGTACTGAAGAACGCGTGACGGCGCGACGCCACTCCGGAAGTACGAAAAGCCGGTTGCATACAGGATATCGAGCGTCCCGGCGACCAGCCAGCCGACGATCAGCCATTGGACCCACGATCCCGAATCGCGGGCTATCACACGGTTTGGCATGGGGGTACAAGGTATCAATTAAAGGAACGGCCCGGCCACGGTCACAAAACGGTCACAGATAAGTCAGCCACGGGTCGGTCCGGCGCTGTTTGACGGACGCAAACCACCGGCACGCCGGATAGAGCATCACCACCACGAGCACCCACAGCAGATAAATCGTGGGAAGGGACAGCCCCCAGCCAGGCGGTGCCGTAAACGGGTACGCACCGAGGTTTGGCGACTGAAACATCCAGTACGCCGCGCCGTTCTGCCAGTAACACACGATCACCGCAAGCAGGTGAATCAGCGGCAGGTGCAGAAGAAAGTAGAACAACGGCACGCGCCCGAAGACGATTGCGGGCGCAAGGATGCGGGGCGTTCCGCCATCCAGCGCCCGCAGGATGAGCAACGACGGCCCGAGCGCCATCAGCAGAAACAGCAAGGACGGCGGGTACTTCGTCACGTTGAGGAACGAGACGATCGTCATGGCGCTCGATGCCTGCGTCGACCACGGCGCAGGGTCGCCGTACACATTGATCGCGCGAAGCACGACGAACGCCGCGGCCAGGCCAAGGCCCGCTTTCAGCAGAAATGCCCGGCGGAGCTCGGGCGTCCATCGGTAGACGCGGCCGAAGACATAACCGACGGCGGTGACGCCAACCCACGGAATCAGCGTGTAAGGCGCGAAGACCACGAACCCTGGACGGTTTACGACGAAACCCGGCGAGTGCAGCATCACCCAGATCGGATTGGCGGACCGAATGCCGTCCAGGAGGTTGTGACCGGCAATCATCACCACGCCGAACGTGAGGATGATCGACGGGGGCAGCCAGACGAGCGCCGCGAGCACGATCATCGCCCACCCGAGCGCCCAGATGACCACAAGCATCGTGACCTGATAGTCGAAGTTGAACTGGAATCCGAGGCAGCGGATGACCGTCAGTTCCAACACGATCAGCCAGACGCCGCGGATGAACAAGTATCGAGACAGCTCAGGAATTGATTTCCGGCCGAGCGAGAGAAACGCACCCGTGCCAGTGAGCAGGAAGAACGTCGGCGCGCAGACATGCGTGATCCAGCGCGTCAGAAATAGGGGAACCGTGGTCTGGGCGAGATTGGTGGGACTGACGCCAGGCGTGCCGAAGAAATCCCGAACGTGATCGAGCGCCATCAGGATCATGACGATGCCGCGAAGGGCATCGACTGACGTGAGACGGCGAGTCCCCGTCGCGGAATCAGTCTTTGACGGAACTCCGGCGGCCGGTATCATCGCTCACCCGCGTGTCCACCGCGATCCAGTTCGCTTCCCACGTCTTCCCCCCATCGTCCGAGAACGCCTGCTCGAAACGGCACGACGTCGGCGTGAGGTCCGAGATCACGAAGCGCACGAAGATCATCCGGCCGTTCAGCAGTTCCTGACCGTAGAACTCGCCGCGTCCGTCCTTGAATTCGCCGACAACCGGCGGGCTCAACGTACCACCCGCGCTGTTCGAAAAGTTGAGACTCCATTGACGCGACTCCGGATTGTACAGGCGCAGGCTCAGCCCTTCGATTCGGCCTGACGGTCCCGTGACATCGAGTTCAACGAGATTCGCTCGCCCATCCCACACCTTGCGAACCGTCGTCGTACCCGTGTATTCGACCCAGGTCGAGGAGCCGGTCAGTGGCTTCAACCGCCTCGAGAGCTTCGTAGTCCACGTACCTATTTCGAAGTCAAAGTCGCGCTGACCGTCTCGGGGCTGGACAACCTGTTGCGCCTGAGCCGTTGCCACGAGGAAAGACGATGGCGGGATGTGAATGGACTGCACCAAGATCATCGAGCTGAACAGGAGGATTCGCACACGCATCTTGTTGTTGTAGTCCGTCAACGGGCATTCCCGCTATCACCATTTACATATTTCTGTCATAGCAGCGTGGCGCGTGCCGGTCGAGCGCAATGCGAAGCTTCCGTCGCGCGCAACGGACTATTGCCGGGCTTTCCCGGAGCGACAGAGCAACGCCTGGTCGAGGCAAGCGTGTCGAGCCTGGTGGTCTCGAACTGATCAACTTGCGCGTGCCCGAGTGTTTCCGTATGCTCGGCGACGGTGTCACCGGAAGACTTGGAAGCCTTACTCAGGAGCCTGCCGCCTGAATCCACGGCCGCCGTATCGCGTCAGGCTGTCGCCAAGACGAGCGTAGCCGTCGACGACCTCGCACTGTCGCTGATCATGCTCGAAGGCCGCCAGGCTGGACGACGCATCAAGGTGTCTGAGCGCCCGATAACGGTCGGGCGCGATCATCATGTCGATGTCGTCCTGGCCGATAGCGACGTCTCGCGTCTGCACTGCCTCCTGAGCGTCGTCGATGGCTCCGTCATCGTCGAGGACCTCGGCTCGACGAACGGGACTTTCATCGATGACCAACGCATAGACCGGCGAGCGCCTGTCCCGATCGGAGCGCTCCTGCGGATCGGAGAGCACGTGTTTCGGTGTGAACAATGCCGCCGCCGCGACGTCGACCGTGCGGAGGAACAGCATCGCGATCTCGACAGAGCGGCGAATTATGTCCTGTCGCTGTTGCCCCGGCCCATCGCCACCGGCCCTGTGCGCACGGAATGGATATTTCTGCCGTCTGCCCGGCTCGGCGGTGACGCGTTCGGGTACGAAGCGCTCGACGCGCACGCATTTGCGATCTACCTCATCGACGTCTGCGGACACGGCGTGAGTGCGGCGATGCACTCGGTCTCGGTACTCAACGTCCTGCGTCAGCACGCGCTGCCTGCGACGGACTTCAAGGATCCGGTTCAGGTGCTCTCGGCGCTCAACGTGATGTTCCAGATGGATCGTCACGACGACCAGTACTTCACGATGTGGTACGGGGTCTACGATACACGGGAACGGACACTGACCCATGCGTCCGCAGGGCATCACCCAGGTTATCTGGTACCCGAGGAGAGGAGCGACGCACAACCACTCAAGACACCCGGCGTCATGATGGGCGCGATGCTCGACGCGCGCTTTCACGCCGAACGCACGCGCGTGCCGGCAGGCAGCTCGCTCTATCTCTTCAGTGACGGCGTCTTCGAGGTGCTCACGGCGGAGCGTCAGTGGCACCTGTCTGACTTCGTGCCCTATCTGCTGCAACCGCTAACGCGCGGGACGAGTGAATGCCGGCGTCTCCATCAGGCCGTCAAGGCTGTCTGCCGTTCTGATTCGCTGGAGGATGATTTCTCGCTGCTGGTCGTTACATTCCCGTAGCGCGGCGGCGCTATGCTTTGAGGATTGTTGGATGACGATGGGAGCACACATCGTGGGAATGGAAGTTACCGGCGTGGATGATAACGTGACCAAGGTCACGCTCACGGGTCGTCTCGATACGCCGGGCGTGGAGGACATCGAGACGCGCTTCGTTGCGTCACTCGTTCCAGCCGGCAAGAGCGCGATCGTCGATCTCTCCGGTGTCGAATTCGTCGCATCGATGGGCATCCGCATGTTGATCACCGTAGCCCGCAGCCTGCATCAGCGGCATGCGAGGCTGGTCCTCTACGGTCCGCAGTCGATGGTCAAGAAGACACTCGAGACCGTGTCGTTGTCGGAAATCATCCCGATTGTCGGCGACCAGGCCGAAGCCATCGACGCCCTGTCGTCCTGACACCATTCGCCCACATTCAACACGAATGCAGCGAGGTGAGGTCCTGACGTTTCATGGAACGCGTTCGGGATTCAACGAGGCCTTTCGGACACTCCGCCAGACTCTGGACCAACACGATCTCCCGGCACGCGCCCGCTACTACTGCGAGCTGGTGTTCGATGAAGTGGCCACCAACATCATCAGACATGCGTATGCGGACGGGCGGGAACATCAGATCTCGGTTGCCCTCGAGTTTCACAGCGACGCGGTCGTGATGACATTCGAGGATGATGGCATCGCATTCGATCCATCGAGGCAGCCTCCTGCCAGACCACCCGAAACGATCGACGACGCGGCAACCGGGGGCCGAGGGCTGTTGCTGGTTCGCGAGGCTGCGCAATGCCTGCACTACGAGCGCACGATGCAGCAGCGCAACCGCCTCAAAGTCACCATCGCGGCAACCGAATAGGCCCGTGCGCGCGCCAGGTCAGGCGTGCCGGCCTATCGAAGTATCCAGCCGATGGCTCCAAGCCACTGAACTGTTAGCCCCTCGCAATCGGCTCCGGGTTGTCGGTCGGCGCGGACTGTGCGGGCGGTGTCCGTCGCTCGCCAGTCCATCGCGGATACGAGCCGAGCGTCCGAACCCACCGCGCGAACTCGGCGAGGTGAATGATGGCGCGCCCGCAGCGGACCTCGGAGCGGGCCGCACCTATATCGGCGTAGAACACGTATTCCCACGGGAGCCCGCGCGCGGGCCGTGACTCGAGCTTGGTCAGATCCATGTCGCGGAGCGCGAACACGCTGAGCGCCTTGAACAGCGCGCCGGGGCCGTTGTACAGGGCAAACGCGATGGAGGTTTTGTTTGGCTCGCCAAGCGGTTTCTGATCGCGCGCGATGAGAATGAATCGTGTGATGTTGTCCGCGAAGTCTTCGATGCCCGCCTGCAGGATCTCGAGGCCGAACAGCTCAGCAGCGCGTGTCGAAGCGATGGCGGCCGTGTCGGTCAGATTCCCGTCGCGAATCAGTCGCGCGCTGCCAGCCGTATCATAGGTCGCGACGATCTCCACGCCGGTCAGGGTTCGCAGATACTGTTCACACTGCGCCAGCGCCTGTGGATGCGAAAAGACACGCCGGATCTGGGCGATCGTCGTGCCCGGCAGCGCCAGCAGGTTGTGAACGACCGCCAGCTCGGTCTCGGCGACGATGGGCAGATCGTGTTGGAGAAGCAGGTCGTAATTGATGTGGATGCTGCCGCCGATCGAGTTCTCGACCGGGAGGATGCCGTGGGAGACCCTGCCCGCGGCGACCGCCGCAAACACATCTTCGAAGCGATCGCAGGCTGCAACTTCTGCGTCGGGCCACGCCTTGAGCGCGGCCGCTTCACTATACGCGCCCAAGGCGCCCTGGAATGCGATACGCATGAGAGAGACCGTCCGTTGAACAGCTGAGTGATCGATGATCGAGCGTTGCGATCTATCTGATTCTATGCGGAATCCGTCCCTCTTCTCCGGCGTGCTCGGGCAGAAGCCATGACACTCCGATCAAGGCCACCTGCTGAAATCGCGATCGATGCGTCACTGGTTCGAGCGCTGCTCGAGGAACAACATCCCGACCTCGTGCACTTGCCGCTCGTCGACAGCGGCGAAGGCTGGGACAATTGTCTCTTCCGTCTGGGCGGCGACCTGTGTGTGCGACTGCCACGTCGCGCGGCATCTGCAGGCTTGATCGCGCACGAGCAAACGTGTCTTCCGAATCTGGCAGCACGATTGCCGCTGCCGATTCCGGTCCCGCTGCGAATCGGCCGCCCCAGTGGCCTGTTCCCATGGCCATGGTCTGTTACACCCTGGTTTCAGGGTCAGACCGCGTTGCTCACGCCGCCGCAAGACCCGCAGGCGACGGCTGTCGCCCTGGGTGAGTTCCTGCGTGCGCTACATCAACCCGCGCCCGCAGACGCTCCGCAGAATCCCTGGCGAGGTGTGCCCCTGGCTGCTCGTGCGGCGACTTTCGAGGAGACCCTGCAACAGCTGGACGGTCTCGTCGATCGCGGTAAAGCGCTCGATGTCTGGCAACGTGCACTGTCCGCGCAGCCGTGGCATGGACCGCCGGTCTGGATTCACGGCGACCTTCACCCTGGCAACCTGCTCGTCATCGACGGCCGGCTCTCGGCTGTGATTGATTTCGGCGATCTGGCGGCAGGCGATCCCGCCGTCGATCTCTCAATCGCGTGGATGTTGCTGCCGCCGTCGGCTCGTCCGGCGTTTCGTGCATTCGTTCGCGACCAAGGGATCCCGGTCAACGAGGACCAGTGGATGCGCGCGCGCGGGTGGGCCCTCGCGCTTGGCCTCGCCTTCCTGGTGCATTCGGGGGACGATGGCGGATTGCGCGCGCTGGCTCGAGCGACGATCGACGCTGCGCTGAACGACTCCGGGCCCTGAACTCGATCAAATTGCCGGCGCGTGAGTTATCATCCGCCGACTTCGACCGTGACAGACATCGTTGGACTGATACCGGCCGCCGGCCGTGGGAAGCGCATCTCGCCGCTTCCCTGCAGCAAGGAGCTCTACCCCGTCGGGTTCCGCGCCGATGCCCAGGGCGATCTTCGTCCCGAGCTGGCCAGTACCCACTTGCTCGACAAATTCCGGCGGGCTGGCGTCGCCCGGGCCTACGTGATCCTGCGCGACGGCAAGTGGGACATCCCCGCCTACTACGGTGACGGCCGGAACGTCGGGCTGCATATTGCCTACGTCGTCATCGATGGTTCGATCGGCCCCCCCGACACGCTCGACAGGGCGTACCCCTTCGTCGCTAATCAGACCGTGGCTTTCGGTTTTCCCGACATCCTATTCGGCCCCGACGACGTGTTCGATCGTTTGCTCGAGCACATGCGGCGCACGGATGCGGACATCGTGCTGGGTTGCTTTCCCGGCGATGACGTCACGCAGCTGGACATGCTCGGCATCGACGACGACGGGAGGATTCGTTCGATCGATCTGAAGCCACCGTCCTCCGATCTGCGCTTCACGTGGATCTGCGCCGTGTGGTCGCCCGGGTTCAGCCGCTTCATGCACGACCACGTCGAGCGAGCACGCGCGACTCATGCGCGGGACGCGCTCGCATTTCGCGGCATCGATCCACAAGGGGATCTGCCGGTGGGCGCGGTCATTCATGCAGCGATCGAGAGTGGCCTGCGGGTTCACGGCGTGAGGTTTCCCAACGAGAGATTCATCGACATCGGAACGCCGGAGAACCTGATCCGGGCACTGAAGGCGAGACTCGAAAGATACAACGGGCCGGCATGAGCGACGTCATTCATTCCCTCTGGTTCAAGCCGGCCGGGCGGACCTTCGACCGCCTGGCCGAAGTCGTCGACAGACTCGCTCGCGAGCGTGGTGACACGCCTTTCGCCCCTCACGTCACGCTGGTCGGGAATCTCGCGGGAACGGAACAGGAAATCCTGCGGCGAAGCGAAGCGCTGGCACAGCAGCTTCGCCCTTTCACAATCGAGCTCACCGAGCCGGCCTACGGGCACGAGCACTTTCAATGTGTGTTCATGCGCGTGAAGGAAACATCACCGGTCATGGCCGCGAATTCAGCCGCCAGACAGGCTTTCGATCAAGCGCCGGGCAACTACATGCCTCACCTGAGCCTGGTGTATGGCTCGCTGGCGGATGCAAAGAAGCTCGAGATCATCGCGCAGTTGCCTGATCTGCGCCTATCGTTCGAAGCAGCGGCCGTTTACCTGATCAGAGCGGAGAGCGACGATCCGAAGGACTGGCGCGAGTTGGCGGGTTTTCCGATCGAAGGGTAACCGCATCTCGTGGTTCGTTGCTCGTCGCTCGTTGCTCGAAGAGACCGGCCGAGCAAGGCCTTACGAGCGACGAACAACGGCAGTCAGTGATCGACCGTTCAACACCCTCCCCCGTTCACGTTAATCGGGTATAGCACGTCTGATTGACGTATCTCCGCGATCAGGTAGGTCTCATCTTCGTAGCCGTGCTCCTGGAGAATCCAGAAGACCCGGCCAGGAAAGCGGAGGGATGCCAGCGGAATCGCGGTGCGGACCTCCTTGCCGTCACAATCGGTCAGGAACACCCTGGCATCCCGCATGACATAGGCTCCGGCCGCTGTCGGTACCACCCAACCCGTCACGATGGTCACCGCGGTGCATTTCGGGTCCTGGGGGGATCGCGCGCTCCGGTATTTCTTCTCGGCCACGAAATACATCGGCGAACGAGATGACCCGGCTTCACGATAGAGCGCTGTGATTTGAGCAGTTGGTGACGGCGTTTCGCGGGGCAGCTGCGCACGGCTCGATGAAGCCCGAGAGGCTTCCACTCGCGAAAAGCTGGCGAGGACAACGCGCTCGATTTCTACCCACAACGCGTCAGTCCGACGAACCTCCTCAATCGCACCCACCGGAACACTCGGCGAGTCGGCCGCGACACCGATCTTGCGCGGATGCTCGGCGTCGTTCCTCGTGAGATTCGTCTTCAGCGCTATCTGACTGGAACAGTGAGCTTCGACGACTTCGACTCCGCTGACTCGAGCTTCGACAAGTTGCCCGCCCGACGCCGGCCAGACGTGCCAGACATCCGGCACGTGCTCGGCGCGCCTGCGCCACACGCTCGGCACCTCCGCGAGATCGGCTGTCTCATCGGCTTCGGGCCACGCGCGCTCCCATCGGCCTTCGTCATACGCGGCAAAGGGCACCAGCGCGCCATCGAGCCGCACGATTGCTAGCGTGAACCTGTGCGGCTGGCCGATCAGCGTTGACGTGACGAGCGTAGCCAGTGCGAAACCCGACGCAAGTCGCTTTTTCATCACACTCAATGTACCGCTCTTATCGGCGTCATCCCTTACCATTTGAGGGGCGGGCGCCACTCGTCGCTCGTGCCATCGCCGCGGCCGAGTGAGATCGGAACCGCGACTGAAGCGCTCGCACGATCGGCTGGCCGACTCGTGCCAGCATTGCCCGCGGCCACGACGTGGCGCGAATGCGATACATCACATCATCAGTCCGCGGATCGACGAACACCTCGAACAGCTCTTCACCAGCCTCCGCGTGGTTCGGCAACGTCCCGTAAGCGAAGCCGAATCGAACGTCATTCTCAGGGTCGCCAACGCAGTAGACGACGCGGCAACCGTTCAGGGACCAGAACCCGAGGTGCCGGATCAAAACCGCGACAACGGTTCCGACCGCGGTGGGCGCGGGCCGCGGGAACGTTTCGACCCAACCGATGTCGAACTGCTTCCATGCCGTGAGTGCAGTTCGTGCCCGCTCGAAGTCGGCGCTTCCGCGGCCGATGGTCACCGTCAACTCATCGAGATCCTGCCGGGCGGGCTCGCCTCTAACGAGCCCGACGGGCCCGTACGACAACGGCAGGTCCTCCGATTCCCGAAGGAACCGGCGGATGGTTTCAGCAGACGGACGTCGGGCCAGAAACATGGACCCTCAGGCTGTAGCCGGGCTGCCAAAGAGCGCGTCACGCACGAGCTCGTCGACGGCGATCACGAATCTGCTGACCGGCACGACCCGAAGCGCGAGCGCGGCAGACGGCAGGATCTGTTGGGTCAGCGACACGAGCGTGGCGGTTGCGCGCTGATGTGAGCTCTTGTCGAGCAGCCACCACAGAAGTACGGCCAGATGGAAGAGGTACAAGAGCCGGCCCAGGGCTTCAGCCAGCGGCTGTTTCGGTGCGTCGCTCGCACTGACGATCGCTTCCTCGAACACGTGCTGCACGCGGAGGCGCGAGAATGCGGTGCTCGCCGCAAAGATACCCTCTTCGGGATCGCCCACCAGGATCGGCGTCAGCGCGCGGAGTGCCACTCGATGCGGCTCGAGAACATCGAGGCTCGTCTTCAGGGCAAACACGAAGCGATTGCGCCAACGTCCGGGCGCCATGTCCGCCGCCCGGCTCGCATACTCCGACGACAGTTCGTCGTAGAGCGCGATGACGACCGCCTGTTTGCTGGGGAAATATCGATAGAGGAGGCCGACGCTGACGCCCGCTTCCCTGGCGATATCCCGTAGGGTCGTCGCCTCGTACCCGCGCGCGGCGATCAGGTGGATCGCGGTGGCATAGAGATGTTCCCTCGCGGCCGCGCCCTGGGCTGTTTGACCCGGCGGGCGGCCTCGCCCGCGCGGCTTGACATTATTAGTAAACATGTTCACTAATATTAAAGCACCCCTCATCGACGGATCAAGTTAGAAGGGCCGGCGTGGACTCGGCATTCAGGAGCCTGCGATGAAGATCGTCATACCCGGCGGATCCGGACAAGTCGGCACCATGCTCGCCCGCGCGTTCCACCCGGACGGTCATGACGTCGTCGTCCTGAGCCGTCGGCTTGTACCAAGGCCATGGCGCGTGGTGGCCTGGGACGGCGCAACGCCTGGCGCCTGGCAACGCGAGATCGATGGATGCGACGTCGTCATCAACCTGACCGGCCGCAGTGTCAACTGCCGGTACACGGCAGCGAATCGAGAGGAGATCCTCCAGTCGCGAGTAGTATCGACCCGGGTGATCGGTCAGACGATCGCGCAGGCCGCACGGCCGCCACGGGTCTGGCTCCAGGCGAGCACCGCGACGATCTACGCGCACCGCTATGACACTGCGAACGATGAATACTCCGGGGTTATCGGTGGCAACGAAATGAGCGCGCACAGCTCCTGGCGATTCAGCATCGACGTGGCCCGTGCGTGGGAACGCGCCTTCGCCGAAGCTGCCGTCGTCAAGACCCGAAAGCTTGCGTTGCGGTCGGCGATGACGCTGAGCCCGGACCACGGCGGTGTCTTCGACACACTCCTGCGCCTGGCGCGATTCGGTTTCGGCGGCAGCGCCGGTGACGGCCGGCAGTACATGTCGTGGATCCACTACGAGGATTTCATCGCTGCGGTCCGATGGTTGATCGAACGCCACGACATCGACGGAATCGTCAACGTCGCGTCGCCCAATCCATTGCCGAACGCCGAGTTCATGCGCGTGCTCCGTCAAGCGTGTGGCGTGCCGTTCGGCATTCCGGCGAACAGGTGGATGCTCGAGGTTGGTGCCGTGTTCATGCGAACGGAAACCGAATTGATCCTGAAGAGCCGTCGCGTCGTTCCGGCCCGGCTGCTCGAGCAGGGCTTCATGTTCAAGTACGCCGAGTGGGGGCTTGCCGCACGGGATCTGTGCCGCCGGTCGAGGGCGAGACGAGAGCCTGCGCGCGCGGCGTAGACGGGCGTCGCCGGAACGATCGACAGGTTCAGCGCGCTTCCGTCAGCCGAATCGACTGGCCGATGCGCTGGAATGTCTCCTGAAACGCCTCCACTTCGCCTTCCGGCACGATGGTCAGGTAGTAGAACAGGCTCCCATCGACCAGGAAGGTCGTGTAGAGAACGATGCGTTCCTGGCCGCCGAGCGGAGACGGGTTGACGAGCGGCGTGGCGATTCCCGAGCGTTGTGAGATTCGGACGGCCTGCTGAGATCCTGCGAGACGGAGCTGGGGATTGCTCTGCACCACGGCCTGCAGCCAGGCGTTCGTCGCTTCGCGCAAGTCGCGCGATCCCGCGCGGGAGACGCCGAACTCGATGCCGTGGCTGAACACGGTCTGTCCGTTCACCTGACCGTACCCGTTTTCCGGGACGACCTTGATCGCACTCCTCGACGTGAGGCTGATCCAGTTCGACGGAACCGCGGCTCGAAAGACGCCGCCACCACTGAGGTCTCGGTACTGCGCTGATGGGGGCGGCACCGGTTGCCCGGGAGTGCCGGTCGACGGCACCTCACCACCATCGCCGCTCTTCGCTTTTGCCAGATCGCCCATGGACTTCGCCGGCGGCAACGAGGCGAACGTCGACTTGATTGGCTCGAACTCACGCTCGTCGGCGGCGTCCGCGACGGCCAGCAACGAGGCTTCCTTGTTGATGTACTGCGTGCGGTTCCCGGGATTCGGATGGCTGCTCATCCACTGGGGTCCGCTCCCTCCGCCGCTCTTCGACTCGCGCTCGATCGTCTCGAACATCCTGGCCAGCGCGCGCGGATCGTACCCCGCGCGCGCCATGATCTGTGAGCCAAGGAGGTCGGCCTGCTTCTCGAAGTCGCGGCTGTACTTCAGAAGCAACGTGCCCAACCCGAACTGGCTGCCTTCCGCGATCGCCGATCCGGCCGCGCCGCCGACAACCGCGCCACCCACCGCCCCAGCGAGCTGCCCGAGCTGCAGCCAGGGATTCTGCGCCTTGGACGCGTTGGCGGTGCCATGCCGAAGCAGGACGTGGGAGAGCTCGTGCGCCATCACCCCCACGACCTCACCCTCGCTCGCCGCAGCGTCGAACATGCCACGGTGCACGAACATCGGTCCGCCCGGAAGCGCAAACGCGTTGATCTCTTTCAGATTTACCGGCGTGAATGAGTATTCGTAGACAGGTTCTTTGAGCTCGGCCGGGGCCGCGGCCACAAGGCGATCGCCGAGCGACGTCAGATAGCGGGCGATTCGTTCGTTGGTGATGATCGGATATTGCTTGCGAATCTCGGCCGCGGCTTCGCGACCGAGCTCGACGTCCTGCTGCGGCGTGTATCGGTTCTTCGGCAGCTTCACGACCGTCTGTGCGAGGAGACCGGTGACCGTCACGGACACAACCAATATGTGAGCCACTACGCGCGCTGTTGTGATTCCAACCGCCATGAAGACTTTCCCCCAGCATTTTTGGGACACGTGATGACACTACTTACTCGGCCCTCAGCACCTCGACAGCCTGCATTCGAACCACCCGCAGGGCAGGTCCAATGCACGCCAGAGCTACGACGAGCAACAACGTGGCAATCGCGGCGAGGTATGTTTGCGGATCGAGTGGCGATACGCCAAACAACATGCTCCGCAGGGCTCGCGTACCGAAGTACGACAAGCTTAGACCGAGCAGCACGCCAAGTGAGGAGACTCTCACGGCATACTGCGTGACGAGTCGCACGATGTCCACTCCTGCCGCCCCGAGCGCCAGCCGGATGCCGAACTCTCGCCGGCGCTCGATCGTGGCCTGCGCGATCAGACCGTAAAGGCCGAGAGCGGCGAGCGAGAATCCAAGCGCAGCCAACAGGCTGAGCATCCATGCGAACACCCGCTGCTGGCTCAACTCGCGGTCGATGCCAGCCGTCAACAGTCGCGGCGCCGAGAGCGGTATGGCGCTCGCCGTGCGGGCGGCTATGGAATTCGCGGTTTCCCCCACCCGGTGAACCGGAAGCGACGACTTGATCATGTAGACGCCGCTCGTGCCTGCCGAGCGGAACTGCGCGAACGGCAAGTACAAGAAGGGATCCGGCTCGCCGGCAATGGACCGCCAGCGGGAGTCCTTCGCAATGCCAACGATCGTCAGCTCCCGTTCGGGATTCCCGGCGACCTGAGCGAGCCGCATTGTCCGCCCTATGACGTCTATCGTGCGGAACAACTGCTGCGCCAGCCGTTCGTTCACGATCACCGGCCCATGCCCGTCGTCCGCCAACGCTTCGTTGAGAGTGAACGACCGCCCGCGCACGATCGGAATTGACAGCAATCGGAAGTAGCTGTCGCTGACGCCGTTCGCCGCGACGCTCAAGGGCGTGTCGCGATCGCCTCCTGGTGGAATCACGCGAACACTGGATCGCGCCGCTTCGAATGGTGCGCGTGTCGCCAGGCTGACTGTCTCGAACTCGCCGATCGCCTGGAGGGCGGGCAGCACTTCCCTGTGATAGGTCAGGGCCCGACGGCTGTCGTACCCATGCTGGTCCAAGCTGAATCCAACGACGTTCACATCGTCCGGATCGAGACCGAGGTCGACGGCTCGCAGGTTCCGCAGGGTTGACACGAGCAGCAGTGCGCCGACCATTAGGGTGAGCGAGAGCGCAAGCTGCAGAACGCCCAGACTGCCTCGCAGCCTCGGCGCGCGAGTCCACGTGACCGTTGCGCGGCCGAGGGCCGATAGCCCGCGAGTCCGTGTCACCAGCCATCCTGGCGCGAGCGCCGCTAGTGTCCCGGTCGAGACGGCGACAGCCACGGTGATGCCGAGCACTCGCACATCCATCGGCACGGTGAAGCTCATGCCGGGCGGCCGCGGGAAGAGGAGCTGCTCGATCAGCTGTTTGAGGTACACGGCCAGCACGAGGCCGAGCGTCGCTCCCGCGACGGAAAGGAGGCAACTCTCCATGATCTGCAGTCGCATCAACCGTGCTCGGGACGCACCGAGTGCCTGACGGATCGCGATCTCCTGCTCACGCCGGGCCGCGCGGAACATCAGCAAGTTCGCGACGTTGGCACAGCCAAGGAGCAGGAGCACCGCACCGACGGCCATCATGGTGCTGACCACAGCCGCCGTGCGTGCTCGTGTCAGCGGCGGCAGACCCAGGCCCGGGAATACCCGCGCCGCTACGCCGGGAGATTTGTTGCTCTCAGCCGGGTCAGGATCTGCGAGCGGCCTCACCAGCCCTGTCAATTCGCTCTCGACCTCGGCGACGGTTCTCTCCTGTGCCACCCTGACGACGAACCCGTAAAAGAGGTCGTCTCGCGATTCCTTGACATGGTTCAGATGTGCCCACGTCGCGCCGGTCAGCCACGCGTCGATCCCCCCGGTGTTCGAAATGCCGCCGAACGACGGCGGAGCCACGCCGATGACCGTGAACGGCCGGCTGTTGAGAGTGATGGATCTGCCGAGGGCGCCTTGCGATGATCCGAATGCTGAATACGCAAGCCCGTGGCTGATCACGACGACCGGCGAGCCGAACGGGCCGCGATCTTCGTCCGGTGTGAAGCTTCTGCCGGCGCCGAGCCGCACGCCGAGGACATTGAAGAAATCTGACGTGACCATGGCGGTGCCGGCTTCCCGGGGCAACCCACCAGCCACCGAGAAACTCGAACTGCTTTCTTGAACCCCTGCGATCCCGGTGATGGTGCGCGCGCGCGATCGAATCTCCGCAAGGTTGTCGTACGACACTCCCGACGGGCTGAAGCCCACACTGCGCCCGGTCTGACGCCATTGCCCAAACCACACCACGGCCAGCGAACGCGCGTCCGCGACGCCCGGGTGCGGCCTCCACAGCAACCAGTTGCCGATGCTGAGGATTGCGGTGACCGGACCGATTGAGAGCGCAACCGTGAGCAGGACCGTGAGGGAGAATACCGGGGAGCTGCGGAGCGTGCGTCCCGAATGGCGAATGTCCTGCCAGAGAGGCTGCAGCGTCAATCGGTCACGCATGTTCGCTCTCCACTCGTGTCCCGAATACACCCTACCGCGAACCGCCTGATTTTGTAACATGCGACCGTGCGCGATGCCGAATTCAGTGACCCTCGTCTCATCGACGTGTATGACGCCGAGGCGACGATGAGCTGATCTTCGTGGCGCGGCGCTGACCTCTACCTCGTCCGCTGCGCGGTCTTCGAACCCACTGATCAGCTGGTTGCGCAGATGCGCGAATGACCACATTTTTTGTTGCCGCCACACGCGCGTGGCCGTATCGTGACGACGAACGAAACGCACGACGCCTGAACGACCGAACAACCGGAAGGCATCGTGACGCGTGCGAGGTGATGCACATGAGCGACGCACCACGACTTGTTCCGATCGACGAATTGAACAAGCGCATCACCCATGCAGCGCTGTTCAACACCGTGAAGTCGCGAACGCTCAAGCCACTGCTCCAGGAGGCGTTGCAGCGGATGAACGGCTCCGGGGAGGATGCGGAACCGAAGTACCAGCAGGCGCTTGCCGCCGTGCGAGAGGCGGAAGACGACGCGATCGACGCGCTTGCCCGTGAATTTGCCGCGCTCGGGCAGGAGGACTACATCAACCGGTGGGGCGTGGTCCAACTGCTGCACGACCTCCAGGATCCCAGGGCTTTGAGCCTGCTCGTTCGAATCATCGCGGCGCCCATGCCGGCGGAGGGTTCACGCGATCCGCACGGCAGCTCCGCCGGCCGCGAAGTGGTCATCCGTACGACCGCGGTGGAAGCCGTCGCGCGTCTCGCCGCGGCTGGCAGCACCGACGCGCGCGCTGCGCTCTTGAAGCACGTGCGTCACCCTGTACGATCCGTGAAGATCGCGGCGGCGCTGGCGTATCTCGAGCAGGAAGGCGCCCGGGGTCGCAAAGCGCTCCTCGGTCGCATGGCGAAGTCCGATCACTGGATGGTCGGTATTCGTCGCGTGTCTCCTCGCGAGTTCCCGGCTATCGAGGGGCATCGTTTCCTACGGCCGACGTCACCGCCGGAACAGGGCAACGTACCGCGACCTGCATCAGGCGATGCTGGAGCAGCAACCAAACGTCGATCAGCTTCGGCAGGAGCACCGACGCAGCGCAGTGTCCCGACCGGTCCTGCCGACCGCGTAACACGACGCGATAGCTCGCCAAAACGCGCTCAGCGGCGCAGCCGCAAGAAGGGATAGCCCAATGGCCACGTGTTCCTCGCCACCTATTCCCGACAAGAATGTCAGCGGCGACAACTGGTACGCGCAGGACCTGTGCCGCGAGGACATGATCGACTACTTCTGGTATACGTACGGGTTCACCGGCAACAAAGCGTATTGGGAGAACGGATGGGGCTGGCATGACCCCTGTAACACGGACCTGCCTCTGGCAAGGACCTTCAATGCCTGCTACGCCCTGACGTACTCGGCGCAGGATTATCAAAACGATTCATGGGAGGCGCCGCAAAACATCCTCCAGTGGGGCCGGCGGTTCGTCCGCGAGAGTATCGATGATCTGCGCGCCAAGTGTGGCGACGGCAGTGCCGATGCGAGCGAAAGCGGCGGAACCGTGGAACTCTATCTTTCGTTCTTCTACAACCTGCCCGTACCCGAACGTGCGTCGGCACTGTGCCACGAGGCTCGCCACGTCGGTGGCAAGCCGCACAACGCCAATTTTCCCTCCGGCTCCATCTTCGGCGCGGGAATGAGCGGCGCCGATTCCAACTGGGACTATCAGGGAGCTTGGGCCTTCGATGCGGGGTACGCCGCATGGTACGGGGTCGAGGGCGCCCGCACGACGTCGGCTTTGAAGACACTGGGCCGGCAAATCGCGAACAAGGTTCTCAACAACGCATTCGCCACACATCCCGGCTTCAACGTGTAAATCGATCGCTCAACTCTAGCGGTCGTTACACCGATTCGCTCTTCGCCGCGGCCCGTCGAAGCTCGATCAACCCCTCGAGCGTGCGCTCCGGTCCTGGCGAACCCTCCGGAGGGGTCCAGTCAAGCGGTGACCCGCCTGCGATAAGCAGCCGCGCGACGCCAACATGATCGGCCCGCGAATGCTGCGAACTGCTGCGCCCTTCGACCGCCCAGACCAACGGCGGCGCCGAGAACATGCCGTCGAGCGCGTTCACGTCGGCGCCGTGTTCCAGTAACACGCGCACCGCATCGACATGGCCGCCCATTGCCGCGCGATGCAGCGGGGTAACGTGCTCCTTGTCCTTCGCCTGTGGATCGAACCCGCACGCAAGCATCGTCTCGAGGACCGCGGCATTGCCG
>Ga0114129_10004019_pt1 | contig 20750 bp, 24 predicted proteins | sample RhiMetdeltSRZDD1_FD_80071 | JGI IMG/M metagenome (GOLD analysis project Ga0114129, IMG submission 80071) | Populus rhizosphere microbial communities from Tennessee, USA - Rhizosphere MetaG P. deltoides SRZDD1 (version 2) (version 2) | ecosystem: Host-associated > Plants > Roots > Rhizosphere >... | reverse complement strand
GCGACGGCGACGGTCCCCTCGGTCCCGTTGATCGCGGCGAGCGTGATGTCGAAGAAGCTCGCGGTCGAGACCGACCTGATCCTGCTGGACGTGAAGGCCGGGTCGGGGGCGTTCATGAAGACCCCGGCCGACGCGCGCGAGCTCGCGGACGCGTGCCTCCGGCTGGCGGCGGGATGGGGGCGGGACGCGAGCGCGGCGGTGACCGATATGTCGCAGCCTCTCGGCGACGCGGTCGGCAACGCGCTCGACCTCGCCGAGGCGGTCGACGTGCTGCGAGGCGGGTCGGGCGGCCGCCTGCGCGAGCTGACGCTCCGGTTCGCGGCGCGAGCGCTGGAGCGCGCGACGGGCGCCGATCCCGACGACGCGCTCGCGCGGGCGGCCGCCGCCCTGGATCGCGGCGACGCCCTCGAGCGATTCCGCGCGATGGTGGACGCCCAGGGCGGCGACCCGCGCGTCGTGGACGATCCCGGAGGGGTGTTGCCGCGGGCGCCGGTCCGCGAGCCGCTGCTCGCGGACCGCACCGGTGTGGTCGCGGCGTACGCCGCCGAGGACGTCGGGCACGCCGCCGTGGTGCTCGGCGCGGGCCGCCTCCGCAAGGGCGATCGGATCGACCCGGCGGTCGGTATCGTGGTGCGCCCGAAGATCGGCGACCGGCTGGAGGCCGGCGAGCCGATCGGGGAGGTGCACGCGCGGGACGCGGACGCCGCGGCCGAGGCGGCCCGTCGCGTGCTCGCGGCGATCGACGTGACCGACGGTCCCGTCGAGCCGCCGCCGCTCGTGCACGCCTGGCTCTGATCGATGGGGAACTTCACGGCGCTCGGGGTACGGCTCGCCGTCTACATGGCGGCGTCGTTGTTCGTGGGCCTCGCGGTGCGCGAGTACGTGCGGGCACGCACGGCGGCGAGCCTGGGCGACCCGACGCCCCGCCTCTGGGGTCGCGTGACGCTCCGGCCGAAGGCGTGGTTCGACGGCTTCGGCAGCGGCTTCGTCCCGGGGCTCGTCGCGTTGCTCTGGACGGTCCAGGCCTTCCTGATGCCGGCCGCGTACGCCAAGCCGGCGCCGATCGACACGAACTACCTGAAGCGGCACCCGCGCGACGTCGTCCTGGTGTCGATCGCCGGCCCGGTGGCCTCCCTCGCCCTGTCGATCGTCGGCGGGCTCGTCGTACGCGCCGGCGTCTCGGGGGAGGCGTTGCTCGTCGCCACGACGTTCGCGTTCACGAACGCGTCGCTGCTCGTGTTCCACCTCCTCCCGATCCCCGGGCTGGACGGGGGGCGCCTCCTCGCCCTGGTGCTTCCCCCGCCCGCCCGTGAGGTGTTCCGCAACGCCGATCGCTACCTCGCCCTGATCGTCCTCGTCGTGCTGTTCCTCGTCACGTTCCTCCTCGGCCTGGCGCAGCTGATCACCGGCGCGATCTGTGAGGCGACGACCGGCGTGGACTGCCTCGAGCTCCTGCGGTTCGGGTAGGCGGGCGCGCTCCCGGGCGCCGCCGAGGCGGCCGGTATCATCCGGGCATCGTGACCTCCGTGACCGACCCGCGCATCGAGGGGTCCGACGCCACGCGCCGGGGACGCGTCCTGACGGGGTTCCGGCCGACGGGCGACCTCCACCTCGGGCACTGGGCGGGCAACGTCGGCAACGCCGTGCGCCTGCAGGAGGAGGGCTACGAGTGCTTCTACTTCGTGGCGGACTGGCACATGCTCACGACCCACTACGATCGCACCGCCGAGCTCGGCGGGCTCGTCGAGGGCATCGTGCTCGATCTCCTCGCCTGCGGGATCGATCCCGCGAAGAGCATCCTGTACCGGCAGTCGGACCTCCCCGAGGTCGCCGAGATGGCCCTGTTGCTCGGGATGATCACGCCGCTCGGATGGCTCGAGCGCGTGCCGACGTACAAGGAGCGCCTGCGCGACATGGCCGAGCGCGACATCTCGAACTTCGGCCTGCTCGGCTACCCCCTCCTGCAGACGGTCGACATCACGATCGTCCGGGGCGAGCTCGTCCCGGTGGGGGAGGATCAGGTGTCGCACCTCGAGATCTCGCGGGAGATCGTGCGACGGTTCAACCGCCTGTTCGGCGAGGTCCTCCTCGAGCCGCAGCCGCTGCTCTCCGACTTCCCGCTCGTCCCCGGTTCGGACGGCCGCAAGATGTCGAAGTCGCTGGACAACGCGATCGGGCTGACCGACGACCCCGACCGGATCCGGGCGAAGGTGCGCTCCTTCATCACCGATCCCCAGAAGGTTCGCCTCGGCGATCCGGGCCGGCCGGAGATCTGTCCGGTGTTCCAGCTTCACACGCGCTTCTCGAAGGACATCGTCGATTGGACGCGGGACAACTGCCGGACCGGCGCGCTCGGCTGCGTCGACTGCAAGACGAACCTCGCGGACCGGCTGATCGAGGAGCTCCGCCCGATCCGCGAGCGACGCCTCGAGCTGGCGGCCGATCCGGGGCTCGTCGCCAAGGTGCTGGACGAAGGTCGCGAGCGCGTCCGGCCGATCGTCGCCGAGACGATCGCGGCGGTGCGGGACGCGATGGGGTTCGCCAAGCGATGACCGAAGCGAGCGCGTTCGCCGTCGAGCTCCCCGCGTTCACGGGTCCGTTCCGCCTGCTGGCGGAGCTGATCATGGAGCAGAAGGTGGACGTCTGCGACGTCCCGGTCGCCGCCGTGACCGATCGGTTCCTCGCCTACGCGAAGGAGGCTGACCACTGGGACCTCGAAGAGGTCACGTGGTTCCTCGCGATGTGCGCGGCGCTCCTCGAGCTGAAGGTCGGGCGCCTGATGCCTCGCCACACCGAGGCCGACGAGGACGATCTCCTCGGCGGGTCCCCGGACCTCGCCTACGCCCGCTCCCTCGAGCTCGCGGCCTACCGGCGCATCGCCGTGGAGCTCGCGCGCCGGCTCGAGGACGAGGCGGGCTACTTCACGCGGGACATCGGCCCCGGCCCGGAGTTCTCGCGCCTGTACCCCGACCCGATGGCGAAGGTGGGCACGGAGGACCTGGCTGCGCTCGCCGCGCGGCTCCTCCGGCCGCCCCCGACCCTCGACCTCACGCACGTGACCCCGATCCGCTACACGATGGCCGAGGCGATGTCCGCCGTCGAGCGTCGGATCGAGGACTTCGGCCGGGCGGCGTCGTTCCGCGAGCTCGTGGCGGACTGCGACGAGCGGATCCAGGTCGTGGTTCGCTTCCTCGCGCTCCTGGAGCTGTACCGTGACGGCCGGGTCGAGCTGGACCAGGGAGAGACGTTCGGCGAGATCCACGTCACGTGGCAGCCATGACGAACGACGACGAGCTCGGCGGTGGGACGAGGGCCCTCGAGGCGCTCCTGTTCGTCTCCGACGAGCCGCTCCCAACGGCCGTGATCGCGCAGGCGCTCGAGATCGACCGATCGGCGGCCGAGAGGCTCTGCGAGCGGTTGGTCGACGACCTCGAGGAACGGCGGGCGGGGGTGGTTCTCCGCAACGTCGCCGGCGGCTGGCGCCTGTTCACGCACCCCGACACGGCTCCCGAGGTCGAGCGGTTCGTGATCTCGTCGCGCCAGGCGAGGCTCACGAAGGCGGCGCTCGAGACGCTCGCGATCGTGGCGTACAAGCAGCCCGTGACGCGCCACCAGATCTCGTCGATCCGCGGCGTGAACTCCGACGGGGTCCTCCGCGCCCTGCAGGACAAGGGCCTGATCGAGGAGGCCGGTCGGGAGGAGACCCCCGGTCGTCCGGCCCTGTTCGCCACGACGCCGGCGTTCCTCGAGCGCCTGGGGCTCCCGTCCCTCGCCGCGCTCCCATCCCTCGTCCCGCTGCTGGGGGCCGACGGATCCGACGAGGAGGCCCCGGAGGGGGCCGCGGCGTCCGGACCCGGAGGGACCGGCGGCTAGCTCGTGGCGCCGGAGCGCGTGCAACGGCTCCTGGCACGCGCGGGGTTCGGCTCGCGCCGGGCGTGCGAGGAGCTGATCGTCGAGGGTCGGGTCACCGTGAACGGCACGGTCGCGGTGCTGGGCGACCGAGCGGACCCCGATGCGGATCGAGTGCAGGTCGACGGTCTCGAGGTGAACCTCGACCCGAACGTCAGGTACTACGCGCTCCACAAGCCGACCGGGGTCGTCACGACGATGCGCGATCCGCAGGGTCGGACCGACATCCGACCGTTCCTTCCGGAGGACGGGCCCAGGGTGTTCCCGGTCGGCCGATTGGACCGCGACTCCGAGGGCCTGCTCCTTCTCACGAACGACGGCGAGCTGGCCAACGCGTTGACCCATCCTCGCTTCGGCGTCGAGAAGGAGTACCTCGCCGAGGTGGCGGGGATCCCGACGACGAAGCACGTCGGGATCCTCAAGCGGGGCGTCGAGCTCGAGGACGGCCCCGCGCGCGCGGCGAGCGCGCGCGTCGCCGCCCGCGCGGGGGAACGCGGCGCGATCCGGCTCGTGATGACCGAGGGCCGCAAACGCGAGGTGCGCCGGCTCCTGGACGCCGTCGGGCTGCCCGTCACCCGGTTGGTCCGGGTGCGCGTGGGGCCCGTGCGGCTCGGAGACCTGGGGCCCGGCGAACGTCGCGAGCTCACCCACGAGGAGCTGGTGGCGCTCCGGCGCCTCGTCGGCGGGTAGCCTGTGCACCTCGGGGCGCCGCGCCCGGGGGAGGTGCCCCAATGAGGCTTCGTGCGGCGCGCGGAGCCGTCCGCGTGCCATCGGACGACGTGGACGCGCTGCTCGGTGCGACCGAGCGGCTCCTGACGTCTGTCCTGCAACGCAATGGGATCGAGTCCGAGGACCTCGTGAGCATCCTCTTCACGGCGACCGACGATCTCCGGTCCGCGTTCCCCGCCGAGGCGGCGCGGCGGATCGGCCTCGGTCGCGTCCCCCTGATGTGCGCTCGGGAGATCCCGGTCGAGGGATCGATGCCCTCGGTGGTCCGGGTGCTCGTGCACTTCCACACGGAGCGCTCGCTGGACGAGGTCGCGCACGTGTACCTGGACGGAGCCGAATCGCTCCGCGACGACGTCGGCTGAGGATCGATGAGCGAGCGGCCGTTCGTCTCCTCGTCGATCCGCCGTGTCGCCGTGCTCGGGACCGGCCTGATGGGCACGTCGGTCGCCGCGGCCGCGGCGCGGGCGGGCGGATCGACGGTCGGCTGGGATCTCGACCCGGCCACGGCCGCCCGCGCCGCGAGCCTCGCCGGCTTCGAGCCGGCCGGATCCGCGCACGAGGCGGTGCGGGATGCGGACCTCGTCGTGGTGTGCACGCCGATCCCGACGATCGGCGAGCACGCCGCGGCCGCCCTGGCCGCGAGCGACCGGGCGGTCGTGACGGACGTCGGCAGCATCATGGGGTCGGTGAGCCGGGACGTCGCGGCCCGGGCCTCGCCCGGGCACCTCGCCCGGTTCGTCGCCGGTCACCCGATGGGCGGGAGCGAGCGGTCCGGCCCCGAGCACGCATCGGCGTCGGTGCTGGACGGGATCGTCTGGGTGCTGTCGCCGCTCCCGTCGTCCGACCCCGCGGCGGTCGCAACCCTCGAGTCGTGGGTCGAGGGTCTGGGCGCACGACCGGTTCGGATGACGGCGGACCGCCACGATCGGCTGGTCGCGTTCGTCAGCCACCTCCCGCAGGTCGCGTCGACCGCCCTGATGAGCCTCGCGGCGACCGAGGAGTCGGACGAGCCGGAGCTCCTCCTCCTCGCGGCCGGCGGCTTCCGAGACCTCACTCGGCTCGCGGCGTCCGACCCGGCCCTTTGGTCCGCGATCCTTCGATCCAACGGCGAGCGGATCGCCGAGGCGATCGACCTGTACGTGGAGCGTCTCCGCACGCTCCGGGACGCCGTCGCGAGCGATCGGGGCCAGGACGTCGAAGCGACCTTCGCCCTCGCCAAGGACGCGCGCCTGCGGCTCGCGGCCAAGCCCCAGGTCCGCTCCGGCGTGGCGGTCCTCCAGGTCGAAGCCCCCGACCGCCCCGGCGCGCTCGCCGAGCTCACCTCGATCCTCGCCGAGGGCCGCGTCAACATCGAGGACCTCCAGATCGTCCACTCGCCGGAGGGCGGTAAGGGAACCGTGCATCTGACCGTCGCGGCCGACGCAGCGGGTCACGCGGCCGAGGTCCTCGTCGCCGGCGGACTGGACCCGATCCGGCTGGCGTGAGGATCGATGCGCGCGCACATCACTCCAGGTGGACGGGTCGAAGGCGACGCTCGCGTGCCGGGCGACAAGTCGATCGCCCACCGCTGGCTGCTCCTGGCGGCCACCGCGGACGGACCGAGCCGTTTGCTCAGCCTGCCGAGCGGGCTCGACACGCTCGCCACCGCTCGATGCCTCGCGACCCTCGTTCCACCGGTTCGACCTGCACTCGAGGCTTGGGGCTCGAGCCCTGGGGTCGCGGATGAGCGACACGGTTCCACGTGGAACGGGGAGCGCTCGACCCTCGACCTCGACGCCCTCGACCTTCGAGGTGAAGGACGGGGATCGCTGCGGCCGGTGGGGGAGGAGCCGCTCGACTGCGGGAACTCGGGGACGACGATGCGGCTGCTGGCCGGCCTCGTCGCCGCGTGCCCGTTCGAGTCGGTCCTCTCGGGCGACGCGAGCCTCTCGTCGCGGCCTATGGAGCGCATCGCCGAGCCCCTGCGGGCGATGGGCGCCGACGTGCGGACGTCCGAGGGGCATCCTCCGATCTCGATCCGAGGGGGGAGGCTCGTGGGTGCACGGGTCGAGCCGATCGTGCCCAGCGCGCAGGTGAAGGGTGCGGTCCTGTTGGCCGGACTCGCGGCCGAGGGAACCACGACCGTGGTCGAGGTCGCGGGAACCCGCGACCACACCGAGCGCGCGCTGCGAGCGCTCGGCGCACCGGTCGGCGTGGACCGAGCCGAGGTGACCCTGCGCGGTCCGTTCCAGCACGGCGGCCTCGATGGGACCGTCCCCGGCGATCCGTCGGCCGCCGCGTTCCTGCTGGCGGCGGCGGCTCTCACTGGCGGCGGGGTCTCGATCCTCGACGTCGGCATGAACCCCACGCGGCTCGGATACCTCGAGGTCCTGTCGAGGATGGGTCTCGAGGTCGAGGTGCAGGTCGAGGCCGAGGAGATCGGCGAGCCTCGAGGAACGCTCGCGTCGCGCGCGGTCGACGTGCTCGCCCCGGTCGTGGTGTCGGCGGCGGAGATGCCCTCGGTGATCGACGAGGTGCCGGTGTTGGCCGCGCTCGCGGTCCACGCGGACGGGGAGTCTCGATTCGAAGGCGGACGAGAGCTGCGCGTGAAGGAGAGCGATCGCCTGGCCGCCCTCGAGCGCGGGCTGCGGTCGCTCGGCGGGTCGATCCGCGTCGAAGGGGACGATCTCGTGGTCGAAGGGGGCGGGCTCGCCGGCGGGACCGTGGTTCCGGCCGACGATCACCGGATCGTGATGTCGCTGGTCGTCGCGTCGCTCGCGGCGCGCGGCCCGTCCGCGATCGAAGGGATCGAGGCCGCGGCGGTGTCCTTCCCGGGGTTCGTCCCCGCGCTCACCGCGCTCGGCGCACGGATCGAGGAAGCCGGATGACACCGCGGGTCGTCGCGATCGATGGAGCCGCCGGCAGCGGCAAGAGCACGCTCGCTCGGCTCATGTCGGACGTGCTCGGCCTCCCCTACGTCAACACGGGGTCGATGTACCGTGCGCTCACCCTCGCGGCGCGTCGGGCGGGGGTCGACGTCGAGGATGAGGGTGGGCTCGCCGCGTTGATCGAGACCCTGCACTTCAGCTTGAGCGGCGATGCGCCCGCGGAGCTGTTGATCGGCGGGGCGCCACCGTCGGACGACCTCGAGTCGGCCGACGTCGAGGCGCACGTGAGCGCCGTCGCGAAGCATCCCCGCGTCCGAACCGCGATGCGTGCGGCGCAGCGCGCGCTCGGGGAGCGCGGCGCGGTGATGGAGGGTCGGGACATCGGTTCGGCCGTCTTCCCGGACGCGCCCGTGAAGTTCTACCTGGTGGCGAACGCCCAGGAGCGCGCCGGTCGCCGGGTGGACGAGCGAGGCGCCGAGGCGGCGGCCGGCGCGCTCCATGCGCGCGATCGCCGGGACGCGGAGGTCAACCCGTTCGTCCCGCCCCGAGACGCGGTCGTGCTCGACACCGGCGACCTCGACGTGAACGCCACGCTGGCCGCGGCGCTCGAGGCGATCGCCCAGCGGGCTCCGGAGCTCCTGCCGTGATCGTGCCGCGGATCGCCGTCGTCGGGAGACAGAACGTCGGGAAGTCCACGCTCGTGAACCGGCTGTTCGGTCGTCGCGAGACGATCGCGCACGACGACCCGGGGATCACCCGAGACCGCGTCGAGCTCGAGGCCACGTGGAACGGGAAGCGGTTCGGCCTGGTGGACACCGCCGGCTACCTCCACCGGGCGAAGGGGGTCGAGGCGCTCGCCGCCGAACAGGCGGCGCGCGCGATCGGGGACGCCCAGCTCGTCCTGCTCGTCGTCGACGTCGCCTCCGGCGTCGTCGAGGAGGACGCCGCGCTCGCTCGCAGGCTGCGCCGGGTTCCGGCGCCGGTCCTGGTCGTGGCCAACAAGGTCGACTCGGAACAGGACGAGTCGGACGCGAGCGCGTTCCACGCGCTCGGCCTCGGCGAGCCGATCGCGGTGTCCGCGAAGCACGGGCGGGGCGTCGGAGAGCTGCTCGACCGGTTGGTCGAGCTGCTGCCCGACGCCCCCGAGGACTCCGGGGAGGCCTCGAACGAGCCCCGGTTCGCGCTGGTGGGCAAGCCGAACGTCGGCAAGTCCAGCGTCTTCAACCTGCTCGTGGGGGAGGAGCGGTCGGTCGTCTTCGAGGAGGCCGGAACCACGCGGGACAGCGTGGACGCCGTGATCGACTGGCCGGACCACGGGCCGATCCGTTTCGTGGACACGGCGGGGATGCGCCGCGCGATCCGGGTGAAAGGCGTCGAGTACTACAGCTTCGTTCGCGCCGGCGCGGCGATCGACCGCGCCGACGCCGCGGCGGTGATCTTCGACGCGTCCGAGGGTTTCACGGCGGAGGACCGCAAGATCGCCACGCGGGTCCTCGAGGCAGGCAGAGCATTGCTCCTGGTCGCGAACAAGTGGGACCTCGTCGAGGAGAAGGACCGCACGTTCAAGCAGCTGAAGGACGACGCCGCCCTCCTCGCGCGCGCCGCCGTGATCCGCACCTCGGCTCGCACGGGTCGGGGCGTCGACCGGATCCCCGAGCTCCTGCTCGATCTCCGTGATCGGTGGTCCAGCCGGGCGCCGACCGCCCGGGTGAACGACGTGCTGCAGCGATCCCAGGGAGCCAAGCCGCCCCCGCGCACGTCAGGCAGCCTTCATTACGCCACCCAGGTCTCGGCCGGGCCACCGAGCTTCGCGGTATTCGGCGGAGGCCGGCCGCCGGACCCCGGCTATCGGCGCTACCTCGAGAACCGCTTCCGCGAGGCGTTCGACCTCGAGGGTGTCCCGCTGCGGATGCGGTTCCGCTCGCGCGCCGGACGCTCCTCGCACGGCCGCCGGTAGCGGTCGATCGCCGGCCCCGGCTACACTGCTCGGCACGGGCCGTGGCGCAGCTTGGTTAGCGCGTCTGACTGGGGGTCAGAAGGTCGCCGGTTCGAATCCGGCCGGCCCGACGGATGAGGGGAACGACCGAGACGGTGCCGGCATCCTCCGCCGTGGTGACGATCCCGAACGCCCTGTCGCTCGCGAGGATCGCGCTGATCCCGCTCTTCTGCTGGCTGATCGCCGACGAGGGGACGCGGCTGTGGGGCATCGTGCTGTTCGCGCTCGTCGTCAGCACCGACTGGGTCGACGGCTACGTCGCCCGACGCACCGGCCAGGTGAGCGAGCTCGGCCGGATCCTCGACCCGGTGGCCGATCGGCTCGCGATCGCCGCCGGACTCCTCACGTTCGCGATCGTCGGCATCTTCCCTTTCTGGGCGGCGCTGCTGATCCTGGTCCGCGACGTGGCGCTTCTGCTGGGAGGCGCCATGGTCCTGTGGGGGAGGAACATCCGGATCGACGTGCGGTGGATCGGGAAGATCGCGACCTTCTCGCTGATGGCGGCGATCACCTGGATCGCGTGGGGCAACGCGGGCGGCGTGTTCGGCGAGGTGCTCCTCGTGGGGGGCTGGCTCGCGTACTCGGTCGGGATCGTGGAGTACTACATCGCGGCCGGCCTGTACATGATCGACGTCCGCGACGCGCTCGCGGCGCAGGGAGTCCTGGAAGAGTAGGTCGACGAGGGAACGGAGGAGGGGCGTGGATTACCCGGAGGACCTGCGGTACTCGCGGGAGCACGAGTGGGCGAAGTCCGAGGACGGCCGCGTGCGCGTCGGGATCACGGACTTCGCTCAGGACGCGCTCGGCGACGTCGTCTACGTCGACCTTCCTGAGCCGGGCACGCAGGTGACGGCCGGGCAGGCGTTCGGCGAGGTCGAGTCCACGAAGTCCGTCTCCGACGTCTATGCGCCCGTCTCCGGCACGGTCGTGGAGCGGAACGGCGCGCTCGAGGACAAGCCGGAGCTCGTGAACGAGCAGCCCTACGGCGACGGCTGGCTGATCGCGATCGAGCCGGCCTCGCTCGAGGAGCTGGACGCCCTGCTCGACAGCGCCGGGTACCAGGAGCACCTCCAGAGCAGCTGACCGGGCTTCGAGTCTCGACCATCGAGCGATGCTCGAGCGCGCCTCGAGGGTCAGGGCATCGACAGGTCGAGGGTTGCCGCGAGGCTCGGTTGACCCTGTTCGGCTCCTGCGATAACTTCGACGACGTATCGAGGTCGACGGTTGCGGTCGGCGTCCGACCGTCGACGCGACGTCGGACCTGAGGGGAAGCTGACGGTGTTCTGTACGCGTTGTGGACATCCCAACCGCGACGACGCGCGATTCTGCGCCGAATGCGGAGCTCCGCTCCAGGATGACTCCACCGTCACCCTCAGCCCGGTCGAGTCGGAGGATGAGGAGAACGTCGAGTTCCCCTTCCCCGAAGACGAGCTCGAGGCCGACCAGGCCCTGCTTCAGGTGAAGCGTGGCCCGAACGCGGGGTCGACGTTCCTGCTCGACGCGGACCTGAGCTCCGTCGGCCGGGGCACCGACAGTGACGTCTTCCTCGACGACATCACGGTCTCGCGCAAGCACGCGATGTTCGAACGGCGCGACTCCGGTGAGTGGTTCGTGCGGGACGCGGGGAGCCTCAACGGGACGTACGTGAACGGCGAGCAGGTCGACGAGACGAAGCTCGCGAACGGGGACCACGTGCAGATCGGGCGGTTCAAGCTGACGTTCTTCCTAGCGGGGGAGTGAGGTGGAGATGGCCGGCACGCGCAACTACCAATCGATCGGCGAGGTCCTCGTGTCCGTGAAGACGGAGTTCCCCGACATCACGATCTCGAAGATCCGGTTCCTCGAGGCGGAGGGCCTGATCGAGCCCGAGCGCACGCCCTCCGGGTACCGCAAGTTCTACGGCCACGACGTCGAACGGCTCAAGGCGATCCTGCGGATGCAGCGCGACGAGTACCTGCCGCTCAAGGTGATCAAGGAGCGACTCCTCCAACAGGACGAGGGCGCCGAGGACGGCCTCGCGTCCTCGCCGGACGGCGAGGCGCCGTCCGCCGGGGACGCGACGGCCGAGGACGAGATCGCGGATGCGCCGACCGGCCTCCAGATGTCCCTCGAGGAGATGTCGACGGCCACCGGCATCGACCGGGAGCGGATCAAGGAGCTCGAGGCGTTCGGGATCATCTCCTCCCACGGCCCGGAGGGCGCCCGGTACTACGACGGTGACGATTTCATCGTCCTGTCGATCGTGCGCGACTTCTTCCGGTACGGGATCGAGGCCCGCCACCTCACGATGTACAAGCACTTCGCGGACCGCGAGTCGACGTTCTTCGACCAGATCATCGCCCCGACGCTGCGGCAGAAGAACCCGGACGCGCGCCGCACGGCGGCGCAGACGCTCGCGAACCTGTCCGTCACCTCCCGCAAGTTCAAGCAGGCGCTGCTCCGCACCAACCTGCGCGACCATCTGACCAACGCGTGACACGTCCGCGCGCGCGGCGGGCGATCGCCCTCGTCCCGCTGCTCCTGATCGTCGTCGCCCAGCTGGCCGCGCGCGGTGCGCTCGCGCCACAACAGGGGCCGCCGCCGACCCCCGTCCCGCCGAACGGCTCGCCGTCCCCGTTCCTGGGGCGGTTGGACACGCCGTCGAACGAGATCCCGGTGCCGGACGTAGAGGGGGATGCGGCGATCCTCATGGACGTCGGGTTCGGCCAGGTCCTCTTCCAGCGCGCGCCCGACCGGCCGCTCCCCGTCGCGAGCTTGACGAAACTGATGACCGCCCTCCTCGTGCTCGAGCGAGAGGCCGGGCACCTCGACCGGAAGGTGCGGATCGATCCCGATGCCGTGTTCGGCCGTCGGGACTACGGCGCGGGGTCCACCCTCGGGCTCCGCGCGGGGGAACGGATCAGCGTCCGCGACCTGCTCGAGGGACTCCTCCTCGCCTCCGCGAACGACGTCGCCGAGGCCCTCGCGATCGAGGAAGCGGGGAGCGTGTCCGCCTTCGTCACGGCGATGAACCAACGTGCACGCGCCCTTGGGATGCGGCAGACGCACTTCGCGTCCCCGCACGGGCTGGACGACCGCGGCACGTCCTCGGCGGCCGATCTGCTGCGCCTGGACCGCGCGGCGTCGGCGATCCCCGCCTTCGCGCGCCTCGTCCAGCGGCGCGTCGCCGTCGTCCGTTCGGATCGCGCCCCGATCCGCCGGATCCAGAACCGGAACGTCCTGCTGTGGCTCTATCCCGGCGCGACCGGCGTGAAGACGGGCTACACCGTGGGCGCGGATTATTGCTTGATCGCGACGGCGAGCAGGGGCGGGCGCGAGCTTGCGGTCGTCCTGCTGGGGGGCAGCGACGAGGTGTTCTCGGACGCCGCCGCCCTCCTGAACCACGGGTTCGCGGCGTACGAGGTTCAGCGGCTCGTCGACGAGGACGAGCCGCTCGGACGCGTCCGTCTCGAGGGTGGAACCGTACCGGTGACGGCGGGAGCGACGCTCGACGCGCTCGTTCGGCGCGGGCAGGCCGACGCGATCCAACGCGTCCTCGCACCCGGCGAGGGCGTGGTCTATCCGGTGCCCTCCGGCGCCGTCGTGGGGGCGGCGCGGTTCACCCTCGCGGGGAACGCGCTCGGCAGGGTGCCGATCCGGGTCGGGGACCTCCCGCCGCCCGAGCCGCCGGACGGCTCCTGGTGGGGGAGGGTTGCGGGTGCCCTCTCCGAGGCGATCACGGGCGTCGTGTCCGGCCTCTTCGACTAGCCGTTCCCACGCTCCTCCCGGAGGCTCACGGGCCGGGTGCTACGCTCCGGACCCGATGACGGAGCTCGCTCGCGTCCTGTACGGCCGCGAGGACATCCGCCGCCGGGTGGAGGAGCTCGGCCGCACGATCACCGGGGACTACGTGGGGCGGGCGCCCGTCCTGATCTCGGTTCTGAAGGGCGGCACGGTGTTCCTCGCGGACCTGATCCGAACGATCGACCTTCCCCTGGAGACCCACCTGATGGCGATCAGCCCGTACGGGGGCGGGGACGAGTCGATGGGCCGGGTTCGGATCCTCCTCGACGTCGAGCTCGACCTGAGCGATCGGGACGTCGTGCTCGTCGAGGACATCGTCGACACGGGCCTGACGCTCTCCTATCTGCTGTCGATCCTCCGCGCCCGCAAGCCCGCGTCGCTCGAGGTGTGCACGCTCCTCGACCGTTCCGTCCGGCGCATCGTGCCGATCCGGCCACGGTACGTCGGGTTCGACTGTCCGGACCGGTTCGTGATCGGTTACGGCCTCGACTTCGAAGGTCGGTACCGGAACCTCGCCGACATCCTCGAGGTCTCCGACACAGCGGCGCTCAAAGCGGACCCCGACGCGCTCCTCCCGCATCTGGCGATCGCCGGTTAGGTTGCGTTCCGCGAGGAGCCACCCGTACAGTGCCAGCACGGCCATGATCGAGATGCAGCTCGAAGGCGTCCGGGTTGAGCTCCCGACGAACCAGCCGATCGTGTTGCTCCGCGAACGCGACGGCGAGCGGTACCTCCCGATCTGGATCGGCGCCTCCGAGGCGGCGGCGATCGCGCTCTCGCTCCAGGGCGTCCAGACGCCACGACCGATGACGCACGACCTGATGAAGAACATCCTCGAGGATCTCTCCGTCGCCGTGGAGAAGATCGTGGTCACGGAACTCCGGGACTCGACGTTCTACGCGACGATCGAGCTCCAGCGCAACGGCGACCGCTACGAGGTGAGCTCACGGCCCTCGGACGCGATCGCGCTGGCGGTGCGGCTCTCGGTCCCGATCTTCGCGAGCGAGGAGGTCCTCGAGGAGGCCGCGATCCTGATCCCGGGCGAGGAGGAGGAGGAGGTCGAGAAGTTCCGCGAGTTCCTCGACAACGTGACGCCGGAGGACTTCAACCCGGAGGGGACGCCCGACCCCTGAGGACCGGTGACCGCCGACGGCGGCTCAGCCGTAGAAGAAGACCGTGACCCAGAGGAAGCCGTTGGCGTCGCGATAGGTGCCGACCGCCACGCGGTGGAAGCCGCGGTTCAGGATGTTCGAGCGGTGGGGCGGCGAGTTCATGAACGCCTGCTGGATGCTCCCCACCGTGCTGCTGGTGACGCCGACGTTCTCGCCCCACGTCCGCCAGCTCGTGCCCTTCAGGTAGTACCCGGCGGGGTTCGACGTGTGGAAGATGTAGCCCTTGTTCGCCATCTGGATGCTGTGCTGGCGAGCGAGCCGCGACATCGTGTCCTGGATGTCCACGCGCCGCACCCCGAAGTCGGATCGGCTGTGGTTCGTGGCCCGGTACATCCGCGCACGGGGCGTCAGCGTGCCGGCCTGCGCGGGGGAGGGAACGAGGACGGCCAGGCTCGTCACGAGGGTCGCCAGGAGGGCGATCCGTGCGGTGAACGTCCGGGTTCTCGTCATCGTCGTCGTGCCTTCCGACCGGGGGGTCCGATGCCGTCTTGAGGTTCCATCGGCCTCGGTCGCCCGGAACTTGAGCGGCCCGGCGTCGGTGCGTTGACAGGGCCTCCGGGCGGCCCTACGCTTCGGCGACACGGTCGTAATTACGGAGCTGTCATGAGCGAGCAGGGCTATCGCGTCCCCGAGGTCTGCCGGATCGTCGGCATCAGTTACCGACAGCTGGACTATTGGGCCCGGACGGACCTCGTGACTCCCTCGGTGCGCGACGCGCACGGCTCCGGGACCCAGCGGCTGTACTCGTTCCAAGACCTCGTCACGCTCAAGGTGATCAAGAACCTCCTGGACACGGGCGTGTCCCTGCAACGGGTCCGCAAGGCCGTGGAACACCTGCAGTCGATGAAGCGGCCGCCCCACGGCGTGACGCTGATGTCGGACGGGCGCGGGGTCTACGAGGCGCATTCGCCGGAGGCCGTGATCGACCTCCTGCAGAAGGGGCAGGGCGTATTCGCGATCGCCCTGGACCGGGTATGGAACGACCTGGAGGGAACCCTCTCGAAACGCAAGCGGGCGGCCGCAGGAGGGTCGTGAGCGCACGAGCCGAGGCCCTCGAGTCTCTGCCCAAGAGCGACACCGTCCGTTTCGCCCACGCCTCCGAGCGACAGTTCGCGCAACTGCTCGACTTCTACGGGATCACGTGGGACTACGAGCCCACGTCGTTCGACATCGAGTGGGATCGGGAGGGCAACGTCGTTCGGCGCTTCACGCCCGACTTCTTCCTGCCGGAGTTCGACCTCTACATCGAGATCACGACGCTGAACCAGAAGCTCGTCACGAGGAAGAACCGGAAGGTCCGACAGCTCCGCGAGCGCTACCCGGAGATCCGGTGCAAGGTCTTCTACCAACGGGACTACCTGTCGCTCGTGACGAAGTACGGCCTCGAGGATCGGTCCGGCTGAAACCCGCGCTCCCCGTAGACTTCCCGCCGTGAGGTTCGCGCCGCACACGGACGCCGAGGTCGCCCAGATGCTCGACGCGATCGGGTTGGGATCGCTCGACGACCTGTTCGAGCAGATCCCGGCGTCCGTCCGGCTCGACGGGCGGCTCGCGCTCCCGGACGGCGTCTCCGAGCTGGAGATCGTCGACGAGTTGCGGGGCCTCGCGGCACGGAACCGGCACGTCGACGACCTCGTGTGTTTCGCCGGAGCTGGGGCGTACGACCACTACGTCCCCTCGGTCGTGTGGGCGCTGGCCGGACGCTCGGAGTTCTCGACGGCGTACACGCCGTACCAGCCGGAGCTCTCCCAGGGCGTCCTCCAGGCGCTGTTCGAGTTCCAGTCGATGATCTGCGCGCTCACGGCGATGGAGGTCTCCAATGCATCCCTGTACGACGGCGCGACCGCGCTCGTCGAGGCCGTGAACATGGCGCGGTCCGGCGCGCGGAGCCGGGTCCTCGTTTCCGAGGGCGTCGACCCTCGGCTCGTGGAGACCCTGCGCACCTACGGGACCGGCCCCGGCTACGAGCCGGAGGTGTTCGCGGCCGTCGACGGCAGGGGCGGGTCGCCCGAGGTGGGGGACGACGTGGCGGCGGTGATCGTGCAGCACCCCAACGTCCTGGGGATCCTCGAGCCGGCGGCGGAGCTGTTCGAGCGTGCGCGGGCCGGAGGCGCCAAGGCGATCCAGGTCTTCGACCCGCTGTCCCTCGGTGTCCTCGCGCCGCCGGGCCAGCTCGGGGCGGACATCGCCGTGGCGGAGGGGCAGTCGCTCGGCAACCACCTCGCGTTCGGGGGCCCGTACCTGGGGCTGATCGCGGCCGGGATGAGCGACGTGCGACGGCTGCCCGGCCGGATCGTCGGCGAGACGGTCGACGTGGACGGCCGGCCCGGGTACGTGCTCACGCTCCAGGCGCGGGAGCAGCACATCCGGCGGGAGAAGGCGAACTCGAACATCTGCACGAACCAGACGTTGATGGCGGTCGCGGCGACGATCTACCTGGGGTGGCTCGGGCCCGACGGGCTCGCCGAGGTCGGCCGCCGGTGCGCGGCGAAGGCCTCGTACGCCGCCGAGCGGCTCACGGGCATCCCCGGCGTCTCGCTCGTGCATCCGGCCGCGCCGTTCTTCAAGGAGTTCGCGATCCGGGTCCCCGGCCGGGCGGACGCGCTCGTCGAGGCGCTCGTCGAGCGCGGCTACCTGGCCGGCGTGCCACTCGCCTCGGCGGGCGAGGACGTGCTCCTCGTGGCGGTGACGGAGCGTCGATCGCGGGAGCAGATCGACGGGCTCGTCGCCGCGGTAGGGAAGGCGCTGGCGTGAGCTCGATCGGTGCGCCGATCCGCCGACAGGGCCCGGCTCGTCCTCGGACGATCCGGGACCGGTCGGCGGCCGGGCGCCGCGCGTTCAGCTTCCCGGCGCTCGACGTGCCGGAGGCGCCGATCCCGCCCGAGCACGCGCGGACGACGCCTCCCGACCTCCCGGAGGTCGCGGAGGTGGAGCTGGTGCGCCACTACACCGACCTCGCGCAGATGAACTACGGGCTCGACACGGGGATGTATCCCCTCGGCTCGTGCACGATGAAGCACAACCCGAAAGCCGCGGAGACGGTCGCGGGCTTCCCCGGCTTCCAGCGTCTGCACCCGCTGCAGCCGGATACGACGACCCAGGGCGTCCTGGAGCTCCTGTGGAGGCTCGAGCGGGCGCTCTGTGAGATCACGGGCATGGCGCGGGCGACGATGCAACCGCCCGCGGGCGCGTGCGGCGAGATGACCGGCCTGTTGTTGATGCGGGCGTACCACGAGGATCGCGGCGACGCACGGCGACGCGTGATCATCCCGGACTCCGCGCACGGCACGAACCCGGCCAGCGTTCGTCTCGCCGGGTTCGAAGCCGTGCCGGTGCGGTCCGACGCCCGCGGGCTGGTCGACGTCGGCGCGCTCGCCAAGCTCGTGGACGAGTCCGTCGCGGGCCTGATGCTGACCAACCCCAACACGCTCGGCCTGTTCGAGGAGGAGATCGAGGAGATCGCGGCGACGATCCACGGCGTCGGGGGCCTCCTGTACTACGACGGGGCCAACCTCAACGCGATCCTCGGCCGGTGCCGGCCCGGCGACATGGGGTTCGACATCGTCCACATCAACACGCACAAGACGTTCGCGACGCCGCACGGGGGAGGGGGACCCGGCGCCGGACCCGTGGGCGTCCGCGAGGAGCTCGTGCCGTACCTCCCCACGCCCACGGTGGAGCGGACGGACGACGGTTCGTTCTCGCTCGCGCGAGGAGGCCCGCGGTCGATCGGACGGATGCACGGCTTCCACGGGAACGTCGGCATCCTCGTCCGGGCCTACGCTTACGTCTTCCTGCACGGCGCCGACGGGCTCCGCAACGTGAGCGAGCTCGCGTCCCTGAACGCGAACTACCTGGCCCAGCTCGTCCGAGGCGACTTCCCGCTCGCGTTCCCCGACCTCCGGCCGATGCACGAGTTCGTCGCGACGGCGAAACCGCTCCGCGACGCCACCGGGGTCAAGGCGATGGACGTCGCGAAGCGCGTGATCGACCTCGGGTTCCACCCGTCGACCGTGTACTTCCCGCTCGTGGTCGACGAGGCGATGATGGTCGAGCCGACCGAGACCGAGTCGAAGGAGACGCTCGAGGCCTTCGCCGACGCGCTCCACACGGCGGCGGAGGAGGCACGGGACCATCCGGAGCTGCTCCGCGAGGCGCCCGTCACCACCCCGGTGCGCCGGCTCGACGAGGCGAAGGCGGCTCGCTCGCTGACGCTGCGCTGGTAGGCATCCGGCCACAGCGATACCCGTGCCGACGCCCCCGCGGCGGAGCCGCGCCTAGTCAACCCTGACCACTCCTTCGCTCAAGTCCGCCCTCCCCGTGACCGATGGCTTCGTTCGGGGCGACCGAGGGGTCGCCGCACCTAGGAGGAGCGATGCGACGAGGTCTGGTCAGGACCGGACAGGTCTTGGGGCTCACCCTCGCCCTCTCGATCGTGCTCGCCGCGGTGGCGCCGTCCGCGCAGGCTCGCTGGACCCCCCGTGCCGACTTGCTCACGTGGATGAACCAGGCTCGGGATCGCCACGGGGCCGTCGACCTGAACCGGGTCCGCAAGCTGCGGGAGATGGCGGATCTCCACAGCCGGCAGATGGCGTACGAAGGGCGGATCTTCCACACCGAGCAGCTCAGCGCGCGGTTGCGGATCGTGTCGTGGTCGATCGCCGGCGAGAACGTCGGCGTGGGACCCCGGCTCTGGGCCCTCTACGAGGCCTTCATGAAGAGCGACGTGCACCGCGCGAACATCCTGCAGCGCGGGTTCGAGCGTGTGGGGATCGGCGTGTACAAGGCCGATGGGTTCCTCTGGATCACGTTGATCTTCGTCGGGTAGGTCTGGCCGACGGAGGATGGAAGAAGGGCGGGGTCCCGATCCGGGACCCCGCCCTTCCGTTCCTTGCCTCCGCGTGGGTTACGCGGTGCCGTCCTCGGTCCGGCGCCTGCGGGTCACGGCGACCAGCGTCGCACCGAGTCCCAGCAGGGCCATCGCGATCAACCCGAGCCGGCCCGCGTCCGAACCCGTGAACGGGGTCGTCGGCGGCGGCGGGTTCTCACCCAGGATCGGGGTGACGACGGCATCGTCGGTGGCGCTCACCGAGTGGCCGAGGATGTCCTCGCCGCTGGCGGTCGCCACGTTGGTGACGGGATCCTGACCGACCACGAAGTCCTTGGTCAGCGTGACCGACTGGCCGGGCTCGAGGATCGGGATGTCCCCGATGTGGCCCATGATGTCGTCGTCGACGCTGACGTCGTACAGCGTGGTGTCGCCGGTGTTCGTGACGACGTAGGTGTAGGTGACCGTCGTGCCGACCGGCACGAGGTCCTCGTCCACCGTCTTCACGATGTCGATCGCCGGGTGGATCAGGTCGGTCACGCAGTCGGCCGTGTCGGACACGGTCGTCTCGGACTGCACCATGACGCCCGACGCCGTGACCACGTTCACCAACGGGTCCGGGTCGCTCTCCAGCACCGTGTACTGGAAGTCGTGCGATTCGGACGCTCCCACGGCGAGGTCGTCGGCGAAGGAGGCCGAGAGGTCGCCGAGGATCGTGTCGGAGACGGTGACGTTGGTCAGATCCACGTCACCGGTGTTGGTGACGGTGATCGTGTACGTCACGGTGTCGCCGACGTGTGCCAGTGGCGCGCACGACTTCTCGACGTCGATCGACGGGTTCAGGATGTCGGTGATGCAGGATGCGACGTCCGTGGCTTGGGTCTCCGAGTCCTCGCCGTTGCCCGACGCCGTCACCGTGTTCGTGAGCGGGTCGGGATCGCCGGCCTGCGGCATGTAGGAGACGTTGGCCGTCGCCGTCGCACCCACGGGGAACGGATCCGTGAAGTCGAAGTCGAAGTCGCCCGTGATGTCTCCCATCAAGGAGTCGGTCACGGTGACCCCGACCAGCGGCTCGTTGCCCGTGTTGGTGACGGTGATCGTGTAGGAGATCAGGTTGCCGGCCAAGACGGACCCGGGGCAGCTCTTGGTCACGTCGATGCCCGGCACGTGCGTGATGTCGGTCTCACACGATGCCTCGTCCGTGGCCTCGGCACCCGAGTCCTCGCCGTTGCCCGACGCCGTCACGGTGTTCGTGATCGGGTCGGGGTCTCCGGCCTGCTGCTGGTAGGTGACGGTGGCCGTGGCCGTCGCACCCACGGGGAACGGATCCGTGAAGTCGAAGTCGAAGTCGCCGGTGATGTCTCCCAGGAGGGAGTCGATCACGGTGACGCCGACCAGCGGCTCGTTGCCCGTGGTCGTGACGGTGATCGTTTATTCTTTTTCTTCGTCGGGCGGGGCCGACGCCG
>Ga0114129_10004017_pt1 | contig 20766 bp, 16 predicted proteins | sample RhiMetdeltSRZDD1_FD_80071 | JGI IMG/M metagenome (GOLD analysis project Ga0114129, IMG submission 80071) | Populus rhizosphere microbial communities from Tennessee, USA - Rhizosphere MetaG P. deltoides SRZDD1 (version 2) (version 2) | ecosystem: Host-associated > Plants > Roots > Rhizosphere >... | reverse complement strand
TCGACAACCAAATCCTCAACCTCCTCAACCAACGCGCCGAGGCCGCCCTTCAGATCGGCAACCTCAAACGACGGCAGGGGACGCCGTCGTATGTCCCGGAGCGGGAAGCTGAGATCCTGAGGCTTTTGTCCGCGGCCAACCGCGGACCGCTCACCGACGACAACCTCGCGGCGATCTGGCGCGAAGTGCTGTCCGCGTGCCGGGCACTCGAGAGTCCGTTCACCGTCGCCTATCTCGGTCCGCAGGCCACGTTCACGCATCAGGCGGCGCTCGACCGCTTCGGCGCCGCCGTGGAGTTCCGTCCGGCGCGCACCATCCTGGACGTGTTCGACGAGGTCGAGCGCGGACGCGCCGCCTACGGGGTCGTGCCCGTCGAGAACAGCACCGAGGGCGCCGTCAACGTCACACTGGATCGCCTGATCGATTCGGAGGCGAGCATCTGCGGCGAGATCTATCTCGAGATCGCCCAGCAGCTGCTGTCGCGCGCCGCCGATCTCGGTGAGGTCAAGCGGGTGCTCTCGCATCCCCAGGGGCTGGCGCAGTGCCGCGGCTGGTTGGCCGCCAACTTGCGAGACGTGGCCACCGAGGAGACATCGTCCACCGCGGCGGCCGTCGAGGTGGCCGCCGGCGATCCCACGGTGGCGGCCATCGCCGCCGAGCTCGCAGGACAGCTCTACGGCGTGCCGATCTTGCGTGCGCGCATCGAGGACAACCGGCACAACGCGACGCGCTTTCTCGTCATCGAGTCGCCGACGCGCGGGCGGGCGGCGGCGGGACCGAGCGGCCGCGACAAGACATCGCTGCTCTTCGCCATGAAGAACGAGCCGGGCTCGCTCTATCGCATTCTCGAGCCGTTCGTGCGGGCGGGCCTCAACCTGACCAAGATCGAGTCGCGCCCAGCCAAGATCCGGGCGTGGGAATACGTGATCTTCGTGGATTTCGAGGGCCATCGGGAGACGCCGGCCGTGGCGGCTGCGCTGCGGGAGATCGGCGAGCGGACGTTGCATCTGAGGGTCCTCGGCTCGTACCCCGCCGCATAAGGAGAGGGCATGCACACGCAGTGGGAGTCGCTCGCTAATACGCACATTCTGGGCATCGCCCCCTACGAGCCGGGCAAGCCGATCGAGGAGACGGAGCGCGAGTACGGCGTACACGACGCGATCAAGCTCGCGTCCAACGAGAACCCGCTGCCGCCGTCCGAGCGCGTGCAGCAGGCGATCATCGGGCAGCTCGCCCATCTCAACCGCTATCCCGACGGCAGCGGCTTCTACCTGCGCCAGGCCGTGGCCAAGAAATACGGCTTCACGCAGGATCAGATCGTGCTGGGCAACGGCAGCAACGAATTGATCGAGCTGGCGGTGCGCACGTTCCTCAAGCCCGGCGACGAGGCGATCGTTCCGCACCCGTCGTTCGTCGTCTACCCGATGATCGTGCAGGCGGCGGGCGGCATCCGCGTGATGGTGATGCTCCGCGACCATCGGCTCGACCTCGAGGCCATGGCGCGGGCCATCACCCCGATGACGAAGATGGTGTTCGTCGCCAATCCCAACAACCCGACGGCGACGATCGTGACCGCCGACGAGGTCGAGGCCTTCATGGCCCGCATGCCGGAGCGCACGATCGTGATCTTCGACGAGGCCTACATCGAGTTCGCGATGGGGCCGGACTTTCCGAACACGTTCGAGTACGTTCGCCAGGGACGCAAGGTCATCGTGCTGCGCACGTTCTCGAAGGCCGCCAGCCTGGCCGGGCTTCGCGTCGGTTACGGCGTCGCCGACGCCGACGCGGTGTCGCTCATGAACCGCATCCGCCAGCCCTTCAACGTCAACTCGCTGGCCCAGGCGGCGGCGCTCGCCGCGCTCGAGGACGACCCTCACGTGCAGGAATGCGTGCGGATGATCGAGACGGGCCGTCATTTCCTCTATGACGAGTTCACCGCGCTCGGAATCCGCTACGTGCCCTCACGCGCGAACTTCATCCTGGTCGACGTGGGCCGGAGCGCCTCGGACATCTATCATCGGCTCCTCAAGGAAGGCGTGATCGTGCGGCCGATGACGCCGTTCGGCATGGAGTCGGCATTGCGCGTGACGGTCGGCACGCCGGAGGAGAACCGGCGGCTGGTGAAGGCGCTGAAGACGGTGCTCGGAAGGGCGCCCGCGTGATCGGCCGACTGGCCATCGTCGGCGTCGGACTCCTGGGCGGCTCGGTCGCCCTGGCCGCGCGCGCCTCGGGTGTCGCGCGCGAGATCGTCGGCGTGGGTCGGGATCGACGGCGCCTCGAAGGCCCGCTGCGCGCGGGAGTGGTGGATCGCATCGCGACCGACGTCGAGCTGGGCGTCGATGGCGCCGACTGCGTCGTGCTCGCCGCGACGGTATCCGCCAACGAGCGGCTCTTGGAAGCCGTCTGGGGTCGCGTGCCCGCTGGCGCGCTCGTCACCGACGTCGGCTCGACCAAGCGCGGCATCGTCGCCGTCGCCGAGCGGCTGGCCGCCGCCCGGCCGCTCGGGTTCATCGGCAGCCATCCCATGGCCGGGTCGGAAAAAAGCGGCTGGGAAGTTGCGCGCGCCGATCTCTTCCGCGGCGCCACGGTCATCGTGACGCCGAGCGATGCCACCGAGCCGCGCGCGATCAAGGGCGTGACGGCGCTGTGGGAGGCGCTCGGCGCGCGCGTCAGCGCGCTCGATCCCGAGACGCACGATCGCACGGTCGCCGCGATCAGCCATCTGCCGCACCTCGCCGCGTGGGCGCTCGTCGACGCGGTGGCTCGCTTCGAGCCGGGCGCCTTCGCGTTCGCCGCGCGCGGCTTCCGGGACACGACGCGCATCGCCGCCGCCGATCCACCGATGTGGCGCGACGTGTTGCTGGCCAACGCCGACGCGGTGCGCGCCAGTCTGGTCGCGTTCCGCGCCGCCCTCGACGATCTGGAGCGGCTGCTGGCCACCGGGGATGCGCAGGGGGTCGAGCGACTGCTGGCGCGGCTCAAGACCACGCGGGAGGGCCTCGCGTGAACTTCCGCGTGCGACCCGTGCGCCAGCTGACCGGCGAGTGCGAGGTGCCCGGCGACAAGTCGATCTCGCATCGCGCGGCGCTGCTCGGCGCGATTGCCGAGGGCCCCACGGAGGTCCAGGGCTATCTCGAGGGCGAAGACTGCCTGCGCACCCTGACCGCCATCCAGCTCATGGGTGTCGAGGTCGGCAAAAAGGGCCCGGGACATTACCGCATCGCGGGCGTCGGGCTGAATGGCCTGGCGGAGCCGGGTGACATCGTCGACTGCGGCAACTCCGGGACGACGGCGCGGCTGCTCATCGGCTTCGTCGCCGGTCAGCCGTTCTGGACGCTGCTGACGGGCGACGAGTCGCTGCGGCGCCGCCCGATGAAGCGCGTCGCCGAGCCGCTGGCCCTGATGGGCGCCACCATCGTCGGCCGCGCCGACGGCGGCCGCCTGCCACTCGCCGTGCGCGGCGCGGCGCGCCCGCGCGCGATCGCCTACGACACGCCGGTGGCCTCCGCCCAGGTGAAGTCCGCGATCCTGCTCGCGGGTCTGCGCGCCGACGCGCCGGTGACGGTCCGCGAGCCCGCGCCGTCGCGCGATCACTCGGAGCTCATGCTGCGCGGGTTCGGCGCACGCGTGGAGCGTCCCGACGCGCGCACGGTGATCCTGCACCCCGGGCCGCTGCGGGGCACGGCGATCCAGGTGCCCGGCGACATCTCGTCGGCCGCGTTCGTGCTCGCGGCCGGCCTCATCGTGCCGGGCGCGCGCGTCACGGTGCGGCGCGTGGGCGTGAACCCGACGCGCACCGGACTGCTCGACGTGCTCACGGCGATGCGCGCGCCGCTCACGATCGCCACCCACGGCGGGCCGGATGCGTCGGCCGAGCCGATGGCCGCGCTCACGGTCAGCGCGGCGCCGCTCGCGGCCACCACGGTGGCCGGCGCGCTGATCCCACGGCTCATCGACGAGATCCCGGTGCTCGCCGTGCTTGCCGCCACCGCGCAGGGCGTGACGGAGATTCGCGACGCGGCCGAGCTGCGCGTGAAAGAGTCCGACCGAATCGCGATGCTCGCGCGCGAGCTGGCCAAGATGGGCGTGCGCGTGGACGACCGCGCCGACGGCATGGCGATCACCGGCGGGCAGCGTTTCCGCGGCGCGCGTGTGGCCTCGGCCGGCGACCACCGAATGGCGATGGCGCTCGCCGTCGCCGGCCTCGTGGCCGACGGCGAGACGGTCATCGAGGACGCCGCCTGCGTGCAGACCTCGTTTCCGACATTCGTGGACACGCTCAATGCGCTCGCGGGCGGCGACGCCATCACGGTCGAGCGGTGATGGGTCCGCGCGGCCTCGTGATCACCATCGACGGTCCCGCCGGGGCGGGGAAGACCACGGTCGCGCGACGGCTCGCCGAGCGGCTCGGGTACGAGCTGATCCCGACGGGCGCCATGTACCGCGCGCTTGCGCTGAGCGTCCTGCGCGCGGGAGTCTCGCTCGACGACGCGGACGCGCTCGCGCGGCATCTGGCGCCGCTCGACGTCACCGTCGACCACGGACACGTGCGGCTGAACGGCGAGGACGTCACCGGCGCGATCCGCACGCAGGCCGTCGCCGATGCGACGTCCACGCTCTCGATGCGGCGCGAGGTGCGCGACAAGGTGACGCCGCTGCAGCGGCGCGCGGCCGAGCCGGGTGGGGTGGTGCTCGAGGGCCGCGACACCGGCACGGTGGTCTGCCCCGACGCGGATGTGAAGTTCTTCCTGACGGCGAATCTCGAGAGCCGGGCGCGTCGGCGCCACGACGAGCTGGTGGCGCAGGGCGTGACGGCCGACCTCGACACGGTGCGGGACGAGGTCAAGGTGCGCGATCGCCAGGACACGACGCGGCCGCTGGCGCCGCTCGTCAAGGCGTCCGATGCGATCGAGATCGACACCAGTGATCTCTCGGTCGACGACGTGGTCGAGCGCATGGCGGCGCTCGTTGCGGAACGTCATGTGCAGCCGCCGCACAGCCGCTTCTACGCCGTGTGCAAGCCGATCGCGGCGGCGATCATGCGCACGATGTGGCGGCTCGAAGGCCGCGGCGCGCACCACGTGCCGACGACGGGGCCGGTGCTGCTCGTGAGCAACCACTCGAGCGTGCTCGATCCGCCGTTCGTCGGCGGCGTGGCGCCTCGCCAGCTGTCGTTTTTGGCGAAGGCCGAGCTGTTCGCGATTCCCGGCTTCGGTCAGCTGATCTACGCGCTCAATGCGCGCCCGGTGCGGCGCGAGGGAGCCGATGCCGCCGCGTTGCGCGCGGCGCTCCGCGTGCTCGAAGGCGGATCGGCGCTGCTCGTGTTCCCCGAGGGCACGCGCGGCGCCGAGGGCACGCTGCGCGAGCCCAAGCCCGGCGCGGCGCTGCTCGCGGTGCTCAGCGGCGCGCAGGTGGTGCCCGTGTACGTACGCGGCAGCGGTCGCGCCTGGCCGCGCGGGCGCTCGCTTCCGCGGCCTGCTAAGGTGGTGGTGACATTTGGGCCACCCCTGCGGTTCGAACGCGTGGCGGGCGCCGGTAAAAAGGAGTATTACGACGCGGTAAGCCGAGAAATGATGGCGGCCATCGCGCGGCTGCAAAATACCTGAGGGGAGGACCTGGCGGCATGGCGAAGGATGAACGGCGGCACCTCAGTGGTTCGCGCATGGAGGGCGCAGAACCCGAGGAGCGCATGGAAGATTGGTTCAAGGAAGGCGGCACGACCAGCGAGTTCGAGGAAGGCGAGGTCGTGCGCGGCCGCGTGGTCCACGTGGGCACGAGCGAAGTGCTCGTCGACGTCGGCTACAAGAGCGAGGGCGCGATCCCGATCGAGGAGTTCCATCGGCACGGCACGTTGCCGAAGGTCGGCGAGGAGATCGAGGTCTACCTCGAGGCCAAGGAAGACTCCGAGGGCCTGATCGTCCTGTCGAAGGACAAGGCCGACAAGATCAAGGTCTGGGACGCGATCACCCAGGCGTATGAAAAAGCGCAGCCCGTCGAGGGCCGCGTTGTGGAAGTCGTGAAGGGTGGGCTCGCGGTCGACGTTGGCGTCAAGGCCTTCTTGCCGGGCTCGCAGGTGGACCTGCGCCCCGTGAAGAACCTCGCCGCGATGGTCGGCCAGCAGATCCGCGCGAAGGTCATCAAGCTCAACCGTCGCCGCGGCAACGTCGTGCTCTCCCGCCGCTCCGTCCTCGAGGAGGAGCGCGAGGAAAAGAAGAAGCACACGCTCGAGGTGCTGAACGAGGGCATGGTGCTCACCGGGACGGTGAAGAACATCACCGACTATGGCGCCTTCATCGACCTTGGCGGCATCGACGGGCTGCTGCACGTCACGGACATGAGCTGGGGCCGGGTGGGGCATCCCTCCGAGATCTTCCAGGTCGGCGACCAGGTCGAGGTGGTCGTGCTCCACTTCGATCGGGAGAGCGGCCGGGTGTCGCTCGGCTACAAGCAGAAGTCGAACGACCCGTGGGAGACCGTGGAGACGCGCTACGCGCCGGGGACCAAGACGCACGGGCGCGTCGTCAGCCTCACGAACTATGGTGCGTTCGTCGAGCTCGAGCCGGGCGTCGAGGGGCTCGTGCACGTCTCCGAGATGTCGTGGACGCGGCGCGTGCGGCACCCGAGCAAGCTCGTCAACGTCGGTGACGAGGTCGAGGTCATCGTCCTGGACGTCAATCGCTCGGCCAAGCGGATCTCGCTCGGCATGAAGCAGGTCGAGCCCGATCCGTGGACGACGATCGAGGAGCGCTACAAGCCCGGGACCCGCGTGTCGGGCAAGGTGCGTAACCTCACCGACTTCGGCGCCTTCATCGAGCTCGAGCCTGGCGTCGATGGTTTGCTGCACATCTCCGACATGTCGTGGACGCGCAATGTCGGACACCCTTCTGAAGTTCTCAAGAAGGGACAGGATATTGAAACCCAAATCCTGAACATCGACCGGGAGAACAAGCGAATCTCCCTGGGCCTCAAGCAGATCCAGCCGGATCCCTGGTCCACGGTCGCCCAGCGGTATCCCATGGGCTCGCGGGTGACGGGCAAGGTGGTTCGCCTCACGGACTTCGGCGCCTTCGTGGAGCTGGAGCCGGGCGTCGATGGCCTGCTGCACATCTCGCAGATGGCCCATCGCCCGATCGCCACGCCGGGCGAGGTCGTCAACGTCGGCGACGAGCTGACGCTGCTGGTGATCCGAGTCGATCCCCACGAGCGTCGCATCGGCCTGAGCCTCAAAGAGTTGGCTCACGCGGTGGCGCCGCCGGAGGTGGACGACCGTAGCGGTGGCGGCGCTGGTGCCGGGCGGCGCAAGCGTGGCAAGAGTCGCGATTACGACTACGAAGACGAGGAATAGGTGAGCCGTCGCCTGACGGTGGTCACCGCCACCCTGCTCGTGTTCGTCGGGGTGGTGGGCCTCTTCCTGCTCGCCGCTGGCTCATGGGGGCGCGGCGGTGGCGACGGGGGCTCGCTGTTCGGCCCGAAGGTGGCCATCGTCGAGCTCGAGGGACTGATCGCCGAGACCGACGACCTCGTGCGCGAGCTGCGCCAGCATCGCGACAATCCCAGCATCAAGGCCGTGGTCATCCGCATCAACAGTCCGGGCGGCGTGGTCGCGCCGACGCAGGAGGTCTACGAGGCGATCCGTCGCCTGCGGGAGGCGGGCAAGCCGGTCGTCGCCTCGCTCGGCGCCGTCGCCGCCTCCGGCGGGTATTACATCGCCGTCGCGGCGGACCAGATCTACGCCAACCCCGGGTCACTCACCGGCTCCATCGGCGTGATCATGCAGATGGCCAACCTCGACTCGCTGATGAAGAAGGTCGGCGTCGATTATGTGGTCGTGAAGGCCGGTGCCTACAAGGACATCGGCAACATTGCGCGGGCGATGACCCCCGAGGAGCGGCGCGTGCTGCAGACGCTGCTCGACGACGTGCACGGCCAGTTCATCGATGCCGTCGCGCGAGGCCGCAAGCTGCCACGCGAGCAGGTCCTACAGTTCGCCGACGGCCGTGTCTTCTCGGGAACGCAGGCCCTATCGCTGAAGATGGTGGATGCGCTCGGCGGGCTGGAAGAGGCGGTCAACGCCGCGGCCAAGCTTGCGAACCTGCCGATGCCGCCGGCGGTGGAACGGCCGCGCCGGCGCTTCTCCATCATCGATCTGGTGCGCAACGAGATCGGCCTCCCGGCGCCCGCCAGCCTGCTCCGACCGGCCCTCCCGGTGTTCAAGACCCCCCTCTACCTGATGGACTGACGGCTAACCCCCTAAGGACGTTGACATTCTTCAAACGCCCGTGCTAGGTTTCCCAGCGAGGGGAGCCACCACGATGACGAAAGCCGACCTCATCGACGAAGTCTCGAAGCTCTCGAATCTAACGAAGAAAGAGACCGAGACCATCGTCAACACGATCTTCGACAACATCACCGACGCGCTCGCCAAGGGTGACAAGGTGGAGTTGCGAGGATTCGGCAGCTTCCGGATTCGCCACCGGAACTCGCGCAAGGGTCGCAATCCAAAAACCGGTAGCGCCGTCGACGTTCCCCAGAAGCGCGTTCCTTTCTTCAAGGTCGGCAAGCGCCTGCGAGAGCTCGTCAACGCGTGAGGGTTCGCCTCGCGCGTTGACACGCCTCTGGGCTCCGTGGCGGATGGCCTGGATCGCGGGCTCGCGCCCCGGCGCCGGCTGCGTGTTCTGCAGCGCCCGTGATGGCTCCGACGATCGCACCTCCCTCGTGCTCTTTCGCGGCGCTCACGCGTTTCTGATCCTCAATGCCTACCCGTACGCGCCCGGGCACCTGATGGCGGTCACCAATCGCCACGTCGCCGTGCTCGGCGAGGCGCGCGCGGAAGAATTGACGGAAGCCATGACGCTGGTACAGCGCGCGGTGGCGGCGCTGAGCGCGGAGTATCGCGCGGAGGGCTTCAACGTGGGGCTCAACCAGGGCCGCGTGGCCGGGGCCGGGATCGAGGATCACCTGCACGTGCACGTGGTCCCGCGCTGGGGCGGCGACCACAATTTCGCGACGGTGGTGGGCGACACGCGCGTGATTCCCGAGGATCTCACGACCACGTGGGACCGGCTGAGGACCCGCGTCGCGTGAGCAGCGGGGGTACCGGCGCCGACACGCCGATGATGCAGCAGTATCGGGAGCTGAAGCGGCGGTACCCGGACCATCTGCTGTTGTTTCGTCTCGGCGATTTCTACGAGCTGTTCCTGGAAGACGCCGAGCTCGGCGCGCGGCTCTTGTCGATCACGCTGACGTCGCGGCAAGGCTCGCCGATGGCCGGGATCCCCCACCACTCGGCGGATGGCTACATCGCGCGCCTCGTGCAGGCGGGTCAAAAGATCGCGATCTGCGAGCAGCTGGAGGCGCCGGGCAAGGGCCGAAAGCTCTTGCGCCGTGACGTCGTCCGCGTCATCACCCCCGGCACGCTGACCGACACGGCCTACCTCTCTGGCGGCGCGAACAACTACCTGCTCGCGCTCGCAACCCAGGGCAGCGGCACCGGCGTGGCATTGCTCGATGTGTCGACCGGCGAGTTTCTGGCGGGAGAAGACGCTGACCCCGACGGCGGCGTGCTGGCGGCGGCGCTGCTCCGCCGGCCGACGGAGATCCTCGTCGCCGACACGCTGCGCGGCGGCGGCTCGCTCCTGAGCCGACTGCAGGCCACCGGTGCCGCGCTGACGTTCGGCGATCCCGCGGCGTTCGCGCCGCGTCGCGCGGCGGCGGATCTTGCCGCGCACTTCGGCGTCGGCTCGCTGGATGCCTTCGGCGTCGCTGATCTCACCCTTGGACTGGCGGCCGCGGCGGCCGCGCTCGCGTACGTGCGGGCGACCCAGGGCGAGCGCCTGGGGCACGTGCAGCGCCTGGGGCGTCTCACCGCGGCCGACTGCCTCACGCTCGACGAGACGGCGGTCGAGACGCTGGAGCTTCTGCGCGCGGCCGATGGCGGTGTCCGGCACTCGCTCGTCGGCGCGCTCGACGCGACGGTGACGCCGATGGGCGCACGGCTGCTGCGCCAGTGGCTGTTGCAGCCGCTGCGCGATCCGGCCCGCATCCGGCAGCGTCAGGACGCGATCGGCGCACTGGTGGCCGCACCCCAGACGCGCTCCGAGCTGCGCGGCGAGCTGCGCAGGATCGGCGATCTCGAGCGACTGACCAGTCGCGCCACGCTGGGGGTTGCCCACGCGCGCGACCTGGTCGGCCTGCGGGCGGGCCTGGGGCCGGTCGCCGCGATCCGCGCAGCATGCGCGAAGCTCGACGCACCGCTGCTGGCCGAGGCGCGCGAGGCGCTGTCGGATCTCGAGGACGTTCGTGCGCTGCTCGACGCCGCCCTCGTGGATGAGCCACCACTGACGCTGAGCGATGGCGGCGTGATCCGCGAGGGATGGAACGAGGCGCTGCATGCGTTGGTGACCGATGCCGCCGAGGCGCGGCGGTTCCTCGCCGGCCTGGAGGAGCGCGAGCGGGCCCGCACGGGACTCTCGAGTCTCCGCGTGCGCTTCAACCGCGTCTTCGGCTACGGCATCGAGGTGAGTCACGCGCAGGCGTCGCGCGTGCCCGACGACTACGTGCGGCGCCAGACGCTCACGGGCACGGAACGCTACGTGACGCCGGAGCTCAAAGACTACGAGGCCAAGGTGCTCGGGGCCGAGGAGCGCCGGCGCCGGCTCGAGCAGGAGCTGTTCGAAGACGTGCGGGCGCGGGTGGCCGCGCGCTCGGCGCCGCTGCTCGCGACCGCCCGCGCGCTCGCGCTGCTCGACGTCGCTTCCGCGCTCGCCGACGTCGCACACGCGCGCGGCCACGTGCGGCCGGACGTCGATGACGGCGACGTGCTCGAGATCGTCGAGGGGCGCCATCCGGTGCTGGAGGCGCGCGCGGGCGAGCCGGTGACGCCGAACGACGTTGCGCTCGACGCGGAGACGCGCATCGTCATCCTGACGGGCCCGAACATGGCGGGAAAGTCGGTCTACCTGCGCCAGGTCGGGCTCATCACGATTCTCGCGCAAATGGGGGCGTGGGTGCCGGCGCGCTCGGCGCGCATCGGCGTGGTCGATCGGCTGTTCACGCGCGTCGGCGCGCAGGACAATCTCGCGCGCGGTCAGTCGACCTTCCTGGTCGAGATGGTCGAGGCGGCGTCCATCCTCAATAACGTGACGCCGCGCAGCCTGGTGCTGCTCGACGAGGTCGGCCGCGGCACGTCCACGTTCGACGGCCTGGCGATCGCGTGGGCGGTGGTCGAGCATCTGCACGACTCACACAGACACGCCTCGGGCGCCGAGCGCCCTGCGGCTGCGCACTCTCACACGGTCGGCGCCAAGGTGCTGTTCGCCACGCACTTCCACGAGCTCACGCAGCTCGCAGGACAGCTGCCGGGCGTCTGCAACTTCCACGTCGCGGTGCGCGAGTGGAACGACGAGATCGTGTTCCTGCACAAGGTGCGGCCCGGCGGAACCGACCGCTCGTATGGAATTCAGGTGGCGCGTCTGGCCGGCCTGCCGCTGTCCGTCATCGCTCGCGCCAAGGTGTTGCTGGCGCGATTCGAGGAGCAGCGGCAAGCGACGGCCGAGGCCGCGGATGCGGTCCAGCTCGGCCTGTTCGCGACCTCGCCCGCCGCCCCCGATCCCATGGCGGCCGAAATCGCCGGACTCGATCTCACCCACATCACCCCGATCGAGGCGCTCAATCTGCTGGTGAAGTGGCAGCAGCGGCTGCGCGAGCCCTCGTGACGCGCATTCGGCGGCTGCCCGATCATCTCGTCAACAAGATCGCCGCCGGCGAGGTCGTGGAGCGCCCGGCGTCGGCCGCGAAGGAGCTCGTCGAGAACGCGCTCGATGCGGGCGCCACGTCGATCACGGTGGATCTGCGCGACGGCGGCTCGGCGTTGGTGCGTGTGAGCGACGACGGCGCGGGCATGAGCGCCGAGGAGTTGCCGCTGGCGCTCGAGCGCCACGCGACGTCCAAGCTCCCGACCGATGCCGATCTCGATGCGATCGCGACCCTCGGTTTCCGCGGCGAGGCCCTGGCGGCGATCGCGGCCGTCTCGCGCTTCACCGTGACGAGCCGCGCGCGCGGAGCCGAGACGGGACTACGCCTGGCCGGGGAGGGTGGCGCGATCGTTCAGCGGCTCGTCGTGCCCGTCGAGGCGGGCACGACGGTCGAGGTCCGTGACCTGTTCTTCAACACGCCGGCGCGGCTCAAGTTCTTGAAAACGTCGGCGACGGAGCTCGGCGCTACGCTGCGCGCGGTGACGCAGTTGTCACTGGCGCACTGTGCCGTCCAGTTCCGCGTCGCGCACAACGGGCGGGCCTCGCTCACCGCCCCCGCGGCGAAGGACGTGCGCGAGCGGGCGGCCGCGGTCTGGAGCTGGCCCATCGCGCAGCGTCTCGTGCGCGTCGATCGCAGCGAGCACGGGATTCGCGTTCACGGCTTCGCGAGCGCGCCCGATCTCACGCGCGGCGGCCGCGACGATGTCGTCGTCATCGTCAACGGCCGTCCCGTGCGTGACCCCGCACTGCTGCAGGCCACGCTCGCGGCGTACCGGCCGCTGCTCTCCCGCGATCGCTTTCCGCTGGTGGTGGTGAGCATCGACATGCCGGCCGCCGACGTCGACGCGAACGTGCATCCCACGAAGGCCTGGGTCCGCTTTCGGCACCCGCGGCTCGTGCAGGAGATGCTCGTCGCCGCGCTGCGTGAGGCGCTGCGCGCTCCCGACGTGGTGCCCGCGATGGGCGCTATGCCGAGCGCGACCTGGAGCGGGGGGAGTACGGCGCCGACGATCGGGACACCGTCTGCGGCGGACCAGCACGCGTTGTTCGCCGAGACGCCGGCGCCCTACGCGCCGGGCGTGTTCGGCCGTGTGCTCGGTCAGGTGCAGGACACGTTCATCGTGGCCACCACCGATGAGGAGGTGTTCTTCCTCGACCAGCACGTCGTGCACGAGCGGGTGCTGTTCGAGCGGCTCGAGGCGGAGGTCGCGGCGGGCGCGCCGCCGTCACAGGCACTGCTGTTTCCGGAAACCGTGGACCTGCCGCCCGCCGCGCGCGCGCTGCTGGAGCGCTGGCGCCCGATGCTCGAGCGGCTCGGCTTCGCGTTCGAGCCTCGGCCGGGCGGCGCGCTCGTGGTCAGCGCGGTGCCGGCGATGCTCAAGGGCGACGAGCCTCGCCGCCTGCTGGAGGCGGCCGTCGACGAGCTCGGCGGCCCGAAGACCGACGCGCCGGCGATGGAGCGTGCGCTCGCGTTCGTCGCGTGCCGCGGCGCCATCAAGGCCAACACGCCGCTCGCGCGCGAGGAAATGGAGCGCCTGGTCGCCGATCTGGGTCGCACGGGCACACCGTACTTCTGCCCGCACGGACGTCCCATCGTGAGCCGCGTCTCCATGCAGGACATCCGCCGCGAACTGAAACGGACATGGTAGTCCCGGCCGACATGCAGCCTCGGGCGTAGACTGCGACAAATGGCGAGGACTCCGTCGTTGCTGGTGATTGTCGGCCCCACCGGCGTGGGCAAGACCGCGACCGCCGTCGCGCTCGGCGCGCGCCTGCCGATCGAGGTGATCTCCGCGGATTCGCGGCAGGTCTACCGCGGCATGGACGTCGCGACGGGCAAGCCGACTGCCGACGAGCGGGCGGCCGTCGTCCATCACCTCGTGGACATCGTCGATCCCGACGACACGTACGATGCGGCGCGGTTCGCTCGCGACGCGCATGCGGCGATCGCAACCATCCGCTCGCGCGGCCGGCTGCCCGTCGTTGTCGGCGGCACCGGCTTCTACGTCCGCGCGCTGCTCCGCGGGCTCGATCCGGCCGTGCCCGCTGATCCCGCGTTCCGGGCCGAGCTCACGCAGCTCGCGGCACGACACGGACGGCCGGTCCTGCATGCGCGGCTCGCCGCGCAGGCGCCCACGCTGGCCCGCCGGCTGCATCCCAATGACCACGTGAGGGTCATCCGGGCGCTCGAGCTCGTGCGGGCGGGCAGTCCGACCGGTGAGGCTCGGACGCGCTGGCGCGACGCCGAGACCGAGCAGGGCACGGTGTACATCGGTCTCACGCTCGACCGATCGCGGCTCGACGAGCGTCTTCGTCGGCGTGCGGCACGGATGGTCGCGGCCGGGCTCGAAGCGGAGGTCCGCGGCCTGCTCGCGCGCGGCTACGCGCCCACGCTGCCGGCGATGCAGGGAATCGGCTATCGTGAGTTCTCGCGCGTGGCCGCGGGCGAGCTGGACGCGGAGCAGGCGCTGCGGCTCATGCAACGCGAGACGCTGCGCTACGCGCGGCGACAGTGGACGTGGTTCGCGCGCGAGCCGGCGCTGTCGTGGATCGACACCGATGCGAGCGATGGCGGAGCGGCCGGCATTGCGGCGATGATCGAGGCGAAACTCGAGCAGGAGGACGGGATCGGGTGAGACAACGCGTCAACGGAGGCAACCGCCGAGGTCACGACGTGGGCCCCGAGCGCGAGCGGGCGCTGCTGGCGGCGCTGCAGCGGCCCAAGCAGCACCGCGCCGAGGTGGAGGAATCGCTTGAGGAGCTGGCGGGGCTCACGGCCGCGGCGGGGGCCACGGTCGCTCAGCGGGTGATCCAGGAGCGGCAGGCGGCGACGCCGTCGCTCTACTTCGGCAGCGGCAAAGTGGAGGAGATGGCCGAGGCCGCGCGGAGCACGGGCGCGAACCTGTTCATCTCGGACGATCCGCTCTCGCCGATCCAGGAGCGCAACCTGAGCGAGGCCCTCGGCGTCAAGGTGATCGATCGCACCGCGCTGATTCTCGACATCTTCGCGCAGCGCGCGCGCAGCGCGGAGGGCAAGCTGCAGGTCGAGCTCGCGCAGCTGACGTATCTGCTGCCGCGCCTCGTCGGCCAGTGGAAGCATCTCGAGCGGCTGGGCGGCGGCATCGGCACGCGCGGACCGGGCGAGACGCAGCTGGAATCCGACCGGCGTGTGATCCGCCAGCGTGTTCAAAAGCTCAAGCGTGAGCTCGAGGGCGTGCAGGCGCACCGCCGGCTGCAGCGCGCGAGCCGTCGCCGCTCCGGCGTGCCCGTTGCCGCGCTGGTGGGCTACACGAACGCGGGGAAGACGACACTGCTGAACCGCCTGACGGGCTCCCAGCTCACCGCCGCCGATCGCCTGTTCGTCACGCTCGATCCGGCCGCGCGTCTCGTCGAGCGGCCGGCTCGCCGCCCGTTCATCCTGACCGACACGGTCGGCTTCATCCGAAAGCTGCCGCATGAGCTCGTCGCGGCGTTTCGCGCGACGCTCGAGGAGCTGACCGAGGCCGACGTGCTCGTGCACGTCATCGACGCCAGTCATCCCGCGCTCGAAGAGCATATGGCGGCGGTCGACGCGCTGCTCCGTGAGTTGGAGGTGGCCGACCGGCCGACCGTGCTCGCCCTGAACAAGATCGACCGCCTCGACGAGGGCCAGGCCGGCGCGGTGCTCGCGGGCCGCCGTGATGCCGTCGCGCTGTCCGCGGCGACCGGCGAGGGTGTCGAGACACTGCTGGACGCGATCGAGAAGGTGCTGCCGATCTCCAGCGCGGTCACGCTGCGCATCCCGCACGGCGATGGCGGCGCGCTCGCGCTGTGCTACGAGCGTGGCCGCGTGCTGACCCGAACCGACGCGCCGGGACACGTGACGCTCGAGGTGGAGCTGCCTGGGCCCGCGCTCGCGGCCGTCGCCCCCTATCGCGTCGAACGCGTGCTAGACTGAAGTCTTAAATGGGTCTCGCCAACTGGCTGACGGTGCTGCGCATTCTGCTAATCCCGGTATTCGTCTCGCTCCTCGTCTATCGCAAGCCGGGATTGGCGCTGGTCGTCTTCGTGGCGGCGGCCCTGACCGATCTGCTCGACGGCTACGTCGCGCGGCGCCACGGGATGCAGAGCCGGCTCGGCGCCTTCCTCGATCCCATGGCCGACAAGCTCCTGCTCGTGTCGTCGTTCGTGACGCTCACGTGGCTCAAGGCGCTGCCGTTCTGGATCGCCGCCGTGGTCATCAGCCGCGACCTCATCTTATTGTTCGGCGCGCTGGTCATCCACATGGCCGGCGGACACATCTATCCGCGGCCGTCGCGCGCGGGCAAGCTCGCGACGTTCTTTCAGGTCCTCACCGTGCTGACGGGATTGTTCAGCCGCTTCGTGCACGTGGGCGGGGCGCTGCCGGCGGTCATGTGGCTGGCCGCTGCCTTCACGATCATCTCGGGGCTGCAGTACATCGTGCAGGGTATGCGCTTCCTGAACGCCGCGCACGCCGCGGAGCGGGAGGCCGATGAAGAATCGCTCCTCCGCTGAGGGCGTCGTCGTCGCCGCGGTGCGCCCGCGCACGCCGGCGGCGGCGGCGGGATTGCGTCCGGGCGATCGCGTCGTCGCGATCAACGGCCACGCCCTGCGCGACGCCATCGACTTCCAGTTCCACGGCGGCGACGAAGGGCTGGCGCTCAGCGTCGAGCGTGACGGTGCCCGGCACGTGCTGAGCGTCGTGCGGCGGGCCGGTACCGAGCTGGGCATCGAGCTGGAGGCGCCGCGCGCCGCCGAGATCGCGACGTGCGCCAACAAGTGCGTGTTCTGCTTCATTCACCAGCTGCCGAAAGGCATGCGCAAGAGTCTCTACGTCAAGGATGACGACTTTCGGCTGTCCTTCCTGCATGGCAACTACATCACGCTGACGGATCTCGAAGAGGCCGAGCTCGAGCGCATCGTCGACCAGCGGCTGTCGCCGCTCTACGTCTCCGTGCACGCGACGGACCCGGCGCTGCGCTGGGAGCTGCTCGGGCGCCCGCGCCGCACCGCGGAGATCCTGCCGCGGCTCGAACGGCTGGCTAAGGCCCGGATCCGCATGCACGCCCAGATCGTGCTCTGTCCGGGGCTCAATGACGGCGCGCACCTCGAGCGGACCGTTCGCGAGCTGGCCCCGCTGCATCCGCACGTGACCACGACGGCGATCGTGCCCGTCGGCCTCACGCGGCATCGCGAACGGCTGCCGGCGCTGCGCACCCTGCGTGACGACGAGGCGCGCGCGCTCGTCGCGCGCGTCGACGCGTGGCAGCGCGAGTTCCTCGAGGGGCTCGGCAGCCGGTTCGTGTTCCTCGGCGACGAGGTCTATCTGCAGGCGGGCGTGCCGTTGCCCGACGCCGACGCCTACGAGGGTTTCGCCGTGGCCGAGGACGGCATCGGCCTCGTGCGACGCTTCGAGGACGACGTGGCTCGCGCGCTGCGCCGGCGACGCTCGGGCCCCGCGCCGGGCGCCGTGACGCTGGTCACCGGCACGCTGTACGCGCCCCGGCTCGAGCGGCTCGTGGCCGCCAACGGCGACGCGACCGCGCGCGTAGCCGCGGTGCCGAACCAGTTCTTCGGCGGTACCGTGTCGGTGGCGGGCCTGCTGACGGGGCAGGACATCGCGCGACACCTGGCGACGCTGCCGGCGCTCGGCGAGGCCGTCGTCGTCCCCGCCGTCGCGCTGCGCGATCGCGATGGCGTGTTCCTCGACGACATGACGCCGCGTGATCTGGAGGCGCTCGTCGGCGTGCCCGTGCGCGTCGTCGAGCCCGACGCCCGCGGCCTGTTGCGCGCGCTCGAAGCGCCTCCGGCACAGACACCGTGCTGCGGCCGGTAATCGCGATCGTCGGGCGGCCGAACGTCGGCAAGTCGACGCTCTTCAATCGACTGATCGGGCGGCGGCAGGCGCTCGTCCGCGATGTCCCCGGGGTGACGCGCGATCGCCTCTACGGCCAGGTTCACTTCGAGCGCTGGCAGGCCACGGTCATCGACACGGGAGGCTTCGATCCCGGCTCCACGGAGCCGCTCATCGAAGGCGTGCGCCGCCAGGTGCTGGCGGCCGTCGCGGATGCCGATCTGATCGCATTCGTCGTCGACGCGCGTGCGGGCGCGACGGCGCTCGACCAGGAGATCGCCCGCCTGCTGCGCAAGGCGAACAAGCCGGTGGTGCTCGTGGCGAACAAGGTGGACGACACGGCGCAGGAGTCGGCGGTGACCGACCTCTACCGTCTCGGTTTTGGCGAGCCGCTCGGCGTGTCGGCCGAGCACGGCCGCGGCGTGGCCGAGATGCTCGAGGTGCTGCGCGATCGTGCTCCGTCGCCGGCGGCGCCGGCCGGCGGCAAGCGTCCCGTCGCCATCGCGGTGATCGGCCGGCCGAATGTCGGCAAGTCGTCGCTCGTCAACGCGATGGTCGGCAGCGAGCGCGTGCTCGTGCACGATCAGCCCGGCACCACGCGCGATGCCGTCGACACCCCGTTCGTCTACGAAGGCCGGTCCTACGTCCTCGTCGACACCGCCGGCATTCGACGCAAGGGCCGGGTCACGGAGGCGCTCGAGAAGCTCGCCGTCGTGATGGCGCTCAAGGGCCTCGAGCGCTCGCAGGTCGCGCTGCTCGTGCTCGACGCCTCGGAGGGTCTGGCCGCTCAGGACGCGCACATCGCCGGCTACGCGCACGAGGCTGGACGCGCCGTGATCGTCGTCGTCAACAAGTGGGATCTCGTCCCCAGGGGGATGGTCCGCAAGGCCGAGGTCGTCGAGCAGGTGAGGGACCGGCTGCCGTTTCTCGACTACGCGCCGGTGTGCTTCACCTCCGCCACGCAGGGCGATGGGCTGCGCGAAGTGTTCGAGACCATCGACCGCGTCGCCGCCGAAGCGCAGCGGCGCGTCCCGGCCGACGAGGTCGCCGCCGTGCTGCGCCAGGCGCTGGATCGCCGGCCCGTCTCGGTCGCCGGCGTGCCGCTCACGATCCACTCGGCGAGTCAGGTGAGCGTCGGGCCGCCGACGATCGCGGTGCGTGTGAACCGGCCCGACGGCATTCACTTCTCGTACGAGCGTTACCTGGTCAAGTCGCTGCGCCACGCGTTCGGCTTCGAGGGCTCGCCGCTGCGGCTATCGCTCCGGCGCGCGGGCCGGACGCGCCCGACCGCACCGAAGGCGCGGCGCTGATCGGCATGCGTCGCAGCGCCGTGGGGCTGTGGCTGGCGATCTTCGGCGTGCTGCTGGCGGCCGGAGGCGCAGGAATCCTGCTCGCGAGCCCCCGCCAACGCCCGGGATCGCTCGGCGATGCATCCGCGTCGGCGCCGACGCCGCCCGCACAGGCCGTCGCGGTCGTCGGCGGCGGCAAAGTGCCATATCCGGAGTCGGACGGGCGGCTCCGCGTGCGCATCGCCGATCGCGAGCCCGCGCGCCTGCCCGCGGACGGCGTGCCGCCCGGCTGGACGCTCAAAGAGTTCGTGGGCCACGCCAGCATCGAGCTCGTGCGTGACGGTCGGCTGGCCGCGCGGCTGCGCAGCGAGCGCACCTCGTTCGCGATGCACCGCGACGTCGTGGTCGAGCTGCGCGAGTTTCCCTATCTCTCGTGGGCGTGGAAGGTCACCAAGCTGCCGGCGGCCGGTGACGTGCGCGAGGCCGGGCGCGACGACCAGGCCGCGCAGGTCTACGTGATCTTCCCGCGCTGGCCGTCGCCGCGGACGTCCAGCGACGTGGTCGGCTACGTGTGGGACTCGCGGACGCCGGCGGGCACACGACTCAAACATCCGCGCGCGGAGAACGTGCGCATCGTCGTCGTCGAATCGGGCGCGGCGCGGCTCAACCAATGGCGGCTGTACGAGCGCAACGTCGCCGCCGACTACACGGCATTCTTCGGCCGGCAGCCCCCGAGAGTCGGCAAGCTCGCCATCATGGTCGACTCGAACGACACCCGGGGAGAGGCAGAGGCCCTGTTCGGCGACCTCACCTTCGCTCGAATGCCTCAGGGACGCACGGAGGGACGCATGGAAATCCCAACGACCGTGCTACGATAACGCGCATGTCAGCCGACGATCGCATCGACGGACCGGAAAACGATCTGAACGATCTGTACGACGAGACACCGCCGCGCTCGATTTTTTCGACGATGTGGTTCCGCGCGTTGCTCGTTCTCATCGTTCTGGCTGTCGTGGTCGCCGTGGCGGCGCCGTATATCCTCGACGCCACGAATCCGCCCACGCGACCGACGCTCGCGTCGCGCCCGCAATCCGCGGCCGAGCCGTCACCGCCGGCCGTGACGTCGTCGCCGCTCGGCTCGAGCGCGTTGACGCAGGGGGAGAGCGCGCCGCCCGCATCGGCCCCGAGCACGCCGGCGCCCACCACGTCGGCCGCGCCGGACCGCCCGCCCGCCGACAAGCCGGTGTTCCCGCCGCCGCGAAAGCCGCTCGGCGGCGATACGACGGCCTCGGCCAGCAGGCCCGCGACCACCGCTCGGGCCGCCAGCGACAAGCCCGCCGCGAGCGAAAAGCCCGCGGTCACCGAGAAAGCGGCGGCGCTGCCGACACCCGCGCCGGTCGAAAAGTCGACGCTAAGCGACAAGATGGACGCCTCGGCGTCGACCGACAAGAAGGACACGCGGATGGCGGCGCGCGCCACCACCGAGCCGAGCGGCCCACGCGCGGCGACGGGCGGGGACTGGTGGGTGCAGGTCGCCGCGTATCGCGACGAGGGCGAAGCCAAGAAGCTCGCGGCGCGGCTGCGCGAGCAGAACTACAAGGTCGAGGAATCGGTGAAGGCACCCACGGCCGACCGGTCGTCATCGGCGGCCGCGGCGCCGAAGCCGACGGGTATCGACCAGTACGACGTCTTCGTCTCGGGCACACCGACGGCCGAGGTGAACTCGCGTCTGGTCGGCAAAGGCCTGACCGCCGAGCCCTCGGGCAGCGGCGTCGTCGTCAAGCCGAGCCTGCCCCTGCGCGATGCGGTGGCGCTCTCGAAGGATCTGGCCACCGACGGGCTGAAGGTGCAGGTGCGGCGTGCCGGCAGC
>Ga0114129_10004016_pt1 | contig 20774 bp, 13 predicted proteins | sample RhiMetdeltSRZDD1_FD_80071 | JGI IMG/M metagenome (GOLD analysis project Ga0114129, IMG submission 80071) | Populus rhizosphere microbial communities from Tennessee, USA - Rhizosphere MetaG P. deltoides SRZDD1 (version 2) (version 2) | ecosystem: Host-associated > Plants > Roots > Rhizosphere >... | reverse complement strand
TCGTGTATTACGGGGCGCGGGTCTATCCATCGGGTCCCGCGCTTGAATTTCCGCGTACGCCTGCCCAGGGCATTCTCGTGGACGATGGCACCTCCGGTTTTGACGAAACGCCCGACCAGTGCTGGAACGATATGGCGGTGGGAGGCGCGCAGGGCGGGGTCATCCGGTTCTCCCGGGCGCGTACCAGTGCGCCCACCTGCACCGCGCAGTGGAATTTCCCACAGGGACCCGTCTCGGGCGCGGGGACCTATGCGGTATATGTTCGTATCCCCACGATTCGCGCCACAACCGAGGGCGCGATTTATACAATCCGTCATGCGGGCGAATCGGACCAGGTAGTGGTGAACCAGGCCGTGTTCCCTAATATTTACTATGTGACAGATGGATGGCTGTATGTTGGCAAGTACAACTTCAATGGCGCCGGAGATGAGTACGTCGAGTTGACCAACCGTACACAGGACGAAACCGCGGCAGTTTCTGAACTGTTCGTCGGCCTGGACGCGGTCCGTTTCGTGTTCCAGGGTCCAACGCCTCCCACGGAAACGCCCACCATTACACGGACTCCGACGATCACCTTTACCCCCTCGCGTACGCCGACTCCTACGATTACGCGTACCCCCACCAACACGTTTACTCCTACCATGACCCGTACACTGACTGCGACCCGGACTATAACTCCGACATTCACGCCCTCACGGACACGCACGCCCACGCGCACCGTCACCGCAACGCATACTCGCTTTCCAACGCGCACACCTACGGTCACACGTACACCCCTCCCCACGCGTACTCCTACTGCCACCGGAACGCCCACTCTAACGCGTACCTCGACACCGACTCGGACACCCACCTTCACGTTCACACCGTCGAGGACGCGTACTCCCACGCCAACGCGAACAGCCACCCGTACGCCGACCGTCACGCGGACGCCGACTTCCACGCGCACGGCGACTCCAACACGCACCCCGACGCGTACCCGCACGCCAACTTTCACCGTTACCCCATCCCGCACGCGCACCCCCACCCCAACGCGGACGCCCACCCGCACACCGACCATAACCCGAACACCAACCGCGACCCGCACGAGAGTCCCGACCGCCACGCCGCAGTTCAGGCTGATCGACCTCTACATGGTTAACAAATTCCGCTACGAGAATAACCTGCCGCCCTTTGTTGTGACCGGAGATCGCTGGGCACGTTCGAACATGCTGCCTCAGACGGCGCTGAATGAATATTTCGAAGGTCCCGGCTCGACGGAACGCTTCTCCTTCGGCTGGATCACCCTCTATAACGGATTCACCGGCTACAGCAGACTCGACATCCGTGACGGTGTCGCGCACGTCTTCCTCACCGGGACCTGTACCCCCGACGGGCGCGATTTCAATATCGCGGACCTGATCCTGCTGAACCTCAAGCAGTTCCCCGAAATCCGCTTTGTGAAGATCTATGATGAGAACGGGACGACGCAAAATCCCGATGGCTTGGGCGATTCCATCCCTGCCTGTTTACAGCCTTAAAGAAAACCAGGACGAGGCGATTGCCTCGTCCTGCCAGCCCCTCGCCTAAACCTAGCGTAAACTCTCCGCATATGAGATCACAGCTTTCTGGTCAGCGTGGGTTGCAATCTGCCTGAAGAGAGTGATCTCAATCCAGAGTCCATCTTCCTGCCAATACAGTCGTTTTACGGGCATGTCAGAGCTCCAAACTAATTCGCCATTGTCGCTGGTGACAAAGTCACCTACAGCGTACAAGCCTTTAATCTTTCCGATTTGTACTTGTTGGAGCTGGTTGGAGGGAATATCAGAAACATCGAAATATCGATCTGTGCCGCATTGGTTAATGAGTAGCCAGCCTGGCTCGGTCACTGGTTTATAGATTAATCCAATACAGCGTCCAAGTGCATCCCCAAAAACACTGCCATAAGACCATTGGGCTGGCGTCTCGGGGAATTCTTTGACATCAAGCTCTAAGGCTTGTTCATAAATAGATAGATATTCATAAGGTTTGGAATTCGACTTTCGAAAATCACTCACATCCTGAAGGCTTTCAGCGATGGCGATCAATTCTTCCTTTTCAAGGGTACGCCCTAAATCTTGGGCGTAGTAAATTTGATAAAGCATGCCATCCTGGTCCCACGAAAGGAACATATGTCCGTTCGCTGTTCCTCCCACAGAACCCAAAAAAGCTGGTTCACCGTTGATCTCTACAATCTCATACGGGGTTGATGTGGCCCGTGAGTCGAAATCAAGAGATCTGTCCTTCCACACATAGATGACCAGCTCATTATTGATGCCATAAAAGAGACGGACTTCATCATTGTAAGCGTAGTAACGGGCATATTCAAAGTCTATATCTAATGGAAGAAGCGTGGGCGCTTTCAGATCCATACCGGAAATCTGCTCTACATCAGAGACGGAATACAAGGCATCAGCGTCCAGAGCTTCTATTTTTTCTTGAGGTGAGTCCACAAGGCGTTCCGCGAGATCGATCAATCTATCGCGGCTCATCAAATCGGGACTGATAGGGCTGGGATATAGTGTAATCCCATACCACCTTGCGCCATCGCTCCAGGCCAGTCGGTGAATGTAGGAATCACTCCATGCGAGGCGTTTGTCGGCGGGTGTACCAAAGGAACCTTTTACATATTCTCCCTCATGTCCCGCTACTTTAACAGGCTCAACTTTATCGGCAGGGACTGCTTCCCAGGGGGTGTTTACGAATTCTGTTGGGAAATCTCCTACACCTTGCGTGAGCAGGAAAGAACCACTGGCAGGGGAGTTTTGCTCCAGAATATAGCTGATGATTGCTAGCTTTGATGAAGCGTCGAAATAAAGAGAGTCAAACTTCCAATCCTCGGGTGTTGCCGGGAGTTCCTTTAGATCAAACCCGAGTTGTGATTCTGCCAAAGCAACCCGACAGGAGTACGATTGAGCTTCCTCTGGAGTTCCACACCCTGGCACGGCTGCCATTTCAGGGGAAACTGTCGGAATAAAAAGCGGCACGAGGGGCACATCATAGGAGATATTTGCACTTTCTTCTAGTAACTTGGATTGGCTCTCCGGAATCTCGACCGTTTGCGCATTGATCCTGCTAAAGAAATGGATCACCTCCTGTGCCCAGGCGCGTCCCTGCGGGCTGAGGAGCAACCCAGCAACAAGTAAGAGCATAGTAAACGCCAGTGCGAATCGCGCACGGTGATTGTTTGACCTCTTGATTTCAGCTTCAAGATTTCTTGTTTGCCAGACAGCCTGCTTCATCTTTTGACGAAAATTCTCACTCGGCACAGGTTGGATCTTTTTCAACAATTCTTCCATTCTGTTTTCATCCGGCACAGCCGGGACATTTTGCTTATTCATAGTCTTTCTCCCGCGAATCTGGCCAATTGTGTTGCAGGTTTTTAAGAGCACGGCGTATCGTCACACTGACGGTGTTCTCATTCATTTCGAGATAATGAGCAATCTGTTTCACTTGCCAGCTTAAGATATAACGTAACACGAGTATTTCGCGAATATCATCCGATACAGTAGCAAGCATTTTCCAAAGAATGGCAATTTGCTCCCTTGTGATTACATCCAGTTCTGGCCCAAGATGAGGGTCTGCTAAGAGCTCGTCAAGGATACTCTCCTCCACATCGCGCACGTTGCGCCGGCGCGACAGGTCAATAGCAAGATTTCGAGCGATACGTAAGAGCCAGCGCAACGCAGCCTCGTCATCCCCGTGGAAATGACCGCGCGTCTTCCAGGCTCGCGCGTAGGTTTCGGCCGTCAGATCCTCAGCTTCCTGCAAGGGACCACCACTTAATCCATACATGTAGCGAAACACGATCAAGTGCGTGTCCTCATACAGGCGCGCAAAAGCATCTGCGTTCGCGAGCAAAGGCTCAGTTTCTTTCCAAAGCCAGTGTTTTATGGATTGCAAGGTCGGATTTTGCGTCAATCTGGACTCCCAAAGCAATTCAGGCACATGCTCATTCTATAAAACGCATATCTCCACAAAATCTGACAGAAGTATAGCGCCAGATGAAAAATAAAAAGGACGGAGCAATTGCTCCGTCCTTGTCTCTCAACTTGTTTTCTACACCACCGCCGCTTCCACCGATTGGATGGGTGGCAGGAAATCTGCCAGCAGGTCCCAGCTATCGCCCGAGTCCCGGCTGTAGAACAGCTGCCCGGTGTGGGTGCCCACGTAAATGCCGGCATCTTCGAAGGTGTCGGTCGCCATGGCCTCGCGCAGGACAACCAGGTGGGCCTTCTCGGGTAAACCCTTCGTGAGGCGTTCCCACGAATCGCCTGCATCGCGGCTGCGCCAGACAGAGAATTTACCGTCTACGCTCATGCGATACTGGTCGCTTTCCTCCAGGGCAACATAGATGGTGCGTGGGTCCGTTGGATGGACCGCGATCGGGAAACCAAAACGTGACGGCAGCCGTCCCTCGCCGATGTCGATCCAATCTTCGCCGGCGTTGTCGCTTCGATAGACGCCGCAGTGGTTTTGTTGATAGATTACATTTGGGTTGGAGGGATGCATTGCCATTTTGTGGACGCATTGGCCGAATTCCGGGAATTGAGTGCCCATAAAATCCGCACGGACATTCTTATTGTAGGGTGCCCACGTCTGCCCGCCGTCGTCCGTGCGGTAGCAGCCCGCCGCCGAGACCGCAATATACATCCGCTGCGGGTTCGTCGGGTCCAACAGAATCGTGTGCAGGGTCAAGCCTCCGGCGCCGGGGTTCCATTGTCCGCGCTGCGGGTGATCGTACAGGCTTTCGTTGAGCTCCCAGGTTTCCCCACGGTCCCTGGACATGAAGAGAGAGGCGGGCTGTGCCCCGGCATACAGTACATTCGGTTCGCTCTCGCGTCCCGGCTCGATATTCCAGACCTTGATCATCTTCTCCGGATTCTCTTTGATGCTTTCGCCGCCCTCCGAGCGGAAGGCTTCCTCCACCGTGGAGGCAGGACGGCCGGAGTTTGAAGCGCGGGAGAGGAGCGGCACCTGCTTCGCCTGGGTCCAGGTCTGGCCGAGATCGTCGGAATAATGCGTGGTGGGACCGTAGACGAAGTGACTGGTCGCGGCATGCAGGCGCTGGTCGCGCGGGTCCATCTGGATGTGCATTACGTTCCAGCTCTTGAATTGAATGTCACTTGTCTTCCAGCGTTTGCGCTTTTCATTGCTCTCGAGAATAAAGCCGCCCTTCTGTGTGCCAACGAAGACCAGTACCTTTTTACTCATGATCGTCTCCTCTTTGTTGAAAACCGAATAAATGTTCTAAGTATTTTATCACAGAGGTGATATGGTTTTCAAGAATACCGAAGGACTATTGCCGTAACGCAAGCCAGCGAGTACGATTCATGGAGAAAAGGAGGAAAGAATGAGAAATCGCTTTTGGATTGCTGTCATCGCAGCCACCATCGGAATGTCGTCCTGCAATTTGCCAGCGACCCAGACGACAGAAACAGCCACATCCACCCTTGCGCCTGTGCTTGAAACGCCGACCTCAAGCAGCCCTACACCCACGCCTGTTCCTTTTGAAACACTGATCAACGTGGAATTCCCTACGCTCGCCGTCACATCCACGCCAAACGTCTTTCTCGCCTCTCCCAAAGATCAGCCGGTCAATTGTCGCTTTGGACCTGCCACCTCCTATGCGGTGATCGGCGCGCTGTTGCAGGGAAGGCAGGCCGAGATCATCGGCAGGAACACAGATTCCACGTGGTGGTACGTTCGGAATCCCAGCGACCCTTCCACCTCCTGCTGGCTTTCCGCGGAATTTGTCCTGACGGTTGGGGATGTCCAGTCCCTGCCCATCGCGAACTCGCCGGAGATCATGGTGACAGGCATCGGCGTCAGTGTTGAGCCGACATTCATAAACGTAGCCTGTGATGCGCTCCCACAGACCGTCATCATCACGGCGCGCATCACCGCCAGTGGACCCTCCACCGTGACCTGGCATTGGTCTTCCAGCAGCGGAGTCGCTTCCCCCGACAAACAGATCTTGTTCGAGGTGGGCGACACAAAGACTGTACAGGATTACTACCAGGTGAATCGCGTCGGTGAATACATCATCCAGGTGCAGACCATCCTACCCAATATTGTCACCGCGCAGGCAAGTTTTAAGGTCGTCTGCACCCCGTGAGCCATGTCAATTGTTTGGATGTGGACCATTCTTCGGCAGGCTGAAGGGTGGTCTTTTTATTAGGATTTTGTTAGGTGACTGCAAATTCGTTTACACTATAATCCTTTGAGAATGTAGACGAAAAGCCTGACAATGAAGCAATTGATTTCGAGGTTTCGACGACTCAAGATACAGACCAAGCTGGTGGTCTATTACACTGCCTTTGTAGTGATTATCACGGGGGTAATGATCTTCTTTGTGTATCAGCAGACCGTTGTGGCCCTGCAGGGTAGTATCGATCGAGAAACGGCCCTGGGACTGGCGCGTCAAATTGCTATCGGCACAGGCATTGTTGGGCTTCCTGTTTCAATGCTCCTGATCGCGGCTGTGTTCATTCTGGCACAGCGGATCACGGCGCCGTTACGTGCGCTGAGTGAGACCGTCTCTCACATCTCCGATGGAGAATTGACGGCCTCCGCGCCTGTTTTCTCAGATGATGAGGTCGGCGCCCTCGCCCGGGCATTTAATGCCATGACGGAAAAACTGCGCCAGACCCTTGCCGGGCTGCAGGCTGAATTGCGGGAGCGCAAACAGGCGGAAGAAAAACTTCTCCAGTTTCGCAGAGTTATGGATGAATCCAGCGATGCCATTTTCCTGATCGATCTGGAGAGCGGTCTTTACATCGATTTTAATAAGAGTGCCCACGAGTTTCTCGGGTACAGCCGCCAGGAGCTGGCTCAATTAACGGTGATGGAGGTTGCCCAGCATCTCCCGAGCCTGGAGAACTGGCTGGAGCGCGTTGAGCTTGTCCGCAAGACGGGTAGCCTGATCTTTGAGACCGCCTATCAACGAAAAGATCGCTCCTTTTTCCCGGTCGAAGTCAGTGCCCGCATCCTGGAGTATGAAGCGGAGAACATCATAGTGGCTGTTGTGCGGGATACATCGAGCCGCAAGCAGACCGAGATGGCTTTACGTGAGAGTGAGGAACGCTTTCGAAAAGTGTTTCACTCCAGTCCGGTCGCCATCTCCATCACTACATTCGAAGATGGTCGTCTGCTGGATGCCAATGAAGCCTATTGGGGTTTGACGGGTTATCGTCCGGAACAGGCGCTGGGGCGCAATGCCGAAGAACTGAAACTGTGGGTCAACCTCGAGGCACGCACAGATTTTCTTGAAGGGCTCAAGCAAAAGGGTTCCCTGGTCAATCCAGATGACTATTTCTTTCAAACCGATGGAACCTTAAAGCATATCATTTCCTTCTATGAGCGGGTCCAGCTTGGGAATGAGGACTGCATTCTGTCCATGTTCCATGATATCAGCGACCAACGACGCACGATGCAGGCACTGCAACAGAGTGAAGCGCGTATCCGTGCTTTGCTGAATGCGTTCCCCGATATGATCCTGGAAATCTCATTGGATGGCAGAATCATCAGCATGGTGCCGCCCAAGGGCATGGAAAAAGCCATGCCCCCCGACCTCTTTATTGGAAAGCAGATCGATGAGGCATTCCGGGAGGTCACTGCCGCGCAAACGAAATTTGCCATCCAGCGAGCCAGTGAAAGCGGTCAGATCAACGTGTTTGAATTTGAAAGCGCAATGGGCGGAACCCCTCGCACCATGGAAGCCCGCCTGACCGCCAGCACACCCGATACGGTGCTGATGATGATCCGGGATGTCAGCCGGCGAAAATGGATCGAACAGGAACGTGAGCAGCTCATTCAGGAGCTGGAGACCAGGAATGCAGAATCCGAAACATTGCGCACGACCCTTGCCAGCATTGTCAGCACGCTAGAGTTCACCGAGATCATCGACCGTGTTCTCGAAGAGATCAAGCGGGTTATTCCCTACGACACAGCCTCGGTCTGGCGGGTGGAAGGGAGAGATCAATACATCATGAGCGGCGTGGATCTGCCGCCTGAAATCCAGATCCCCGGTACCGTATTCACTGTTGACGAAAGCAACTCGGCCTATCCACTGCTTATGGGAACAATTCCCTATATTCTGAACAACAATGTGCAGGCGGAATTACACGATTTCCAGGAGCCGCCTCATACCTATGTCCAGTCCTGGCTTGCGATTCCGCTGAAGACTCGCGGCCGGATCGTCGGCATGATCAATCTGGATGGACGGAGCCGGGACCAGTTCACACAGCATCATGCTGACCTGGCAGTCACATTTGCCAATCAGCTGGCGATCGCGCTGGATAATGTCCGTTTGTTTTCGGAGTTGCAGAATGATCTGGAGGAACGCCGGAAACTGATCGCCGAACTGGAAAGCAAGAACGCGGAATCCGAAACGCTGCGGGAAAGCGTTGCCATTGTCGCCGCCACACTGGAAAAATCGGAAGCGATCGATCGAATCCTGGAACAATTGGAGCGGGTAGTCCCCTTTGACAGCGCCACCGTCCAATTAGTCAGCGAGGATATACTGGAGATGGTCAGCGCACACGGTTTCGCACTCAGTCCCAATCGGGCGGATAACTGCTTTGAGCTGAATGAAAGTGAACCTGCTTATCCCGTCATACGGGAGAACGCGCCCTATATCCTCTACGAGGATATTCAGCTTCATGTTCCAGCCTTTCTCGAACCGCCCCACAATCGAATCCACGCCTGGATGGCGGTGCCCTTGAAGGTCAAGGGCCGGATACTCGGTATTATCGCTTTGGATGGATACCGCGTCGGCCAATTTTCCGAGCGACATGCACAGCTGGCAGTAACCTATGCCAACCAGGTGGCGATTGCGCTTGAAAATGCCCGCCTGTTCTCCGACTTGCAGTCCGAGCTCTCAGCACGCAAGATGTTGATCTCCGAGCTCGAGAACAAGAACGCGGAGCTCGAACGCTTTACGTATACTGTTTCCCACGATCTCAAATCACCTTTGTTTACCATCCGCGGCTTCCTGGGTTACCTCGAACAAGACGCGCTTTCCGGCAACCAGCCACGGCTCAAGAGCGACATTCAGCGCATCACCGATGCAACCGATAAGATGCAGAGATTTCTGAACGAACTTCTTGAGCTTTCGCGGATTGGACGACTGCAGAATGAGTACACCTCTTTTCAATTCGGCGACCTGGTGCATGAAGCCGCAGAGCTTGTCCACGGACAGATCATGGCGCGGGACATCCGGGTTGCCATCGACCCAAATCTTCCCATGGTGTATGGGGATCGTCCGCGTCTCACCGAGGTCCTGCAAAACCTGCTCGACAATGCTTCCAAATTCATGGGGAATCAGGAAGATCCGCAGATTGAGATTGGATGTCATGGGCAGGACCAGGGTATGCCGATCTTCTACGTTCGCGATAATGGCATGGGGATTGCCCCGCAGCATTATGAGCGCGTCTTTGGCCTCTTCCACAAATTGGATCCGAAGACCGATGGGACAGGCATTGGACTTGCGCTCGTGAAAAGGATCATCGAAGTTCATGGGGGCAGAATCTGGGTGGAGAGCGAGCCAGGCAAGGGCTCTACCTTCTGCTTTACGCTTCCCATCGAGCGCGTCTAAAGAATGTTCTAACCCTTTCTTTGCCACGTCCTTTCCACCTCCCGCGCAGCTACCTCTTGATTCCGTACTATAATACTCTCGTTCCGGTGCTCTTCGGGGCGCTATCTCATCGAGGAGAATCCACATGAAAAGAGCGGTAAGCATCAGCATTGGTTCATCCAAACGCAACAAAGCCGTGGAAGTGACCTTGCTCGGGGAAAAGGTCAGCATCGAACGCATCGGTACAGACGGCGATATGGAAGCCGCCGCCTTGAAATTCAAGGAGCTCGATGGGACGGTGGATGCCTTCGGCGTGGGTGGTGCAGACCTGGGCGCTATCATCGACGGAAAATGGTATACCCTTCATTCCGTGACCCCTATGGTACGATTCGTGAAAAAGAGCCCACTGGTGGACGGCGGTGGATTAAAGAACACGCTTGAAAATAAGGCTCCTGCATTTCTGGATGAGAAGATCGGCGATTACATCAATGCGCGCGGGCGCAAGGTGCTGGTGACTCTGGGCGCAGACCGCTGGGGGCTCGCCCGTGCTTTTGCGGATGCCGGCTACGAAACTGTATACGGGGATCTGATGTTCGGCCTGGACATTCCGATCGCCATTCATAGCATCGGTCAATTAAAAACATTCGCTAAATTGCTGATGCCAATTGCCAGCCGCTTGCCCTTTGAGTGGATCTATCCCACCGGGGAAAAACAGGAACAACGTACACCCAAATGGGGAAAGTACTATGCCTGGGCGACTGTGATTGCGGGTGATTGCCATTACATCAAACGCTTTATGCCCGATGATCTCACGGGTAAGGTCATTGTCACGAACACGACCACGCCCGAAGATGTGGAAGCCTTTCGCAAGGCTGGAGTAAAATATCTCGTCACCACCACCCCCGTGCTGGAAGGACGTTCCTTTGGCACCAATATGATGGAGGCTGCACTGGTGGCTGTCTCCGGTAAGGGACGTCCACTGACCTGGCCTGAACTGACCGAAATGCTCGATAAACTTGGCTTCGAGCCGCAGTTACAGGAGTTGAATTAGGAAGACAGGTAAATAAGTAAACAAGTTTTACCCCTGTATACTTGTCTACGTGTATACCAGCCCAAGGAGAATGTATGGATGCAATCGTAACCGCAGGTGGAATCCCGCGCCCCGAGGATCCACTCTACACCTATTCACATGGTGACTCCAAAGCTCTGATCGATGTCGCCGGCAAACCCATGATTCAGTGGGTGTTGGATGCTCTCGGCGATGCAAAAAAAGTGGACAATGTGATCATTATCGGTCTTTCACCAAAGAGCGGGGTGACGTGCAAGAAGCCCATCCATTATGTCTCCAATCAGGGACGCATGCTGGCAAACATTGTCGCCGGTGTGAACAAGGCTCTTGAGATCAACAAGCGGAATAAGTACGTACTGGTTGTCTCTTCGGATATTCCAACCCTCAAGCCCGAGATGGTAGACTGGTTGATCAAGACTTGCATGGAAACGAAGGACGACCTGTACTATGGTGTCTGTCCGCGGGATGTGATGGAAGCCCGGTTTCCCGATTCAAAGCGTACCTATACACATTTGAAAGATATGGATGTGTGCGGTGCCGACATGAATATCACCCATGTCCGCATGGCAACGGAACATTTGGATATGTGGGAATCGTTGATCGGTTCACGCAAGAGTCCGCTCAAGCAGGCCAGCGTGATCGGGTTCGGCACGCTTTTTGCCCTCTTTACCCGACGATTGACCCTGGAAGATGCTGTCCGGCGCGTTTGTGAGCGGATTGGTATAAAGGGCCGGGCAATCGTCTGGCCCTATGCCGAACCCTGTATGGATGTGGACAAGCCCAGCCAATTGGAATTGCTACGGGCCGACCTTGTTCGGCAGCAGAGTGAGTCTGCCCCCAAGCCCAGAAAAACAGTCAGGAAACCAGCCACCAGGTCCGCAAAACCCAGGTCAACGGCAAAGGCGGCTCGAGCGAAAAAGAGCGTCAACGGAACGAAAAAGGTCCCGGTGGCGAAGGTCACAAAAAATAAGATTAAGGAAGAGAAGTAGCTTGGATTCGATACTCGAGCTTGACGCTCGTCTTTCCAGTCAAATGCGCGTGGCAGATAAGCCAGGCGCATTGCGCGCTATTGCAGCGTTTCTCGCACATTCCGGCGACTCATGGTTCTGGGCGATCGGTCTGCTTGCTATGTGGATCAGTGGAGATTCGTTTTGGAAGGAATGGGCAATTGTCCAGCTTGGCAGTATCAGCTTACTGGCAGTAATGGTACTGCTGATCAAGTTTCGAATAAAGAGAAAGCGCCCGGAGGGGGAATGGGGAAAGATCTATCGCCTTTCCGATCCGCACTCGTTTCCATCAGGGCATGCTGCCCGGGCTTTTCAGATTGCCACGATCGCTGCCGGGCTGGGTCCTCTCGGGCTGGCACTTGCCTTATGGATCTGGGCACCCTTAGTGGGGCTGGCACGCGTTGCCATGGGCGTGCATTATCTGTCAGACATTGTGGCGGGTGCGTTACTGGGGATTTTCGCTGCACTGATCGGCCTGCAGTTGTATCCCCCCTTGTTCAACTGGATCTTTGGATTGCTTGGCTTTTCTTTGTGGTAAATGGCGGACTTAAAACGAAGCCCTTCGTAGCGACACGAAGGGCTTCGTTCTTTTTAACGCTCACGAATGGCTCAGCCTTCTCACTGCTTTCAGGTGTTCTTCGATGTGCGCCAGATCCTTTTCCACCCAGGACTGTAATGTGAGCTCACTTCCGAGAGTCATGTGACGTGAGACTCGGGACCAGGCTTCCTGCGGCAGGGATTGCAGCCACTCCACCAGGGACCGGACGTTCTCCACCAGGCGGCTTAATACTTCATCCAGTGGATCGCTCGCACGATAGCTTGCTGACATATGGCTCTGGCCGTCGAAGTTTGGGAATTCCGGGTTCTCCTCCATGGCCGTCCGGCGGGCGCGCAAACTATACACCAGCTCATCCACATCACGCGTATGCACTGCGATCTGGTGTACGGTCCAGCCATCGGCATCGAGCGGAGCCTGAGGGTCAGGGACCTTCAGACATTCCGCACGAAACTCGTTTGCTGCCTCTTGCAGTCTCTTCATGAGATTTACGCGATATTCTGCCAGTTCCTTCATCGCTCCTCCGTTTGCAGATCGAGCAGTTTAAAAACAGTTTCGACGATTTTCCCCTGTACATTTTCAACTGCATACACCTGAATACCATAGGGACGTAATTCCCGCGCGGCCTGGCGTGTCAATCCATCCAGCCCGCGCATGCTGGCGAGGAACGCGGCTTTGCTATTCTCCTCTGAAACTGATTCCGTGATGAGATTGACGATCACACCCGAGCCCCGCACTTGCATCACCCGCCCCATCGATTGTGTCATCAGGAACGCGCCGGTGAGGTTGACATCCAGCGTGCGGTGCCAATCCCATTCGTCCATCTCGAGCAGGGGGATGTTCGGCTCTACGGCTGCGTGATTGACCAGGATATCGATGTGGCCGAAATCCTCCTCCACCTGGTTGATGATATTTTGAACCCCCACCTTTTTTGCGATATCGTCAATATAGGCTTTTGCCCGCCCGCCCTTTGCTAGGATCTGGTCCACCACCTCTTCCACATTGACCGGCGAAATATCGTTTGCGGCCACGATGGCTCCTCGTTCCGCGCATGCCTGCGCGAGAAGACGCCCGCTGCCCTTGCCGGCGCCGGTGATCAAAACGATTTTGTCTCTCAGTGTATCCATCTGGTCTTGCTTTGCGGTTCCGTTCTATTCAACCACTGTTTCACAGACCGGCGCCCGGTCGCGATTTTCGTAGCCGTTCAACGGGAGTCCCAAATAGGGCGATGGGTCAAGAGTGTTGCGGATCTCCAGCTCGTTCTTGAATTCCCCATTCCCGTCATCTTCGACAATGGAAAAATGCAAATGCACACCGACAGGGTTGTTCGGATCGCCGGAATAATTCCCTTGATATCCCAGGAAGGTGCCCGCTTCGATGAACGTCTCCGAAATGCCAGCCGGGAATTCTTCTGCGATGTAGGAATTGCCGAACTGGTCTGCCATGTGAGTGTAATAAAGCCAGATCTGCCGTCCGGGCTGCAGCGGATCCTCCGGCACGCGCACGATGACCGCGGACTTCCATTCGGGCAGGCGCCTCAGGTAGCCAGGATAGGCCGCCACGACCGGGGTGATGCCCACGTCCGTCCCGGCGAAGATATCGATCCCCTGATGGGTGTGACGCAAGCCGAAGGAATCACCCCACAGGAACCCGGCGAATCCATCGGTGGGGAAACGAAATGGGGCCGTTCCGCATTGCGAGCCCGCCGCCAGCTTCCAGTCCGGGTGAGCAGAGGGATCGCGTATCCATTGTCTGAATTTGTTTACGCGCGGGGCATTCGGGCGGTACAAGTAGTATGCAGTGATCCCTGCCGTGAAGACGGCAACCGCGAAAATCAGCATAAGCATAATGGAGCGTCTGGACATACGGCAGGATTATACCTGCTTCCCTTTTTGGGATCTTTGCTTTCCCATCCTCGGTCGACAAGGTTTCCCCGCCGGACACCTCTGTTACGGGATTCATCGCCGCACTCTTTTATCGTCTTGAACACAGCATTAAAGTATAATTAATGTATCTTGGAGTTAAGGAAGAGGCAAGACATCGCCGGGTGGGGGGTTAACATCATGAATCTATTATTCTGTTCCTACAGAATAATAAATGTCCAGATTGCCCCGGATAATTCGCTATTGTAGAAAGGAGGTCATTCTAATTGAGAGGGTTGTCGATTCTCAAGTCATATCGATTGTTTCTCAATAGTACATGTTGTTGCTCTGTAATATGAGGAGAGTTCGTATGAAATTCCGGAAAGCTTTTCCTGTCTTGTCAACGCTCATCATCCTTACGAGTTTGATGGGCGTTTTGCCTGCCGGAGCTGCTCCACAAATCCAAGATACCAATGCTCCTTTTGTCCGTCAGATCAGTAGTGCGTTATCGACATCGCTTCCTGTCGTCCAGTCGGGCCCTGATGTCTACGGCGTGCAAGTCCCTGAGATCCATAATGAAATCCGTGAAGCGGAAGGCGCTGCCGCCCCAGGCAGTAGCAGCCAGGACGTCGTGAATCGAAGCAAAAGTCATAAAGATGATGATGACAATCCTCCGCCTGCGAAGGCACCGCGTGTCAGGGGCAGCAATGTCACAGACTCGAATCCAGAGGTATTTGTTTCCTTCGATGGGCTGAATCACCGCGACCAGCGGCTGGCGAACGAAGGCAATCAGTTCAGTATCGAGCCACCCGATCAGGGCCTGTGCGTCGGGAATGGGTTTGTCCTGGAGACGATCAATGATGTTTTGCGCGTTTTCGACACCAGCGGGGCTCCACTCACAGAAGTGATTGACCTCAACTCCTTCTATGGCTATCCGGCGCAGATCGATCGCACAACGGGAGAACAGGGCCCCTTTGTGACAGACCCGTCTTGCTACTATGATCCGGATACCCAACGCTGGTTCCATGTGGTTCTCACCCTGGAGGTTGACCCCGCGACGGGGGACTTCCTCGGCCCCAACCATCTCGATATTGCCGTCAGCGCGACCGACGACCCGACCGGAAGCTGGACGCTCTACCGTCTGCCCGCCCAGAACGATGGCACAGACGGTACTCCCGATCACGGTTGTAGTTTCGGACCATGCATCGGCGATTACCCTCACATTGGTGCCGATCAATATGGCTTCTACATCACCACCAACGAATATTCATTCTTTGGGCCAGAGTTCAAGAGCGCCCAGATCTATGCCATCTCCAAAGCGGCTCTGGCCGCAAATGCATCCACAGTAACAGTGGTGCAGTTCGACACCAGAAAGGATGTACGTTCAGAAAGTGGCAGGCAACCCGGCTTCACGGTTTGGCCGGCCATCTCGCCAGACAGCATCTATAACACAGATGCGGGGGGAACCGAATTCTTCCTGAGCTCGAACGCGGCGGAGGAAGCAAATGACGTGCCGGGCGGCACGTTCTCCAACGAGCTGATCGTCTGGGCACTGACCAATACCGGGTCGTTGGACGACTCTTCACCGGATCTGGAGTTAAGCAACAAAGTTCTCGAGTCGGAAGTCTATGGCATCCCACCACTGTCTCAGCAAAAGGCCGGGGATATTCCTCTGGCAAAATGCATCAATAACAAAACGCTTCCAACCCCATTTGGAAAGGGCTGCTGGCAAATCTTGTTTACGGAAGAACCTGCCCACAATGAGAAACGCTCCCGGCTTGACTCAAGTGACAGCCGCATGCAACAGGTGTGGTATGCCGATGGTAAGCTCTGGGGCGCGCTGGATACGGTAGTGAGAGTAGGGGAGAGGAAACGTGCCGGCATCGCGTACTTTATTGTGAGCCCGGAAATCACAGATCCCGACGATGATCCCCGGGTCGATGGCGAGATTGTTAAGCAGGGATATGTGGCGGTGCAAGGCAACAATGTGACCTATCCCGCGATTGCGGTTCTGCCAGATGGTACAGGCGTGATGGCATTCACGCTGGTCGGCAAGGATTACTATCCGAGTGCGGCCTACGCTTCGATTGACGTGGATGGCACAGGGGATGTCCACATTGTTGGAGCCGGGCTGGGGCCATCGGATGGCTTCACAAGCTATAAGGCATTCGTCGGCAATCCTCCCCGCACGCGCTGGGGTGACTACGGGGCCGCTGTGACGGATGGCACGAATATCTGGATTGCCTCGGAGTACATCGCCCAGACCTGCACGTTCGAAGAGTACGTGGCGGGAGTCACGGAAGATTCGCTTGGCGAGTTTGGGAGCTGCGGCGGGACCCGCACCTCCCTCGCCAATTGGGCTACGCGGATCAGTGGCGTGACACCCTAAACCGTCTCGTCTGATTCGCCCTTAAACAATACCGAACATCCAGCCTGTAAGGGGATGTTCGGTATTGTTTTGTGAAGCGTTAATTTGTCAATTGCAGCGACTCGAACATGACCTCGAAGACCTCACCGGCCCCGCGGTTCTTCGTTGATAACATTAACCAGTGGGTTGCGCCGTCAGCTGTCTGCAGGGAGAATTTTGCGGTGTAGAGGAAGGAGTTCCTGTCAGCACAAATCTCAGCCGTCAGGTGATGCTCATTGGTACGTGAGGTGCAATACTGGTTCCCGATTTTGAACTCATCCTGATCGATGCCGGACGTGTCGGCTCTCATCTGAATCGTGATCCCCGTGGGAGAGGTAAAGAGTATGCCATCCGCTTCTTCCGCAGCCAACCAATCCGTTGGATACGCCAAAGAGATTCCCAGCGCAGAACTGGTGAAGGTTTGCCAATTTCCTGTGGAGAATGAATCAGTTGGGGATGTGGTGTCATTTCCCGCTACGGGCGTAAGAAGGATCGCGGGTGCGTTTGGGGACATGACCGGTAAAGGAGAGTCTGCCTCGCCGGTGTGAAACTCTTGGGTAAATCGTTCTTCCGGCGCAATCTCCGCGATATCCGGATTGCTGTGAGTGGTCTCCGTGACAGAGGCGAGCGGGCTGGACCGAGAGGAACACCCCACAACTGCGATCCCCAGCAGAGTTACAGTCAGCATATATTTCATATTTCACCTCGAAGGGAAACTGCCAGGAAGCCGGATCTTGTTCATAAGATTGCTTCCACGCAGGACAGAACTCCTTAGTTCTAACACAATTTCGTTTCTTCGTGATTTGCATGCTTAAAGGACCAAAAGGTTACACTTGTATTGTATTCCAAGGGGAAGACAATATAATATCAAGATAGTCCGAGTCTTTTTTACGAAAAGGCAAACCCATCGTGAGGTGGGGACGCAAAGTTATGGATCTGTCAGACTGCTGCGTACAGCCTGGCAGACCGCCAGACCGCCGAAATTTTTTGTTTTGGCGGTTCACTTTTCCAAAGGAGGTTCTTCGCATCCCAAATACTCAAACAGATCAACCAGGGAAGAAAATTACAAAAGCACGCCCAAACTATAAGAGGAGATAGTTAATGAAAGCAAAGTGGCTTTACATACTTTCACTGGTGATGGTGCTGGCTGTAGCCTTTTCGGCTGTGGGTCCAGTTTCCGCCCAGGTAGGAAATGGCGGGGGGCTTTCAAAGTACGATCGACAATTGCTTGCCGAAGCTATCGCAAATGGTCAGTCGACAGTTACATTATTAATTGCTTCTACACCAGGATCCAACAGCAGGGTTGCCAGCGGCATTCAGCGACTGGGTGGAACTGTCCGTTATCGGGAAGACGAGATCAATTACATTAGCGCGATTGTGCCAACGGATCAAGTTGAAGCCGTCGCAAGGTTGAGTGGTGTGCTTTCCCTGGATCTGAATGAGGTCATTCCTCTTGAAGATCCCCGGCCAGACCCCGAAGGTGCGGCCGCAATCATTCCTCAACCCGCCCCTGGCGCCAGTACGCCGAACGATAATCCCTACATGCCGACCCGGGATATTGGTGGCCCTGCCTTTCTGGCAGCACATCCCACCTGGGACGGACGCGGGGTGACAATCGGTATCGTTGACCTGGGCGTGACGCTTGACCATCCGAGCCTGCTGACAACAAGCACGGGAGAACGGAAGATCATCGACTGGGTAACGGCCACCGATCCCTTTATCGACGGCGATCCTACCTGGCTCGACATGCAGGCCCAGGTCAGCGGCAGCACATTTACGTTTCAGAGTGTCACGTATACTGCACCCGCAGCGGGTTCCTATCGCATTGCATTGTTCAACGAGCGGGATCCGAACCTTGGCGGCGAAGTTGGCAGTGACGTGAACCGTGATGGAAATCCGGCGGGCAGCAGCGGCATTTTCGCCGTACTGTGGGATGCAAATGCCAACACCGTCTGGGTGGACACCAATCAAAATAAAAACTTTGCCGACGACATGGCAATGAAGGATTACAAGGTCAATTATCATGTCAACTATTTTGGTGTCGACAACCCGGCGACAGCCATCGCTGAGCGGATGCCATTTGTGATCCAGACAGACGGCCAGCGAAAGGTTGTGAACATTGGCATTGTCTCCGGCTTCCATGGCTCGCATGTAGCAGGCATTGCCGCGGGCAACAGCCTGTTTGGCGGTGCGATGAGCGGGATGGCGCCCGGTGCAAAGATCGTGTCCGTGCGCGCCTGTCTGTTCGTCTCTGGCTGTACACCGACCGCGCTGATCGAAGGCATGATCTATGTTGCAAAACAGAGTGACGTCGACGTCATTAACATGTCTATCGGCGGCCTGCCTGCCCTCAACGATGGCAATAACACCCGCGCCACCCTGTACAACAATTTGATCGAAACCTATAACGTGCAGATGTTCTTCTCGATCGGGAATAGCGGTCCGGGCATGAATACGGCAGGCGATCCTGGTCTGGTCACGCGCGTGATGGGTATTGGCGCCTATATCACCGATGAGACTTACCTGGCCGATTACGGAGCCCAGCTCTATCAGGACGATAACCTGCACTACTTCTCCTCACGTGGTCCGCGCGAAGATGGCGGCTTCAAACCAGATCTCGTGGCCTCCGGCGCGGCTGTCTCCACAACGCCTATGTGGCAGCCAGGGGTAGGTTTGCCCTATGCCTTGCCCCCCGGTTATCAGCTAGCGAATGGCACGTCGATGGCCTCGCCGCAGGCAGCAGGCGCAGCAGCGCTGCTGGTCAGTGCCGCCAAGCAGTCGAACGTACAGTATCAGCCTGCGCAGATCCGCCAGGCCATGAAGTCCACGACGCGCTTTCTCAGCGGCCGCTACCAAGCCTATGAACAAGGCAATGGGTTGCTGAATGTCAACGCTGCCTGGGATCTGCTGAAGACCAACCTCAAGACCGTGAATATAACGTCGTCTGTCCCGGTGAATACGGTCCTGAGCGGATTCCTGGCGACGCCCGGCTTTGGCGTCGGTATCAACGATCGCGAGGGTGTGACTGCAGGACAATCCTATACTCGCACATACACCTTCGTACGCACAGATGGCCCGGGCGGCACAAAGACCTATAACTTGAACTGGGTAGACAACGACGGTACATTCAGTTCTGCGGGCTCGATTGCCCTGCCAAAGAGTAGGCCAGTTACATTGAATGTGGCTATTAATCCGGCGACTTCGGGAGTTCATTCCGCTATCCTGAACCTGGATGACCCCAGTAGCCCTGGCATCGAATATCAGACCATGAATGTTGTCATCGCGGCAGAACAGTTCACTGCCGGTGCGAATTACGCGGTGAACAAGACTGGTTCCCTAGGTCCGGGCCAGTTTGTCACGTACTTCTTCAACGTTCCGGCCGGGACCCCTGCGTTCAAGGTCGATCTGATCGGCGGAGGTACTGCCGCGGGGGCTGGCGCGATCCGCTTCCTGCGCTGGCATCCTTTTGGACTCGGCATTGATTCCAATGCGGTCAGCAACTGCTACAACGGAGCTCCGGGTGGATGTCTGACCGGCAGCGCGACGAGCCGAACGGTTACGAACCCGCAGGCCGGCGTCTGGGAGGTCACCGTGGATGCACGCCGCAACTCGGATGCCATCAGCGCACCCTTTAGCCTGACGGCCTCCATCTTGGGCGCCAGCGTTTCGCCCAATCCCGATGTGATTGCCTCCGCACAGACGGGAGTTCCTGTGGCTCGCTCTTACACAATTACCAACACTCTGGGTGCGTTTACCGGCCGCGCGGTCGGAACGACATTAGGGAGTGCTCATATCGATACCCCATCTATCGCGCACCTTGCGCAGCAAACGTTTGATGTCACGATCCCAGCTGGTACCACGTCGCTGCGTGCCACAATCGGCAGCCCATCTGATCCGGCAGCTGATCTCGACCTGTTTGTCTTCAATTGTACGAGTGGTACCTGTGTACAGGCTGGCTCCAATGCTGATGGCGACTCCGAAGAATCCGTTACCATTGCCAACCCTGCTGCAGGCCTCTGGAGGGTGCTTGTCGATGGCTTCAACGTCCCCGCGGGCAATACCACGTACAAGTACGTGGACGTGTTTGCCAATCTGGCGTTTGGTTCGGTAAGCATCACCGATGCGAATGCATTGCGCCCCTCGGGCACCAGTTGGGTGGTGCCTGGCACCGTGACCGCCAACGCGGCTCCGGCGGCAGGTCGTGTGTTACTGGGCAACGTTCAAGTTCGCACGGATGCGAACGTTTTGGTTGGTTCCGGTGACGTCATTGTTCAGAGCGTA
>Ga0114129_10004015_pt1 | contig 20775 bp, 19 predicted proteins | sample RhiMetdeltSRZDD1_FD_80071 | JGI IMG/M metagenome (GOLD analysis project Ga0114129, IMG submission 80071) | Populus rhizosphere microbial communities from Tennessee, USA - Rhizosphere MetaG P. deltoides SRZDD1 (version 2) (version 2) | ecosystem: Host-associated > Plants > Roots > Rhizosphere >... | reverse complement strand
GCCGGCGTCGTCCTCTTCGACGAGTGGAAGATCCAGTACCTCCGACGCGACGACGAGGCGTACATCCCGCAGCCCGACTGGGTTCAGGCCGTCGTCGCGGTCGCCATGTACGGGAACGACGACGAGGTGCGCGCCTCCGCGAAGCGGATGCTGAAGATCGGCAAGGCCTCGGGCGGCGAGTACCTGGGCGACGAGATCTCCCAGGGCGACTGGGCCTCCCGCCACGACCGGTACGCGACGCCGCTCCACGGCCGCACGCGGGACGGCCAGGTCGTGCCCATGAGCTGGCACTGCGAGGACGCGTCGATCCTCTACTCGCAGCTCCCGGCCGTGCGGGAGAAGTGGCACGCAATCGCCGCCGACCTGCGCGAGCGCTTCGACATGTTCGACGACTGGGGCATGTTCGCGTACACGAACGGCGCCTTCAAGTCGTGGGGCGACTACCTCACGGAGATCGATATCGGCATCTGGGAGATGCAGTGGGACGAGGAGAGCTGGGCCGCGTGGGTCGACGCGAAGCGCGAGATCGCCCGCATCGCCATCGAGCACGGCGGCTCCATCTCCGCGTGCCACGGCTCGTGCCGCGAGGGCGAGGTCGACCTCGTCCCGCTCGAGCTCGGCGGCGGCTTCGACGTGATGAAGAAGATCAAGCGCACGCTCGACCCGAACAACATCATGAATCCGGGCAAGTACCTGCTCGACGAGGCCTACGAGGAGGAGTCGTGATCGGCTTCAGGCTGGCGGCGCAGAAGCCGCCCGAGGCGCAGCGCATCAAGGACGACGTCGTCATGCGGTTCGAGCACATCTACGAGGTCGCGCCCGAGCTGATGACCGAGCACACCCCGCAGCAGGACATCCCGGCCTGGGACACGCTGCGGATCGTCGACAGCCGTTGGGAGCACCTCGCGTGGATGCACGACCACTGGGCCGACAGCGTCCTGTCCGGCGAGGAGCTCCTGGAGGAAATCGAGGCCGAGGAGGGCAAGGGATGAAGTTCAGCTACACGACGCTGCTCGACTATCCGCTCACCGATTCGCTCGAGCACATCAAGACGGCGGACGAGAACGGCTACTACGCGTGCTACGCGGCCGACGAGACCTGGCACAAGGACCTCTGGCTCCTCTACGCGGCGGCCGCGGACAAGACGAAGAACGTCCGCTTCGGGCCCAACCTCTCGAGCGTCTACCTCCGCGAGCCGACGCTCATCTGCCAGGCGCTCGCCACCCTGGACGAGCTGACCGGCGGACGCGCGGAGGGCGTCATCTCCTGCGGCAACTTCGGGATGCTCACCCAGTACGGCGTCGACTGGAAGAAGATCAAGCCGTTCTCGCGCACCAGGGAGGCGCACGAGGTCATGCGCACCTTCCTCGACGAGGGCGTGATCACCTACGAGGGCCAGTTTCACAAGTACGCCGGCCTCTTCACGTTCGCGCGACCCGTCCAGGACCACCTGCCGATCTACATCGGCGCCATGCGCGGCCCCAAGTCGATGCAGCTTGCCGGCGAGGTCTCCGACGGCGTCCACAGCGCGCTGGGCTACAACAAGCAGTGGTACGACTACGTCGTCGAGAACGTGAAGATCGGCGCCGAGAAGGCCGGCCGCAACTGGCAGGACCTCGACATCGGCGCCTGGTGCGTCATGACGTGCGGCCCCGACTCCGAGAAGGCCAAGACGGCGGCGCGCGCCATCGTCACCTTCTACCTCTCCTCCCAGCCCGACGAGCAGTTCGAGGCGCACGGGATCGATCCGGCCGAGACGAAGGCAATCGTCGAAGTGCTCGGCACGGGCGACCTCGAGAAGGCGTACGAGATGACCACGCCGGAGATCGCCGGGAAGCTCTCGATCGCCGGCACGCCGGAGGAATGCGTGGCGCAGATCAAGGAGATGGAGTCGGCGGGTGTCAACCACATGATCTGCTGCATCACCGACCCCTACATCCTCAAGCTCTTCGCCCAGCGGGAGGTCGACGTCCCCGACGTCAACGCCCAGCTCAAGCTCATCGCCGACGAGGTCATGCCGGCGTTCAACTGACGTGTCGCTGACACCCGAGCAACGCGTCACGTTCTGGGCGCTCGCGGACGTCCTCATCCCGGCCACCGAGGAGATGCCGGCGGCCAGCGAGGCGGGGTCGGCCGAGAAGTGGCTCGACCGCGCGCTGACCTCCCGGCCCGACCTCGTGGAGCCGCTGGCCGCGGTGCTGGACGCCGCGGCCGGCCGCGATCCCGGCGCGGAGGCACGCCGCCTGCACGCCGAGGATCCCGACGGGTTCTCCGCGCTCGCGCAGATCGCCTCGGGCGGCTACTACATGAACCTCAAGGTCCGGAAGCGGATCCGCTACCCGGGCCAGGGCAAGCGGCCGCCCTTCTCGGACGAAGCCGAGTACGACCTCCGCGACGGCCTCCTCGACCCCATCTTCGCTCGCGGGCCGATCAACACGACGCCCCCACCCCCGCCCGAGAAGGTCGAGCCGGCGGAGCCCCTCTCGTTCTCGATCGCCGGCAACGGCTCCAAGGCCGACGTTCTCATCGTCGGCGCGGGCGCGGGCGGCTCGGTCGCCGCCCGGCATCTCGCGGAGGCCGGCTTCAAGGTCGTCTGCCTCGAGCAGGGCGGCTGGGAGAACGCGGCCGACTTCCCGGGCGACAAGCTCGAGTGGGAGCTCGTCGCCGACGCACAGTTCAGCCCGAACCCGAACGTGAGGCAGCACCCCGCGGACTATCCGCTCGAGGTCTCGGGCTCCCCGATCACACCCGTCATGTACAACGCCGTCGGCGGCTCGACGGTGCACTTCTGCGCCCAGTGGGTGCGGCTGCGCCCGCAGGACTACAAGCTGCGCACGCTCCACGGCCTCGCCGACGACTGGCCCATCTCCTACGAGGAGATGAAGCCCTACTACGAGCGGATCGACCAGGAGATGCAGATCTCCGGCATGGCCGGCGACCCGAACTACCCACCGGGGCCGCCGCCGCTCCTGCCGCCGCTGCCCATCGGCCCGATCGGGCGCCGCGCGGCTGAGGGCATGAACGAGCTCAACTGGCACTGGTGGCCCGCCGCGCACGCGATCCGCTCCGAGGATGTCGGCAGCCTGGCCGGCTGCAAGCGCACGGGGACCTGCATGTGGGGCTGCCCTGCGGGCGCCAAGAGCTCGACCGACACGACGATGTGGCCCTCGGCTCTCGCGCACGGCGCGAAGCTCGTCACCGGCGCACGCGTCCGCGAGATCACGACGAACGGGAGCGGGCTCGCGACCGGCGCGATCTACATCGACCGCGACGGGAACGAGCAGCGCCAGGAGGCGAGCGTCGTCGTCGTGGCCGGGAACGGCGTCGGCACGGCCCGCCTGCTCCTCCTCTCCGGCGGCCCCGACGGCCTCGCCAACTCGTCAGGGCTCGTCGGCAAGCGGCTGATGCTCCATCCGTACATGAGCGTGCTCGGGATCTACGAGGACGACCTCGAGGGCTGGCTCGGGCCCTGGGGGACGCAGCTTCTCTCGCTCGAGTTCGCCGACCACGACGAGTCGCGGGGCTTCCCGCTCGGCGCCCAGTGGGACGTCATGCCGCTGGGCGGGCCGCTCTTCACGCTCTTCCGCTACGACGAGCTGCCGTTCGACGAGCGCTGGGGCGCCGCGGTCCACGACCTCACCGAGTCCACGCTCGGGCACGCCTTCGACTGGGGTGTCGGGATCGAGGACCTCCCGCACGAGTCGAACACGGTCACGATCGACCCACAGCTGACCGACGCCGACGGGATCCCGGCGCCGAAGATCAACTTCACGATCGACGACGAGATGCGCGCGAACCTCGAGTTCCAGCTCGCGCGGGCAAAGGAGGCGCACGAGGCGGCCGGCGCCGTCAAGACGATCGTCGCCGACTGGTCGCAGTGGGGCTGGCATCTGCTGGGCACGACGCGGATGGGCGACGACCCGGCCACCTCGGTCGTCGACCGCTGGTGCGCGGCACACGACGTGCCGAATCTCTACGTGCTCGACGGCGCGGTCTTCCCCACGTCCGGGCCGATGGCGCCGACGTCCACTATCTGCGCCAACTCCCTCCGCTGCACTGAGCGCCTCATCGAGCGCGCCCGCCTCCAGCCGACGCCCGCCTAGCGCAACCCGAGGTTGCACGTCGTGCTAGTATGCGCAACTCTTGGTTGCACATCGTAAGGAGGCCGAATGATGCCCGAGCAGATCGAACGCGAGATCGTCATCGACGCACCGCTCGAGCGCGTGTGGGCGGTGCTCACCGAGCCCGAGCACGTGGGTGTCTGGTTTGCCCAGTCCGTGGAGGGCGACCTCCACCCCGGTGCCGCGACGGTGCTGAGCTGGAAGGAGCACGGCTCGTTCCCGGTCGTCGTCGAGCGGTCCGAGCCGCCGAGCTTCTTCTCCTATCGCTGGGCGGCGCGCTCCCCGGGCGCCGACCCGGTCGCGGGCAACTCCACACTCGTCGAGTTCACCTTGGCCCCCGAAGGCGACGGCACGCGCCTGCGTGTCGTCGAGAGCGGCTTCGGAAGCCTCGACGCGGAGCAGGAGGAGTACGTCCGCGACAACACGCAGGGCTGGGAGGGCGCGCTCTCGAGCCTGCGGGAGCACGTGGCGAAGGCGGAGGCGCACGCCGCGCGATGACCGTCGCCGGCGTCCGGGACGAGCTGTGGGCGGCGATCGCCGAGCCTGCGCGCAGGCAGCTCCTCGACCTGCTCCTGGCGCACGGCGAAGCGACCGCCACCACCCTCGCCCGCGACCTGCCGATCACCCGACAGGCAGTCGTCAAGCACCTCGCGGTTCTCGACCGGGCCGGCCTCGTCACGAGCCGGCGAGAGGGCCGCGAGGTGCGCTACACCGTCCGTCCGGAGCGGCTCGACGAGGCGCGCCGCCGCCTGGCCGAGGTGGCCGCCGGCTGGGAGGCCAGCCTGGCGACGATCAAGCGTCTCGCCGAAAGCTCGACTAGTCCGCCAGGTCGAACGTGATCTGCTTGGTCTCCGTGAGCGCGTCGATCATCCAGCCCGCGAGCTCACGGCCCGCGCCGGACTTCTTCGCGCCTCCGAACGGCGCCAGCTGGTCCCAGTAGTTCGTCGTCTCGTTGATGTGGACCGTCCCGTGGCGGAGCTCCTCGGCGGCACGCCAGGCGTCGTGGAGCGACCTCGTGAAAACGGACGCAGTCAGGCCATAGTCGGTCTCGTTGGCGATCTCGAGCGCCTCGTCGAGGGTCGAGAAGGTCATGATCGGCGCGACCGGGCCGAACGTCTCCTCCTGGGCAATCCGCATGTCGCTCGTGACGCCGTCGACGATGGTCGCCTCGTGGAACTGGCCCTCGTGGCCGCCCCCGAGCACGATGGTGGCGCCCTTGTCCGTCGCGTCCTGCAGGTGCTCCTGCGTCCGCGTCACCACCTCCGGCGTGCACATCGGGCCCATGTCGGTCGCCTCGTCGAGCGGGTCGCCGACCCGCAACGCCTTCGTCCGCTCGGTCAGCGCCGCGACGAACTCGTCCTTCACGGACTCGTGCACGAGGATGCGCTCGGCGGCCGTGCAGCACTGGCCGGCGAGGTAGAAGCAGCCGACGATGGCCGCGTCGGCGGCCTTCTCGATGTTCGCGTCGGCGAGGACGATCTGCGGCCCGTTCCCGCCGAGCTCGAGCACGCGGTTCTTGAGGGCTGCGTCACGCGCGACCTGCTCGCCCGTGTTCGTGGAGCCGGTGAAGACGACGGAGCCGACGTCGGGATGGCGCACGAGGTGCGAGCCGATGTCGCCGCGGCCGTGCACGACGTTCAGCGTCCCGGCGGGGAAGCCCGCGTCGTGGATGACCTCGGCGAACATGTTGGCGCAGAGGGGCGCGTGCTCCGACGGCTTCCAGACCGCGGTGCAGCCCACAGCGAGGCCGTACACGATCGGGATCCCGGCGATGTCGACGGGGAAGTTCCAGGGCGTGACCGCGGCCACGACGCCGATCGGCTCCTGCATGACGATGATGCGCTTCGCGTTCGAGCGCTCCTGCGTCGAGGGGAGCACCTGGCCGGCGTAGCGGAGGACGTCCTCGGACGCCCGGCGAAAGTGGTCGGCCGTGTACTCGACCATTTCCTCGCGCGACTCCCGGATGGTCTTGCCGACCTCGCGGGTGATCATCTCGGCGATCTCGTCCGAGCGCTCCATGCAGATTGCGAAGGCCGCACGGCAGAGCTCGACGCGCTCCAGGAGCGAGACCTTGCGCCACGTCTCGAACGCCTCGGCAGCAGCGGCCACGGCCGCGTCGACCTGCGCCGTCGTCGAAGCGGCAACCGTCCCGAGTACCTCGCCCGTCGCCGGGCTGGTGACCTCGATTTCCTCTCCGTCGCCGGGGGTCCACTCCCCGCCGATGAATGCGTCCTGCCTGGTCGCAATCGCCATCTCGCCCCTCCTTCCGGGTGTGTAGGCGCAGTCTCGCACGCCCGCGAGGCCTGTTGAAGTCGCCTCCGTCGAGTGTTACCGTCGCGCATCCCCGTGCCGGGAACGCGCCGAAATGTGGTGAGGATCCCTCGTAGAGGGCGATCCGGCGTGCCGTTTACAGTCCGAAGCCGGCTAGGGCGTCTCTCGATCCAGAGGAGGGTGCATGGCTGAAGTTGCAGTAGACGAACGACGTCTCCTCAAGACGATTCGCTGGTGGGACGGGTTCGTGATCGGTCTCGCCAACCCGGGCTTTCTCCTGATCGGACTGTGGGGGTCGATCATCGCTCTCGGCGGTCAGTGGGCGATCGCCCTCTGGATCATCTCGGCCACCATCGGGGCGCTCCAGGCGTACATCTACTGCGAGCCCGCGGCGATGTTCCCGGACAAGCCCGGTGGCCTGTCGGTCTACGCGCGCGAAGGCTGGCGCAAGCACTTCTCGTTCGCGGGCCCGATCGCGGTCTTCGGCTACTGGTTCGCCTGGTCGAGCGTGCTCGCCATCTACGGGAGCCTGATCGGGTACCTGCTGCTCGCCGAGTTCGGAGGCGACGGCTACCTCGCGACCAGGATCTATGACCCACCGGTCATCCGGCCCCTCGGATGGGCGCAGATCATCGGCGTCATGTGCATCGTCCTCTGCTGGATCTTCAACATCCGCGGCATGCGGCCGGCCGTGGGGCTCAGCTACGTCGTCGGCGCGCTGATGATCTTCCCGATCCTCGTGATCGCCATCGGCGGCTTCGTCACGGGCGACTTCCAGAACCACGAGATCAGCTCGAACTTCCTGGCCGCCAACGTCGAGTTCTACGGGGATTCTCCAACCTTCTTCAACCAGTTCGTGATGGTCATGGTCTGGCTCTACATCCTCGGCTGGTCGACGTACGGGCCCGAAGCCGGGGCGACGTTCGCGCCCGAGTACAAGGACACGGCCAACGACACGCGCAAGGCGCTCGCCTCGGTGGGCGCGCTCAACGTCGTCCTGTCCATCATGCTCCCGATCGTCGTCCTCGGGACGATCGGCTACGACGGCCTGTTCAACGACACGACGGGAGTCGTCTGGCTGACGGACGTCGTCAACTCGATTGCCGGCGAGGGCTTCGGGAAGTTCCTGGTGGTGTGCCTCTGCGCCGGCCTGCTGCTCTCCATGAACACGGCCACGATGGACGGCTCGAGAGCGCTCTACGCGCTCTCCGAGGAGAAGATGACGATCAAGCAGCTCGGCACACTGAACCGGCACAACGTGCCGGGTCGGGCCATGACGGTCGACATGCTGCTGAACATCTTTCTGCTCCTCTACTTCCAGAACATCTACTTCATCCTCGCGGCGGGCAATCTCGGGTACATGCTCTCGCACGTGATCGCCCTCTCAGGGATCCTGCTGTTGCGACGTGACCGTGCCAACTGGCCACGTCCGATCAAACTCGGAAAGGTCTGGATGTGGCTTGCAGGGCTCTTCTGCTTCCTCAATGCCATGTTCATCATCTTCGGGGTGTACGGCTTGAAATACACCGGGTACGGCTTCGACTACCTGAGCGACGAGTACGCGGCGTTCCTCGCGGGCACGGGCCCGGCGCCCAGCCCGACGGCACGCGTCCCGGCGATCATCATTGTCGGCGTCCTCGTGCTTGCCTGCGGCGTCATCGGCTACATCTGGGCCCAGCGGCAGTGGGGCAAGCCGGTGCGCATGAGGGACCCGAGCGACGAGCAGCCGACGCAGGAGGCGATCGACGGCGCAGCCGCCGTCGCCGCCCGCGCGCGTTAGCCGAAGCTCAATCGGTCTGGGAAGGGCGGGGAAACCCGCCCTTCCTCAGTCCGGGGTCTAGAATCGGAGAGTCTCTGTGGCTGCCATTCCGATCACCGTCCGTTGCGAGTGCGGCGAGACCCACTCGGCGAAGCTCGGGGACGTCGTCGAGTGCGCCTGCGGCCGCCGCTACGAGACCTCGAAGATCTCCGAGGGCAACTTCCCGCAGGTGCGGGAGCACCAGGCCAAGGCGAGGCTCTACGTCAGGGTCGGCGCAGTCTTCATCGTCAGTGTCGGCCTGATCGCGTACTTCCTCTGGGGCATCTACGCCGCGGCGGTCTGCGTCCCGATCGCCGGCATGCTCTGGTTCTGGTACATCCGCCGCTGGTTCATGCGGCGCTACGTGGTCTCCCCCGGCGAGCTACCGACACTTGAGCTGGAGGCCACACGGGAGTGACGCGCGAGACGGTCGACCGCCTGGCGCCCCCGCAGCCTGCTTCGGTCGCCAAGAGCGTTCGTCCGGTGATGCTGTTGACTCTGAACGTCGAGCTCGAGGAGCCCGCCGTCAAGTTCGCGATCGACTCGGCCGGGCAGACCGGAGCCGAGCTGTGGATCTGCGACGCCATTCCCCTCGAGTACCGCAACTACGTGGGCCATGTCGCGCGCCAGTACGCGGAGCAGATCATCCGCAAGCATCTCGACGAGGTCGCGCGCCGAGCGCGGGAGTCCGGCGTGCGCACGACGCAGGTCGCCTTTCACAGCCCGCGGCCGGTGAAGGTCGCGCTCGAGGTGGCCCAGCAGGAGCAGGTCGGGCTCCTCGTCTTCGGCGCGAACCGCAAGGAGCTGGGGAAGCGCTTCTACCGCAAGGCGATCAAGCGCATCCGCGCGGACGCCCCCTGCCTCGTCTGGATCGACGAGTAGAGCCCGGCTCGGCCCGCCTCACTGCAGCACGCTGATCCCGAACGCGAGCGCGAAGCCGACTGTCGTGACGAAGCCGACGACCTTGCCGCCGTGGTGGAACGCCTCCGGGATCATCGTGTTCGCGAGCATGGTCAGCACTGCGCCGGCGGCGAATGCGAGCACGATCGCCACCGGGCGGGGCGAGGTGCTCTCGAGGACGACATAGCCGAGCAGCGAGGCGAGCCCGAAGCCGAGGGTGACGAGGGCCCAGAATCGCATGATCCGCTTCGTGTCTCGCCCCGCCTTGCGGAGCGCAGCGGTCGCAGCGAACCGAGGACGAGTGACTCGGGGATGCCGTCGAGGATGATCCCGAGCACGATCGCTCTCCCGGCCTGGACGTGCTCGGCGCCCGGCGCGCTCGGATTGATGGGCCCTCGCCGCGCGGCGATGCGGTCGACGAGCAGCTCGGCGCCGAAGAACACCGCCGACCCGGCGAGGAGCCCGAGTGCGATCCCGCCGTCTCCCGCCGAGGTCTCGAACGCCTCGTGCACGAGCTCGTAGGAGACCGCGCTGATCAAGACGCCCGCGCCGAAGGCCATGATCAGGCCCACGTGGCGGCGGGTGATGGGCGCCCTCAGCGCGATGATGCCGCCGAGGACGAGCGAGGAGCCTCCGACGACGCCCCAGAGGAAAGCCTCGCCCATCAGAGAGGCCGGATCGGGGCCGAGGCGCGCACGTGACGATCCTGGCGCGGCGTCCGGACGGGCACGCGGGCGGGTGGTGCTTGCACGCCCGCCGCGAACGCTGGGAGAATGCCCGTTCCCGGCTCCGCTCCAAAGGAGGCATCGCGAGATGGCGCGCGACCCCAAGCACGACATCCTCTTCGAGCCCATACAGATCGGTCCGAAGACGATGAAGAATCGCTTCTACCAGATCCCCCACTGCAACGGGTTCGGCTCCGAGAAGCCCATGAGCCAGGCGCACTTCCGGGCCATGAAGGCCGAGGGCGGCTACGCGGCGGTGTGCACGGAGTACTGCTCCATCCACCCGGAGTCCGACGACACGCACCGTGTCTCCGCGCGCCTCTGGGACGACGACGACATCAAGAACCTCGGGTTCATGTGCGACATGCTCCACGAGCACGGCGCGCTCGCCGCCGCCGAGCTGTGGTACGGCGGGCCGCACGCGCCGTGCATGGAGACGCGCTGCGTGCCGCGCGCGCCGTCGCAGATCCCGAGCGACTTCGAGCACCTCACGTACCCGAAGGAGATGGACAAGGACGACATCCGGACGGTGCAGGGCTTCTACGTCGAGGCCGCCAAGCGGGCCCGCGAGGCCGGGTTCGACATCGTCTACGTCTACGGGTCGCACTCCTACCTCCCGCAGCAGTTCCTGACGCCGTACTACAACCGGCGCACGGACGAGTACGGCGGGTCGTTCGAGAACCGCGCGCGCTTCTGGCGCGAGACGATCGAGCAGGTCAAGGACGCCGTCGGCGACGACTGCGCGATCGCCGTCCGCATGTCCACCGACATGTTCATGGGCGAGGCCGGCACGCAGCTCGAGCGCGACTGCCTGCCCTTCGTGGAGCTCGTCGACGAGATCGTCGACGTCTGGGACATCAACGTCTCCGGCATCTCCGAGTGGGGCGAGGACGCGACCCCGTCCCGCTTCTACGAGTCCGGGCGCATGCTGCCCTGGCAGAAGGCCGTCAAGGACATCTCGAAGAAGCCCGTCCTCGGCGTCGGCCGCTTCACGAACCCCGACCTGATGGTCGAGGCGATCGAGTCGGGCTCGCTCGACATCATCGCCACCTGCCGCCCGTCCATCTCCGACCCGTGGCTCCCGCGCAAGATCGACGAGGGCCGCCTGGACGACATCCGCGAGTGCATCGGCTGCAACATCTGCATCTCCCGCTGGGAGATCGGCGGCCCGCCGCTCATCTGCACCCAGAACGCGACTGCAGGCGAGGAGTACCGCCGCGGCTGGCATCCCGAGAAGTTCGACGAGGCCAAGAACGCCGACAACGACGTTCTCGTCGTCGGCGCCGGGCCGGCCGGGATGGAGTGCGCGATGGTGCTCGGCAAGCGCGGGATGCGCCGCGTCCACCTCGTCGAGGCGAAGGACGACATGGGCGGGATCATGCGCTGGATCCCGCAGCTCCCCGGCCTCGGCGAATGGGCCCGCGTCGTCAACTACCGCAAGATCCAGATCGACAAGCTCAAGAACGTCGAGTTCATTCCGAACACGAAGCTGGACGCGGCGGGCGTCAAGGAGTACGGCGCCGAGATCGTCATCGTCGCGACCGGCGGCTACTGGGCGACCGACGGCCTCAACGGCTGCACCCACGACACGATCCCGGGCGCGGACTCGAGCCTGCCGTGGCAGCTCACGCCCGAGCAGATCATGGACGAGGGCAAGGAGGTGCCCGGCGAGCGCGTGGTCATCCTCGACAACGACGGCTACTACATGGGCGTGTCCCTGGCGGAGAAGCTCGCCACCGAGGGCAAGAAGGTGACGCTCATGACGCACCTCGGCCACATCGCGCCGTACATGCACTTCACGCTCGAGGCCCCGAACCAGCACCGCATCCTGCACCGGCTGGGCGTCGAGATCGTGACGTACCACATGCCGACGAAGTTCGAGGAGGGCCGCGTCGTCGCGAGCCACGTCTACGACGAGCACGGCCACGAGCAGGACTTCGAGGCCGACGCTGTCGTGATGGTCACGCAGCGCCGCTCGAACGAAGCGCTATACCGCGAGCTCAAGGACACGGTCGGCGTCGACGCGCTCAGCGCCGAGGGCATCTCCGGCTTCTACCGGATCGGGGACTGCGAGGCGCCCCGTCTGACCGCCGACGCGATCTTCTCCGGGCACAGGCTCGCCCGCGAGATCGACACGGACGACCCCGAGACGCCGCTTCCGTTCAAGCGCGAGCGGCGGGTCGTCGAGCGCGAGGCGCTCGCGGTCTGAAAGGCTGCGGCCCGGAGGGCGGACCATCGTCCCTCCGGGCTGACCTTCCACCATGAAGATCGTCGTTTGCGTCAAGCAGGTCGGAGCCCTCGGTGACGAGGTCGAGTTCACCGACGACGAGCGGGACGTCGATCCCGACTACCTCGACTACGCGCTCAACGAATGGGACTCGTACGCGACGGAGGAAGCGCTTCGGCTCCGTGACGAGGCCGGCGACGGCGAGGTCGTCGCCCTCACCGTCGGGGACGAGGACGCCGAGGACGCCATGCGCCGCGCGCTGGCCATGGGGGCCGACCGCGGCGTGCGGGTCTGGTCGGACGAGCTGGCCGGCGCCGACCCGATCACGGTCGCGCGTGCCCTGGCCGAGGTCGTGCGGGCCGAGAGCCCCGACCTCGTGCTCGCGGGCGTGCAGTCGAGCGACGCCGTCCAGGCGGCCACGGGGGCCGCGCTCGCGGAGCTTCTCGACCTGCCGCGCGTGGCGGTCGTGACGAAGCTCGAGCTCGGCAGCGGGACGGCCAAGGTCCACCGAGAGCTCGAGGGCGGGCTCGTCGACGTCGTCGAGGTCGACATGCCTGCGGTGCTCACGATCCAGACCGGCATCAACGAGCCGCGCTACGCAACGCTGCGGGCGATCAAGCAGGCCGAGCAGAAGGAGATCGACGTCCGCGAGCCGGGCGACCTCGGGACGCCCGCGTCCCGGGTGCGCCGGATGTTCGTCCCGCCCAAGGGCGAGGGCGCCGAGATGCTCGGGGAGGATCCAGCCGCCGTGGCGCAGCGGATCAAGGAGATCGTCGAGGAGAGGATGAAGTCGTGAGCGTCCTCGTCGTCGCCGAGCACATTCGGGGCGAGCTGCGCCCTGTCACGCTCGAGCTGATCAGCGCGGCGAAGTCGCTGGGCGGCCCGGTCGCGGTGGCCGTGATCGCCAAGGACCCGTCCGCCTTCACGGACGCCGTGAACGTCGAGGGCGTCGACGAGATCCTCACCGTCCAGGTCGACCAGGACGAGTTCGAGAACGACGTCTACCAGGCCGTGGTCGGCCAGCTGATCGCAGACCGCAGACCGAGGGCGGTGCTGCTCGGCTTCACGGTCGGCTCGATGGGTTACGGGCCCGCGCTCGCCGCCAAGCACGGCCTCGGCTTCGCCTCCGACGTCTTCGCCGTCCGCGAGGAGAACGGCGGGCTCGTCGCCGAGCGCTCCTTCTACGGCGCCAAGGTGAACGGCGAGCTCGAGTTCCCCGGCCACGACACCGTCGTGCTCCTCGTGCGCCCCACCTCGTGGGCGCCGGCCGAGGGCGCCGGCTCTGCCTCCGTGAGCGCGGTCGACGCACCGTCGGTCACCTCCCGCGCGCGTCACCAGGACTGGGTCGAGGCGCAGGCCGGGGACGTCGACATCACGACCGCGGAGTTCCTGCTCTCGGTCGGCCGCGGGATCGGCGACAAGGAGAACCTGGAGCAGTTCGAGGAGCTCGCCGAGTCGATGGGCGCGACGCTCTCCTCCTCGCGGCCGCTCGTGGACGCCGGGTGGATGCCGAACGCGCGGCAGGTCGGGCAGTCCGGCAAGACCGTGAAGCCGAAGGTCTATCTCGCCCTCGGCATTTCCGGCGCGGTCCAGCACCTCGCCGGGATGAAGACGGCCGGGACGATCATCGCCGTCAACAACGACCCGGAGGCGGCGATCTTCAACGTCGCGCACTACGGCGCCGTCGCAGATCTCTTCGAGGTCGCAGAGGAGCTGGAAAAGCTTTATTGAGAACCCGAAGCAGAATGAAGCCTTGTGCCGCCGCGGCGCCCTGGGCGGCGCGCCGCGGCATCCTCGGTTGCGCCCGTAGCCTCCGGCTACGAACGCGCCCTGCGTCCTTGCATCGCACTCACCCAGGACACCACCGCGGCGAAGCGTCATTCTGCTTCGCGTTCGACTGATGCGCTTTCCGCTGGGCGCCGAGGAGACGCGCGAGACCTTCGCCGGCCTCGAGACCTGGCAGATCGTCCTCTGGTACGGCCTCATCGGCCTCTCGGTCGCGATCTTCTTCTACGGCGTCGCGCGGCTCGCCCTCAAGTACCGCCGCGGCCGCACGAAGGCACCTGTCGGGAAACCGATCGAGCGCGCGATGCGCACGGCCAAGATCGTCGCCACGCACGCGTGGATCCGCCGGCGCGACCCGATGGCGGGCCTCGGGCACCTGCTCGTCTTCTACGGCTTCGTCGTCCTCTTCATCGGGACCGGCATCCTCGCGTTCCAGGACGACTTCGCCGAGCCCGTCCTCGGCTGGGTCTTCTGGCAGGGCTGGTTCTACCTCGGCTACTCGCTCTTCCTCGACATCTTCGGTTTCGCCCTGATCGTCGGCCTGACCGTGTTCGCGGTCAAGAGGGGCATCCTCCGTCCGTTCCGGCTCTCGTACTGGCGGCCTGCCGAGCCGGCGGCGCCGCTCGCGGGCGAAGCCAAGCGCTACCGGCTCGGCGACTGGCTCTTCCTCGGCAGCCTCCTCTTCCTCGCCCTCACCGGCTTCCTGCTCGAGTCCTTCCGCATCGCGGCGGACGATCCGTCGTTCGAGAAGTGGGCGCCGTTCGGCTGGCTCGTCGGCCAGGCGTTCATCTCGATGGGCTTCGACGGCGAGGCGGCGGAGTCGGCTCGTTCCGTCACCTGGTGGGTGCACGGAGTGTTCGCGCTCTTCTGGGTGTCGTCGATCCCGTTCACGAAGGCGGTGCACATGCTCGCGGGACCCGCCGGCGTGGCCGTGAAGGACGAGCGCGCCGGCAAGACGCTGCTGCCCCTTCCGCCCGACGCGAAGCCCGAGGAGGTCGGCTACGCGACCATCGACGCGCTCGCGCCCAAGCACCTCCTCGACCTCGACGCGTGCACGAAGTGCGGCAAGTGCCACGCCGCTTGCCCGGCGACGGCGACCGGCTACCCGCTCTCGCCGCGCGACCTCGTCCTCGACCTGCGCGAGGTGGCCGAGGGCTCGATGGGCAACCGCGCCGGGCTCGGGATCCCGCCACGCTTCCCGGACCACGCCGAGATCCTCGGGACGATCAAGCAGGAGACGCTCTGGTCGTGCATGCAGTGCATGGCCTGCGTCGAGATCTGCCCTGTGGGCATCGAGCACGTCCCGATCATCAACCAGATGCGGCGCGCGCTGATCGAGCGCGGCGAGATGGACGGCCAGCTCCAGCAGACCCTGGAGACGATCTACACGTCCGGGAACTCGTTCGGCGAGGCCAAGCGCAAGCGCGCCCGCTGGACGCGCGACCTCGACTTCGACGTCAAGGACATCCGCAAGCAGCCCGCCGAGCTCCTGTGGTTCGTCGGCGACTACGCCTCCTTCGATCCGCGCAACCAGAAGGTCACCCAGGCGCTCGCCCGCGTCCTGCGAGCGGCAGGCGTCGACTTCGGGATCCTCTACGACGGCGAGAAGACCGCCGGCAACGACGTGCGCCGAGCCGGCGAGGAGGGCCTCTGGACGTCACTGGCCGAGGAGAACGTCGAAGCGATCGGCGACTGCCGCTTCGACCGCATCCTCACCTCCGACCCGCACACGTTCAACACGCTCAAGAACGAGTATCCGCAGCTGGGCGGCAGCTGGGAGGTCGTACACCACTCGCAGCTCCTCCTCGAGCTCATCCGGGCCGGCCGGCTCAGGCCGCGCAAGGGGCTCGGCTACCGCGTCACCTACCACGACCCCTGCACGCTGGGCCGCTACAACGGCGTCTACGACGAGCCGCGCGCGGTCCTGGAGTCCCTCGGCTGCGATCTCGTCGAGATGCCGCGGAACCGCGACAACTCGTTCTGCTGCGGCGCCGGCGGCGGACGCATCTGGATGAAGGAGCTAAAGGCCGAGGACGCCCAGCGTCCGAGCGAGAGCCGGATCGACGAGGCCGTCGCGCTCGGCTCGATCGACTACTTCGTCGTCGCGTGTCCGAAGGACGTGACGATGTACGAGGACGCGATCAAGACGTCGGGCCACCAGGGTGAGATCGAGCTGCGCGAGATGTCAGAGCTGCTCTACGAGTCGCTGGCACTCAGCGGCTAGCGGCGCTCGTCGTCCTCGTCCTCGCCGCAGTCCTCGAGGCCGTACTGGCGCGCCCTCTCGTTCGCCTCGGCCTCGAGCGGGTCGGCCTCGGCCGCGAGCCGCTGAACCTCTTCCTGGTCGCCGTCACTCGCAGCCTCGCCGATCTGCTCCCCGAGCTCGATCTGCTGCTCCACGAGGTCGAGCATCCCGTCGACGGTCGCCTCATCCTCTTCGGGCGGCTGAAGCGCACGGAGGTCGGCGAGCGCCTCGCGGGAGATTGCGGACGCGCTCTCCGTGAACTCGGGGATCTCGTCGAGCGTCGACGGCTCCGTGAGCGCGTCGACGCCTTCGTCCGCCTCGGCGCAGATCGCGTCCGCCTGTTCGATCCACTCGCTCTTCGACAGGCGCTCCCCGCCGTCGTCACCACCGCACGCGGCCAGGAGGAGCATCCCCGCAGCCGCGATGCCGATCAACCCGCGCGCAGGAAGCCCAGACATGCCACCGCACTACCCGCCTTCCGCGCCCGCTAACCGAACTCGAGCGCGTCGAGCACGGGCTCGGCGGCGTTGACGTCCTCGGCGAAGGACTCGGCGGCGCCGTCGACGGCGACGACGACCGTCTGGCCTCCGACGTCGACCGCGTAGACACGCAACTTGCGGCCGCGCAACGCCGACAGCGAGCCACCCGGAAACGAGACGACCGTGCTCTCGCCCGCCACCTCGACGTCGACACTGATGCCCTCGGCGCCGTCGATGGCCGCCCGTGCCTCGGCGCCCAGCTCAAGCGACGGATTCTCCTCGAGCGCGTCGATCACGTCTCCCGGCGCATCGTCACCGTTCACGCGGCTGACGAGAACGGCCACGTCCCAGATCGGTCCCTCCGCACGCCCGGGCCCGGACAAGGGCCGGTGCACGTCGAAGCAGAACTCGTCCTCGTGCAGGCTCGCCCAGCCGGCGGGGAGCTCGATGCTCACCCTGGGCCTGAACGCCGATGTCTCGTACCGCCCGGCCGCGAGAGCGACGGGCCCGGATCGACTCCGCACGCTGCAACTACACCGCCCGGGCCAGTTCGGTTACGTCAGAATCCCGCCGAAGCCGCGACGAGAGGAGACCCGTGAGCAAGGAGACCGCCTTCTACCCGCGCCTGAAGGCGTTGACCGACGAGTGGATGGACCTCTTCGGCTACTTCGCGCCCCTGGTCGTGACCGACACCGAGGAGGAGTACCGGGCGGTGCGGGAGACGGCCGGCCTGATGGACTTCACGATGCTACGCAAGGTCGACCTGGACGGCGAAGGCGCGCTCGACCTCGTCAACTCGATCGTGACGCGCGACGTCTCCCAGCTGACGCCCGGCCGCATTGCCTACGGGGCGCTCACGGACGAGGACGGGATGATGGTCGACGACTGCACGACGATGATGCGGGCGCCCGACCACGTACGGTTCTGTGGGGCGAACGACCGCGACTACGAGATCTTCAGCGCCGCAGCCGAGGGCTCCGACATCGTCGTCCGCGAGTTCACCGACGACATGCCGCACGTGTGCCTCCAGGGGCCGACAAGCCGCGAGATCCTGCAAGGGCTGACCGACTCGGACCTGTCCGCGGAGGCCTTCCCCTACTACACCTTCCGCGAGGACGTCTCGATCGCCGGCATCCCGGTCTTCATGACCCGCCTCGGCTACACGGCGGAGCTCGGCTACGAGCTCTGGGTCGAGCGGGACCGCGCGCTCGAGCTCTGGGACGCGCTCGTCGAGGCGGGCGAGCCCCAGGGCATGAAACTCATCGGGATGGTGGCGCTCGACCTCTTCCGCATCGAGGGCGGCTTCATCATCGGCGGCATCGAGTACGACCCCACGGTCTCGCCGTACGAGTGCGGGCTCGGCTGGTCGGTCGACCTCGACAAGGGCCGGTTCCAGGGACGCGATGCGCTCGCGAAGGCGAAGGACGAGACGCAGCTCCGGCTCACGAGCGTGGTGCTCGCGAGCGGCGGCGACGGCGCGAGCGGCGCCCCGCTCTGGGTCGACGGCGAGGAGGTCGGCCTCGTCACGCAGGCCGTCGTGTCCCCGTTCCTCGGCGGGAAGACGCTTGGGCTCGCCAAGATCCGCAAGGACCTGAGGCAGGAGGGCCAGAGCGTCACGGCCCAGATCGGCGACGAGCAGGTGGCCGGCGAGGTCGTCCAGCACCCGGTGTACGACAAGGAGCGGAAGCGGGCGAAGGAGAGCTAGGCCCCGCGTGCGTGTGGACGGCGGCCCGAACGGGTAGGCGAAGAGGACCGTGTCGATCGCCGACGTCATGTCCACGCGTGTCGTCCAGAGCGAGCCCGGCGAAAGCGTGCGCGAGGCGGCCCGCCGCATGGGCGACGCCGGCATCGGCTCCGTCGCCGTGTGCGAAGGCTCCCGGCTCGTCGGGATCCTCACGGAGCGCGACGTCCTCCGCCTGGTGGCGCAGGCCGACGACCTGGACCGCGTGCTCGTGGGCGACGCCATGACGCCGCGCGTCGTCACCGCGTCACCGGACGACGACATCCTGAGCGTCGCCAGGCTCATGGGCGAGCGGCGCATCAGGCACCTGCCCGTCGTCCAGGGCGAGCACCTCCTCGGGATGATCGGCATCCGCGACGTGCTCGGCGCCCTCGCGGAAGCGCTCTGGCGGACGCACGACGACACCGTCCACGAGACCGCGCGCGACCTCCTCGCCCGGCCCTAGATCTCGAGCCCTCGAAACCGGGGTTGACAACTGCGTCTCGGTTTAGTCAAATGCCTAAGTCGTATGACTAAGGCAACTGACTAAACATGGACAGGGAGGCAGGAAGATGAGACCCCGAACCCTTATCTGGCTGGCCGCAGTGCCGTGCATGGTGCTGGCGATCGCAGTCGCGGTCGCCGGCGCTCGACCGGTCGAGGACGGCAAGACCGGCCACAAGGGCGGCAAGAAGCAGGAGCGCTACCTCTACGTCACGACGATCGCGCAGAGCGCGACCGATCCCGACTTCATCGCCGTGATCGGAGCGGACCCGCGCCGGGCCGACTTCGGCAAGATCGTCAACCGCGTGGATATGCCGAAGGTGGGCGACGAGCTCCACCACTTCGGCTACTCGCGCGACCAGGAGCGCCTTGTCGTGCCCGGCCTCTTCTCGAACCGGATCCAGGTCTTCGACATCGGACGCGACCGCAAGACGCTGTCGCTCCGGGCGCTCGACGAGCAACTGGCCGCGGACAGCGGCTACGTCGTGCCGCACGGCGTCATGGACATGGACGGCAAGTTCCTCGTCCCCATGATCGGCGCGGCCAACGGCACGACGCTGCCGGGCGGGATCGTCGAGATCAGCGACCGCACCGGCGCGTTCAAGCGCCACTTCGGCCCGGGACCGGTGCGGAAGCCCGGCGACCTGGGGCCGACGTATATGTACGACTTCGCGGCGGCGCCCACGGGCAACCGCGGCATCAGCTCCACGTTCGGCCCACCCGCCACGTGCGGCGCCGGCATCGACCCGGGCTGCCTCGGAGACGAGGTCGCCGTCTGGGACGTTCGGAAGCAGAAGGTGATCCAGACCGCCGACCTGGGCGCGAACAGTGGCGCGCTGATGGTGCGCTTCGTCAAGGAGCACGGCGTCCGGCGGGCCTTCATCAACGCGCCGGGGACGAGCGCCGTATGGCTCGCGGACGACGACGACCGCGACGGCGCCTACGACTTCCAGCAGGTGCTCGGGCCCGAGGACGGCCTCGCGATCCCGGCCGACCTGATCCTCTCCTACGACCACCGCTTCATGTACGTGACCAACTGGTTCGGCGACACGGTCCAGCAGTACGACATCGCCGATCCGTTCAACCCGGTGCTCACTGCGACCGTGTCGGTGCCGCACCCGAACATGCTGAGGCTGAGCCGCGACAACCGGCGCCTCTACGTCACCAACTCGCTGCTCACCCCATGGGACAACGATCCCGACGTCGGGCCTGCGCGCAACGACGAGTACGGGATCTGGCTCTTCGACGTCGCCAAGCGCTCCGGCGAGCTCACCCCGACCGACCCTCAGCCCTGGGTCAGCTTCACCAACGTCCGCAAGAAGACCAGCACCGGCCCTGCCGGCCCGCACATGATGCTCTTCGACCCGAGCGTCCCGCTCGAGCCCGGCGAGCACTGAACCACGCCCAGACCAGGAGGTTGCCATGAACCCCCCAAGCTCTCTCCACGCCTCGCCGCAAGAGGCGATGCAAGCGCCCCAGGAGGAGTTCCTCTACGTCGCCTGCCTGCACGAGGGCACCGGCGTGGACGCGCCCGACTTCCTCGCCGTCGTCGACGCCGAGGAGGGCCGGATCGTCCACGAGACGCCGATGCCGAACGTGGGCGACGAGCTCCACCACTACGGCTGGAACCGCTGTTCGTCGGCATGCCACGGCCCCGACCGCTCGCACCTGATCGTCCCGGGCTTCCGCTCGTCGCGCATCCACATCCTCGACGTGGCGACCGACCCGCGGAAGCCGACGATCGAGAAGGTGATCGAGCCGGAGGAGATCATCGGCGAGACCGGGCTCTCGCGCCCGCACACGGTGCATTGCATGCCCGGCGACAACGTCGTGCTCTCCATGCTCGGCGACGCCGACGGCAACGCGACCTGCGGCTTCGCCGTCCTCGACTCGAAGACATTCGAGATCAAGGGCCGCTGGGAGAACGGCGGCGAGCGGCCGCCGATGAACTACGACTTCTGGTACCAGCCGCGCAAGAACGTCCTCGTCTCCTCCGAGTTCGG
>Ga0114129_10004013_pt1 | contig 20781 bp, 23 predicted proteins | sample RhiMetdeltSRZDD1_FD_80071 | JGI IMG/M metagenome (GOLD analysis project Ga0114129, IMG submission 80071) | Populus rhizosphere microbial communities from Tennessee, USA - Rhizosphere MetaG P. deltoides SRZDD1 (version 2) (version 2) | ecosystem: Host-associated > Plants > Roots > Rhizosphere >... | reverse complement strand
CGTCGGTGGTCATCGCGTGGTCAGGACTGCTTGGTGCGCGTGAGCGCCGCCGTGCTGGTGCTGCTGACCGAGCCGCGCACGGTCGTGCGCGTCGCCGCCGCTGACGGCGTCGCCGTCGCGGTGGCGACGGCCGCGGGCCGGAGCGGCGCGTTCGACAAATGGAGGTTCTCGCTCGCGAAGATCGTCATGCCGCCGAAGCTGCTCAGCGTGATTGCGGCGGCGAGCGCGCGGAGGATCAGCGTGGAGGTGATAAGCGGCCTGGTGTGTCGACGCGTTGCGGTGGGCATGCCGAGTAGATGAACATCCGAGCGCGGCGCGAGCATGAAAGTCGCTTAAGAAGGCGCTAGGAGGATGCGGCGAGCCGCAGGCGGAAGCGCGCGCCGCCGCCGCTCGCCTGCTCGAGCGTGACGGAGCCGCCGTGTGACTCCGCGACCTCTTTCACGATCGACAGACCGAGGCCCGACCCCGGCAGCGAGCGCGCGTTGCTCGCGCGCCAGAAGCGGTCGAAGACCCGCGGGGCGTCCTCCGGCGCGACGCCGGGCCCGTGATCGCGGACGCTCACCTCGCCGCCGCGCACCGCGACCTCGACGACACCGCCTGCGGGGCTCCACTTGCCGGCGTTGTCGAGGAGGTTCGTCACCGCGCGCGCGATGCGCGGACGGACGCCCCGCACCGTCGCCGCATCGAGCGTGGCGTCGAAGCGCACCTGCGGGTAGCGGCCGCGCATGTCGGTGACCGCGTCGGCGACGACCTCGTCGAGACGGATGTCCTCGATCGGGAGCGTCGCCTCCTCGTCGCGCGCGAGGTCGATGAGGTCGGTGACGAGCGTGGACAGCCGCTCCATCTGACCGACGAGCTCGATGAGGACCTGCTGACGCTCGGCCGCATCGGTGGGCTGCCCGCGCGCGAGCAGCTCGAGGTTGGTGCGCAGGCTCGTGAGCGGCGTGCGGAGCTCGTGCGATGCGTCCGCAACGAGCTGACGCTGCTGGCGCAAAGAGGCCTCGAGCGCGGTGAGCATCGCGTCGAAAGACGCGGCGAGGCGCGCCATCTCGTCGTTGCCCGTCATCGCGACGCGGCGCGAGAGGTCGCGCGTCCGAGTGACCTCGTGGACGGTCGCGCTGAGGCGGCGAAGCGGTGTGAGCGCGGCTCGGCCGATGAGGGCACCCAGGAGCGCGGCGAAGACCGCGGCGCTGACCGCCAGCCCGAGCAGCGCGAAGCGCGTGTTCGCGAGCGCCGCGTCGATCTCCGTGAGCGGGCGGGCGACCTCGAGCGCGCGGCCCGGCGTGAACGGCACGGCGTAGACGCGGAAATGGCCCTTCGCGGTCGTGACGTCGGCGATCGCGTCCGCCTTCTGCCCGTTCGCGACGGCCACGACGTCGGTGGTCACGAGCTCCGGCGACTGGCCGACCTGCGGGTCCGAGCCGACGACGCTGCCCGAGCCGTCCACGATCTGGGCGAAGATGTCGGCGCGGCCGGAGAGGAAGACCGCCCCGCCGCCGCGACCGCCGAAGCGGTCATCGGGACGTGGGCCGCCGAGGCGCGCGGTATTCGCGGTGGTCCTGAGCGTGTCATTGAACGCGGCCTCAAGCTGCTGCTGGACCATGACGTACATCACCGCGCCGGCGAAGATCGCCGCGACCGCGACGGCCGACGCGGTGAGGATGGTGACGCGTAGACGGAAGCTCATGCCTCCCTCAAGACGTAACCGACGCCGCGCATGGTGTGGATGATCCGCGGCTCGCCGTGCGCCTCGAGCTTGCGGCGCAGGTAGCCGACGTACACGTCGAGGGAGTTCGAATCGGGACCGAAGTCGTACCCCCACACCCGATCGAAGATGACGTCGCGGCTCAGCACGCGCCGCGGATTGGCGAGGAAGAGCTCGAGCAGCTGGTACTCGGTGCGCGACAGCTGGATCGCATGCCCTCCCCGGTGGCAGGTCATCGCGTCGCGATCGAGGACGACGTCCGCGAAACGGAGCGTCCCTCGCGATTGACCGCTCTGCGGTGCCCGCCGATCGAACGCGCGCAGCCGCGCGAGCAGCTCGTCGAGCGCGAAGGGCTTGACGAGGTAGTCGTCGGCGCCGGCGTCGAGACCCTCGACCCGCTCGGTGACCGCGGCGCGGGCCGTGAGCATCAGGACGGGCACGCCGTTGCCGGACGAGCGCAGACGGCGGCACACCTCGAGGCCGTCGAGGCCGGGCAGGCCGAGGTCGAGGACGATCGCGTCGTAGGGGCTGGCCGTCGCCACCTCCAACGCGCGCGTGCCGTTGGCGGCGGTCTCGGTCCGGTGGCCGGCGCCGCGAAGCGCCCGCTCCACGGCTCCCCGCACTGCGGGATCGTCCTCGACGAGGAGGACGTTCACGAGCCCGAGTGTATGGGCGTGCGAGTAAGAAACGAGTAAGAAAGCGCGCGCGCCGGACCTTCTTAGGACCCTTTCATGAAGCGCGTCGGCGCGAGTGGTGTCCTCTTCTCAGCTGGCCCAAGAAAGGACACCAACGTGAAGTACATCGACAAGATGCTCATCGCGAGCGGGGTCACGCTCCTGCTCACCGGCGGAGTAGCGGCGGCGGCGCTCCAGCCCGGCACCGCCGACGCCGTCATCGCCCAGCTCCCGGGTGGGGTCGCGATCTTCGCGTCCAACAGTCCGTTCGGATCGCCGAACATCCTCGCCACCGCCGCGACGTATATAGGCATCAGTGAAGCGGACCTGCGGACCGAGCTCCAGACCGGCAAGACACTCGCGCAGATCGCCGTCGCGCACGGCAAGACCCGCGATGGTCTCATCGCAGCGCTCTCCGCCGAAGCGACCAAGGCCATCACGACCGCCGTCGATCAGCCCGGCACCAGCTTCGGCCCCGGCGGACGCGGACCCGGCGGCCCGCACGCGATGATCACCAACGACCTCGCCGCAGCGGCGGCCTACATCGGTACGACCGAGGCCGACGTCCGCACCAAGTTGCAGGCGGGCCAGACCCTCGCGCAGATCGCGACCGCCGCGGGCAAGACCCGTGACGGCCTCATCGCCGCGATGGTCGCGGACGCGAATGCGAAGATCGATGCCGCCGTCGCGGCCGGCACGATCACCGCCGCCCAGGCCGCCGAGAAGAAGGCCACGCTCACCGCGCACGTCACCGCCGAGGTCGACCACACCCGCCCCGCGGGCGGACCCGGCTTCCCCGGTCGGGGACCTCGCCCCTAGCTCAGCCTTCCCGTCTCCCTCCTCCCTCCTTGCGCTGCGCCCGCCCTGTGGCGGGCGTCGCGCCATCAAACAAGCGAGCGGCCCGGGTGACCGGGCCGCTCGTTGACTGCTGTTCGCGGACTGACGCTAGGTCAGGTTGTTGCCGATGTTGCTGAAGATGTTCTGGATCTGACCGCGAAGGAAGATCATGGCCACGATGACGGCGATCGCGATGACGGCGATGATGAGTGCATATTCGACGAGGCCTTGACCATCCTCCTCACGGAAGAAAGCGATCATGAATACCTCCTTTCCTGGCACGCTAGCGGCCGGATCGCGGCACACTTGGGCAAAGTCTAGGTCGGTCCAGCCGCCAGACAAGCCCCCTGTACGGGTGGCCCAGGACTAAGGCTGCGCACGGCGAAAACACCCCTGTTCGTGGTGGTCGAGGATGCCCACGGCCTCCATGAACGACTCGCAGATCGTCGGCCCGACGAACCGGAAGCCGCGCCCGCGGAGCTCGCGCGACAGCTCGGCAGGATCGCGGAAGCGCCACACGAGCGCGTCGAAGGTGCCGTGCTCCTTCGCCGCCGCGAGGAACGCCTTCGCGTTCCCGATCGCGGACGTGATCTTCGCGCGGTTGCGCACGATGCCGGTATCGCGCATCAAGCGCGCGACATCTCGCGCGCCGAAGCGCGCCACCTTCTTCGGATCGAAGCGCGCGAAGGCCGCTCGGTACGCCGCGCGCTTGCGCAGGATCGTCTCCCACGAGAGCCCCGCCTGGGCTCCCTCGAGCAGGAGGAACTCGAAGAGCGTCCGCTCGTCGTGACGCGGCGTGCCCCACTCGGTGTCGTGGTAGGTGAGGAGCGGCTCGCGCGTGGCCCAGGCGCAGCGCTTCACGCTCCGTCCCACGTCCGCAGCAGAGCGGGGAGCTCCGCGAGCGCATCGACGACCGCGTCGGGCGCGACGTCCGAGGTGGGGAAGCCGGACTCGTTGCGTCGCCAGATCGCACGCATCCCGACCGCCTGTGCGCCAGAGACGTCGTCGATCTGACGGTCGCCGATCATCACGCACGCCTCCGGCGCGACGCCGAGCCGCGACGCGACCTCACGGAAGGCGGACGGATGGGGCTTGGAGCACTCGAGGTCGGAGGTGTACACGAGCACGTCGAGGAGACCCGCGAGGCCGTGCGCGGCCAGATCCGCGTTGTGCCACTCCGCTGCCCACCAGGTATTCGAGAGGAGGCCGAGCCGGTACCCGCGCTCGCGCAGCGTCGCGAGCGTGTCGCGCGTGTCGGCGAAGACGGTGCACCAGCCCGCGACCGCACGCGCGTACCCATCCAGCGCGGCGAGGAGGGCCCGCTCGCTCGCCCTGGCGCCGAGGCGTCGAAACCCGTCCTTCACCACGGTGACGGGCGGTCCGCTCCATTGCTCGCGCTCCACGCGCTCCCAGTGCGCTTTCTCTGATGCGCGCATCGCGGCGACGAAGTCGTCGCGCGACGCGGTGATCCCAGCGTCCGCGGCGCGCAGGGCGTCGTACGCGAGCGCCCACTTCGCGGCGGCGCCGCCTTCCCAGTCGTCCCACTGCACCAGCGTCCCGCCGAGGTCGAACACGACGGCTCGCGGGGCGATCACGCGAGATCCGGGATGCGCGCCCTCACCGCGGCGAGCAGCACCTCGCGTTCGATGAGGTCGGCGACGGCCGCGATGTCGGGAGCCAGGGCGCGGTCCATCTCGAGCATCGGCACCTGCTCGCGCACGACCCGGCGCGCTTCCTCGACGCCGGGCGCCGTGGTCACTCCCAGCAGATCGAGACCCTGTGCGCCGCAGAGCGCCTCGATCGCCAGCGCGTCGCGAGTGTTGCGCACGACGGCCGCGAGCTTGAGCGCGGCGTGGACGCCCATGCTCACGTGGTCTTCCATCCCCGCCGATGTCGGCACCGATTCGACCGACGCGGGGAATGCCCGTAGGCGGTTCTCGGAGACGAGGGCGGCGCTGGTGTACTGCGCGACCATGAAGCCCGAGTTCGTGCCTGCCGCGGGGCTGAGGAACGGCGGCAGCCCGCTGGTGTGCGCGTTCGTGAGCCGATCGACACGCGCCTCGCTGATATCCGCCAGCTCCGCGACCGCGATCGTCGCAAGGTCCAGCGCGATCGCGACCGGCTGCCCGTGGAAGTTGCCGCCGCTCACGACGCGCCGCCGCTCGGCGAACACGAGCGGGTTGTCGGTCACGGCGTTGACCTCGATCTCGAGGACCCGCCGCGCGTAGCCGAGCGCGTCGCGCGACGCGCCGTGCACCTGCGGGATGCACCGGATCGAATACGGATCCTGGACGCGTGTGTCGCCGATGCGATGCGAGGCGACGTTCGCGCTGCCCTCCATGAGCGAGCGCAGGTTGGCGGCGACCGTCTGCTGACCGGGATGAGGCCGGGCGGCGTGCAGGTCGGGATCCCAGGCCGCGTCGGTCGCGCGCAGCGCCTCGGCGGACATCGCGCCGACGATGTCGGCGGTCGACGCGAGGACCGCGGCATCGTGGAGCGCAAGGCAGCCGATGGCGGTCATCACCTGCGTCCCGTTGATGAGCGCGACGCCTTCCTTCGGCCCGAGCTCCAACGGCTTGAGTCCCGCCTTCTTCAGCGCGTCGGCGCCGGACATCCGCACGTCGTCGACGAACGCTTCGCCCTCGCCGATCACGACGAGCGCCGCGTGCGCCAGCGGCGCGAGATCGCCCGACGCGCCCACGCTGCCGTGCATCGGGATCACCGGATGAACGCCGCGGTCGAGCATCTCGAGCAGCATCTCCGCGAGACCGGGCCGCACGCCGGAGCGCCCGGCCGCCAACGTGTTCGCGCGCAGGAGGAGGACGGCGCGCACGACGTCGACGGGGAGCGGGTCTCCGACGCCCGCGGCGTGGCTGCGGATCAGGTTCCGCTGGAGCGCTTTCAGCTCGCCGATCGGGATGCGCGTCGTGGCGAGATCGCCGAACCCGGTGTTCACTCCGTACACCGGTGCGTCTCCTCCGGCGAGGTCGGCGACGAGCCGCGCGGACTCGGACATGCGGCGCTCCGCCGTGCGATCGAGCGCCACCGGCATGCGGCGTCGCGCGACCGCGAGGACGTCGGCGATGCTGAGGTCGGCTCCGGTGAGTCGCAGGGTCGGCAGCTACTCGGTCTCCTTCAGGTTCTCGCGATACCAGGCGGAGAGGTCGGCGTAGTGATGCGCCGCGCCGCTCGTCCACCGGTCGTCCTCAGGCCGCACCTCGCGCACGACGCGCGCGGGAACGCCGAGCACCAGCGACCGCGCCGGGGCGGCGAACCGCTCCGGCAGCACGGCGCCGGCGCCCACGATCGTGCGCTCGCCGACGGTGTTCGCACCCACGAGCACCGCGGCGGATCCGATGAGCACGTTCCGCTCGACGATCGAGGAGTGGACGATCGCGCCGTGGCCGATGGTGCACTCCGCCCCGATGATCGTCGGCTCGCCGGTGTCGGTGTGGATGGTGCAATTGTCCTGCACGTTCGCGCGCTCGCCGATCTCGATGTGGTCCATATCGCCGCGCAGCACCGAGCCGAACCACACCGACGCGCCGGAGCGTACGGTCACGTCGCCGATGAGCACCGCCGTCGGCGCGACGAAGGCGTCGGGCGCCACCGTCGGTCGTTTCCCGCGGTAGCCGTAGAGCGGCACGGCTCCGTAGAGTAGGTGTCGCGATGAAGACCCGCGACCTCCGCGTCGAAGGCTACCGGCCGCTCATCCCGCCGGCGATCCTGCTCGACGAGCTCCCCCTCTCCGAGACGGGCTCGCGCACCGTGGCGAGCGCGCGCGAGGAGGTCGTCCGCATCCTCGATCGCGACGATGACCGGCTGATCGTCGTCGTCGGACCGTGCTCGGTCCACGACGTCGATGCCGGGATGGATTACGCGCGGCGCCTCGCGATGCTGGCCAAGGACCTCGCGCGCGACCTGCGCATCGTCATGCGCGTGTACTTCGAGAAGCCGCGCACGACCGTGGGGTGGAAGGGTCTGATCAACGATCCCGGTCTCGACGGCAGCTTCCGCATCAACGACGGTCTGCGCCTCGCGCGGCGCTTCCTGTTGGATTTGGCGGAACTTGGTCTGCCGGCGGGCTGCGAGTTCCTCGATCCGGTCTCGCCGCAGTACACCTCGGATCTCGTGAGCTGGGGCGCGATCGGCGCGCGGACGACCGAGAGCCAGGTGCACCGCGAGCTGGCCTCGGGTCTCTCGATGCCCGTCGGCTTCAAGAACGGGACCGGCGGCACGGTGCAGATCGCGATCGATGCCGTGCGCGCCACGGCGCATCCGCACAGCTTCATCGGCGTGACCGAGCAGGGTCTCGCGGCGTTCGTGAGCACGCGCGGCAATCCCTACGGTCACATCATCCTGCGCGGCGGCGCCCGCGGACCGAACTACGACCGCGCGAGCGTCGGTGCGGCCCTCGACGCGCTTCGCGACGCCGGCGTTCCCGAGCGGCTGATCATCGACGCGAGCCACGGCAACAGCGAGCGCGACCACGAGCGCCAACCGACGGTCGTCCGCGACATCGCCGCGCAGATCGCCGCGGGGGAACGCGGCATCGCCGGCGTCATGGTCGAAAGCTTCCTCGTGGCCGGCCGTCAGGAGCTCGGCGATCCCTCGCGTTTGGTGTACGGACAGAGCATCACCGACGCGTGCATCGGCTGGGACGAGACGGTGACGGTGCTGGGCGAGCTGGCGGAGGCGGCGCGCGCGCGCCGGTCAGCGAGCGCGGGTCAGCGTCCTCGGGTGGCGTCCACCAAGCGGTAGCCGAAGCCGCGCGCGGTCTCGATCGCGACCTCGGTCACGGTCGCGTCCTCCAGCTTCTTGCGCAGCCGGCCGACATGGACGTCGACGAGACGCGTGTCACTGCCCGGCTCGTAGCCCCACACTCCGGTGAGCAGGTCGTCGCGCGTGAACACTCGACCCGGCTCGCTCGCGAGCGTGCGCAGCAGCTTGAACTCGGTCGGGGTGAGCTGCACCTGCCGGTCGCCGGCGATGGCCTGCACGCTGCCGCTATCGATGACGAACCGGCCGTAGCGCAGCTGCTTGGCGCTGGCGCCGTCGTGCGACATCTGAGCGCGGCGGAGCAACGCCTCGATCCGCGCGAGCACCTCGTCGTTGTCGAACGGCTTGCCGACGTAATCGTCGGCGCCGACGCGCAGGCCGACGACCCGGTCCGGCGGCTCCTTCTTCGCGGAGATGAACAGGATCGGGACGTCGGTGTTGCGCCGGAGCTCGAGGCATAGGCTGATGCCGTCGAGGCTGGGCATCATGACGTCGAGCGTGATGACGTCCGGCCGGACGCGCTCGAACGTCTCGATGGCCTGCCGCGAGTCGGTGACGACGTGCGTCGCGTAGCCCTCGTCGGCGAGGATGCTGGAGAGGAGCATCGCGATGTCGCGGTCGTCCTCGACGATCATCACGCGTGCCCCGGTGTACGCGGGCGAGGCCGCGGCCGTGGACCGCTGCTCGATCATCGTGACGGTCCGGTATCGCATTTGCCGTGCCACGTGTAACGGAAGACCGACACGCTGCCGTCAGGGCATTGACCGACCGTTGACCTTTCGGGGCGTCTCAGAAGGAGGCGTTCACCGCCGCGAGGTTCTCGCGGATCCAGCCGGCCGACGACGCGACATCGTCCGGCCAGGCGGAGAAGAAGAGGCGGTCCGTCTCGTCCTCGATCTCCTGACGCGCCTTGTTTCCCTTCTCGGTCGTGCTCAGCACAGCGTCGCTGGCGACCAGACCGGCGCGGCGCAGGTGCGCGAGCTCGGCGGCGACGTCGGTGGGTCGCTGCGTGGTCAGCTTCACGGCAAGGTCCTGCTCGGTCGCGGCCTCATGGCGCCAGATGCGCGTGAGCGCGTCGAGCGTGGGGCCATCCAAGCCGGCCTGCCGCCAGGCCGCTATGTGGCAGTCGTCGCGCGCCTGCCACAGACCGTAGACGGCGTTCTCGAGCCCGACCATCGGCCGGGCACCGTCGCCGGCCATGCGCGCGGCGCGCGGGATGTGCGAGTGCCAGCGTCGGTCGAGGCTCCCGGTAGTCGCATCGAAGGCGCGCCCCAGGAGCGACGCCAGCCGGATGAGGTCTTCGCGCGAGACGGGCGACGCCAGCGACCCGAGGTACGCATCGGCCTCGCGACGCACGCGACGCGTGAGGTCGCGGCCGGTCGTCGTGAGATCCCAGCGTCCGTCCGTCTCGTCGACCAGGCCCGCGTCGCGCGCCGCCGTCGAGGCGGCCTGGTATTGATCCCACTGGGTGGCGTAGGGGTTCCACATCTCGCTGAAGCGGCCGCCGCCCTGCGGCGCAATGCCACCGATGACGAAGAAGAGCGCCGGTCGATCGAGGCGCAGCTCCTCCATGAGGCGCAGCGGGAACGTGAACTTCGTCCGGCGCTTGTTCAGAAACTCCTGGAACAGCGGCACGAGCTCGACCGGGTAGGGCGGCTTCACGCGGGCACCGCCTTCTTCGTGGCGAGCCGGGTCGCGAGCTGCTTGAGCGCGACGGCGGTCTTGTCGTTCGGCTCGGCGAGGATATAGGGGACGCCGAGATCGGCCGCCGCGTCGGCCTTCTCGGCGAAGGGCACGACGATGTCCGGCTTGCGGTTCAGGAACTTCGCCACACCCGCCTCGTCGATGCCCTTGGCCGTGTTGCGCACCAGAGCGACGAGGATGCGCTCGTCGGAGATGCCGATGCGCGTCAGCATCGCCAGCGTGTCGGCCGTACTCCGCAGCGCCGCCAGATGCGGCGCGGTGACGACGCAGACGATGTCGGTGACATCGAGTGCCGCGAGCGTGATCTCGTCGAGCTTCGTCGCGAGATCGAGCACGACCACATCGCGCCCGCCGCGCGCGAGATCGATGCCCTGCTGCACCGCCGCGATGCTGACGAGCTCAGCCTCCTCCGGCGACGGCGGTGCGGCGAGGATGCGCACACCGCCCTTGTGATCGGCGAGGAAGTGGCCGAAGTCCTCTTCGGTGACCCGATTGATGTCGCCGCGCGCGAACTCGACGATCGTCGCGCGCGGACGCAGGTCGAAGAACATCGCGGCATTGCCGAATTGCAGGTTGAGGTCGATCAGCACGACCGACTTGCCCTCCGCGGCCAGAGCGGCCGCGACGTTGGCCGCGAGAGTGGTCGCGCCCACACCACCTTTGCCGTGCGCGAACGCCATCACGATCCCGAGCTTGCGTGGCGCCATGACGACCTGTGCGACGGTCCGCGTCTGTCGCAGGATCGTCTCGATCTTCGCCGCCAGCACGGCGAGGTCGATCGGCTTCCCGATGTAGTCGTCGGCGCCGTGCGAATAGCCGGCGAGGATGTCTTGCTCCTGTTTCGCCGCCGACAGGACGATGATCGGCGTGCGAGCCGTGCGGCGGTCCTCGCGCAGGCGCTTGACGAGCTCGAGGCCGTTCATCAGCGGCATGTTCACGTCGGTGACCACAAGGTCCGGCGCGCCCTTGCTTTCGATCAGCTGCAGGGCCTCGACACCGTTCGCGACCGCCTCGACCCGGTATCCGCGCTTCGCGAGATAGACCGTACAAAGCTTGCGGATGGGGTCCTCGTCATCGACGCAGAGGATCTTCTCGCCCGCCATGCCTTCCTTCCGGTCTTCCACCCGCCGCTAAACTCGCCGCAATGCGCGGCTGCGAAACGATACTGCCCCGGTGACCGCGGGAATCAACCTCGGAGACCCGTACGGTCCAAGACGCACGCGCCTGCTGTCTCGAATCCTCCTGGCCGTCGGAGTGGTCATCGCCGTCGTCGCCGGAGCCGGCACCTATCTGTACGCGATCGCCGCGCGCACCGCGCCACCGACGGAGACCGCGATGGTGGATGTGCTCGTCGCGGCGCGGGACCTCGAGGCGCGCTCCGCGCTCGGCACGAACGACGTCAAGGTCATCCAGCTGCCCCGCGACGCCGCGCCCGCCGGCGCGCTACGCGATGCGAACGGCGCCGCGGGCATGATCACCACCGTCGGTCTATCCGCGAACGAGCCGGTGCTACCAACGAAGATCGCCCGGCCCGGGAGCGAGGGCCACATCGCCGTGCTGCCGCCCGGGGCGACGGTCGCGAACTCGCTCCCGTTCCGAGCCATGTCGGTGAACGTCCCGGACTCGAACGCGGCGGGTGGCGCGATCGCGGCCGGCGATCACGTCGACATCCTGTACACGCTCGCCGTCAGCGAGCCGACGCGGAACGACTTCATCGGCCGCATCGTGATCCAGGACATCCCCGTCCTGGCGAAGACGATCACGGTCTACACGCTGCGCGTGGACGCGGCGACCGCGGAGCGCATCGCCGCGCTGCAGGCGTCGGGCGGAAGTCTGCAGCTGCTCCTGCGCGCGCCGGGCGACGCGCGGCCCGCTGGGACCGCGGGCGCGAGCTTCACGAACGAGGCGCAGCGGATCCAGCGGCCCTGAGGCGGAGCGGTTCACTCCACTAGTGAGGGCACGCGTGAGCCGCTCACCGAGGCCGGCGCGAAGGTCATGGTGAGCGTGTTGTTGCCGGTGAGCGTGAGGCGATCGGCCACGATCTGCGAGGCTATCGTGACGTTGTTCGCGACCGTGACCGTCAGCGTCGCGGCCGGAACATAGAGCGTGCCGCCGACCGACGTGCCCGTGCGGACGGTGAGGGCCGCGCCGCCGGTGCAGCTGCGGTCCTGGAAAAGGAGCATCCCCGCGTAGGAGCCCGTCCGGCTCGCCGCGAGCGTCATCGCGCCGGTGCCCGCGAGCGACAGATTCCCGCACGCGCCACCCGCCGCCGGGTAGTTCGCGTTCGCGTTGTACAGAAGAACGCCACTCGTGCCGGCGAGCACGAGCGAGCCGTTGTTGGTCGTCGTGATGCCCGCGCGGAAAATGTAGTTGCCGGCATTCAGCTGCGCGATCCCGTTGTTGCCCACGGTCACCAGGCCGGTGTAGACGCCGGGGTTCAGCGTCACCGTCCCGTTCGTGATGTTCTGGCCGGCGTAGCTCGGGACGCCGATCGTCGTGGGCCCGGCGAGGGCCGCGAAGGGATCGGCCGCCGCGGCCACACCGGTGGTCGGCGCTGGACTCATGCGTCCCGCGTCGGCACCGCTGACGCTTCCCGTGACGCGGTGAAAGGTCGCCGTGAGCAGACCTCCGGAGCCGATCTGCACGGCGTTATTGCTCGTCGTGTTGGTGTTCGTGCCGCCGCCGGTGATGGTGAAGCGCGTGCTGCCGGAAAGCGTGAAGGGAGTGGCGCCGCTCGCGCGGGTGACGATCACCGCCTGGCCGGACCCGGACCGCGCGATGCCGGCGACGGCGCGCACCGTGACGGCGGTGCGACCGGCGCTCGCGCCGAAAAGGAACCGCGTGAGCACCTGCTCGGTGATCGTGACCTCGATGTAGCCCGGATCTCCGGCATACGTTCCGCTCGCGGGCGGTGATGCCGTGGTCACGGTGATGGACCCGCCGTCGGTGTAACCGTTGCGTGTCGCGTCATCGGTCGCGGAGGTACGCGCCTGCGCCGCGCTGCCGCCCGAGTACAGGACCACGGCGCCGGCCCACGCGCCGGCGTCCGCGGCGGTCTGTGCCGCGCGCCGGGCGACGAAGAGCTGCCCGGTGTCGAGAGCGAGACCGATGCCGAGCAGCAGCCCGCCCAACGCGGCGGCGATGAGGATCAGCGCCTGTCCCCCGTCATCGCGGGACCAGCGCCTCATTGCTCGATCACCAGTGTCGAGCTCGAGCGCAGCGTCACGCTCAGCCCGCCGCCGAGGAAGACCTGCGACAGGATCGGTGTGAACGGGAAGCTCGCGGTCACGACGATCCGGCTCCCGCGGTTCGCGTTGCCGTCCGGCCACGTCGATTGCACGAGGAGGCTGCTCGGCACGCCCGTCGCGTACGCGCGCACCTGAGCCGTGATCGCGGTGTCGGTGTCCGGCGGCGTGTACGAGGCGGACCCCGGACCCGTCGGGGTGCCGCTCAACGCGCCGTGCACGACGCCGTAGCGCGACCCGTCGCGCACCGCGGTCGCGAGCGTATTGCTGAGCCAGATCGCGCGGCCGACATCGAAGAGTCCGACGATCAACAGAAGTAATAGCGGAAGAACAAGCGCCGTCTCGACGAGCGCCTGACCGCGCGCCCCCACGATCGCGGACCGGGCACGGAAACCCTCTGTTCGCGCGATACCCCCTCCCTGTGGGACGGGGTCCCCTCGCGCGCGGGGGCCCTCAGTGCCGGGTCCGCGCTGTGAGCGGCCGGTCCAGCGCGCTGCCGTCGTCATGGGTAGTTCCGGAACGTCGCGGTCTTGTCGAGACTGAGCGTGTTCGGCACGAACGGCCAGGGCACCAGCGTGCGATACGTGTATTGCACCCGCACGTTCACGAGCGACTCGCCGCCCGCGCCCGTCGTGTGCGTCACTGAGATCGTCGCGGCGGCCGAGTCGACACCGGCGACGCGGCCCAGCTCATCCGTCGCGTACGAGATGATCTGCGGGTCGGTCGTCGCGACACGGGTGACCGCCGCCTCGGCACCGGCGCGCGCCGCGTTCTGCACGCCGAGCTGGGCGGCGAACGCGCGGGCCATGTCCGCGCCACCCAGGATCGTGAACACAAGCAGCGACAGCGAGAGCGCGGTCTCGACCAGCGCTTGTCCGCTCTCGCCCGCGCGATGACCGTCTCGCGGCTCGCGACGCTTGACTACGCGCTCATTGTGCCCGCCACTGTTCCCGCCGAGCGTCTCGGACGCAGAACGGCCACGCAGAACTACGTTCGGGAGCAGAATCGTGCCGTGCAGGCAGAGGAGTTCAGCAAGCGCCGCGCCGACTTCCATCTGCTCGACGTGCGAGAGAACGACGAGTGGGACGCGGGGCACATCGACGGCGCGCAGCACATCCCTCTCGGCGAGCTTTCCGCGCGTCTGGGCGAGCTGCCGAAGGAGCGGACCATCGTCGCGGTGTGCCGCAGCGGTGGGCGGAGCGACGCGGCCGTCCGCGGACTGCGCAAGCTCGGTTACGAGGCGGAGAACCTCGAGGGCGGCGTGAACGCGTGGGATCGCGCGAAGCTGCCGCTCGTCGACGCGAACGGCGGCCGCGGCCGGGTCATCTGAGTACGCTACGCGGGATGGCACAGCCGTCCGCGGACGACGCTCGACACCTCGATCGCGAATGGCTCGCGCAGCACCTGGCCGAAGAACGCAAGGAAGCCGAGCTGCTCGGCGAGATCCGCGAAGCGCTCTTCGGCATGCAGGACGGTCTTGTCAGCACGCTCGCGGTCGTGAGCACCGTCGGCGCCGCGACCGGCAATCGGTTCGCGGTCCTCATCGCGGGCATCGCATCGGCGCTCGCGGGTGTCTTCTCGATGGCCGCGGGTGAGTACCTGTCGTCGAAGAGCCAGCGCGAGATCTACGTCGCGCAGATCGAGAACGAGCGCGAAGAGGTGCGCGATCGCCCGGCCGAAGCGGAGGCCGAGGTCGCGTACATGCTCCAGTCCGAAGGACTCTCCGAGGCGGCGGCCCGACGGGTCGCCGCGGAGCTCGCGCGCGAGCCCACGGTCCTGCTGAAGACGATGGTCGAAAAGGAGCTCGGCCTCGTCATCGAGGAGGGTCGCGGCGCGCTGCCGGGCGCCATCGTGATGGGCGGCGCCTTCGGGCTCGCGTCGCTGGTACCGATCCTGCCGTACCTCGTTCTCCCGATCGCGAGCGCGCCCGTCGTATCCCTCGTGCTCTGCGCCGTCGTCGTCTTCGTCATCGGTGCCGTCAAGACGAGGTGGACGAAGCGCGACCCGATCCGCTCCGGCCTCGAGGTCGTCGCTCTCGCGGCGTTCGCGGGGATCGCCGGGTACCTGTTCGGTTCGGTGTTGCCGAGCGTGCTCGGCGTCGCGGGGCTCGGCGCGGTCTAGGCGTCGGCCGTGCTGTTGCAGCAGTTCTTCGATGCCGGCCTCGGCCATGCGAGCTACCTCGTCGCCGATCCCGATGCCGGCGTCGCGTTCCTCGTCGACCCCGACCGCGCCGTCGACGCGTACCTCGCGGCCGCGTCGAAGCTCGACGTGCTCATCACGCACTCGCTCGAGACGCACATCCACAACGACTATCTGTCGGGCTCTCGCGCGCTCGCCGAGCTCCGTCCCATCGCCGTCGTCGCGGGTCCCGATGCGCGGCTCGCGTATCCGCACACGACGCTGCGCGACGGAGAGGCGCTCGACATCGGCGCGCTACGTGTGCGCTGCGTCGCGACGCCGGGCCATACGCCCGAGCATGTGGCGTACGTCGTCAGCGATCTGCGACGCGCCGACGACCCGCAGTTCTTCTTCAGCGGCGGCGCCCTGCTCGTCGGACACATCGCACGCGTCGACCTCCTCGGTCCCGAGCTCGAGGAGCGGCTCGCGCGCGACGCCTACTCGACGCTGCGCGACAAGGTGCTGAGCCTCGCGGACTACGTCGCCGTGTTCCCGACGCACGGCGGCGGCAGCGCCTGCAGCGCGACCGTCGCGGGATCGCGCTGGACGACGCTCGGGTTCGAGCGCCGCCACAACCACGTGGCACGTGCCGCGGCCGGTGACTTCCGCGAGTTCCGCGAGACGATCGCGCAGGGCTTGCCCGTCGCGCCCGCGTACTACCCCCACGTGCGCGAGCTGAACCATCGGGGCGCGACGTTGCCCGACCGGCGGCCGCTGCCGCTGCTCAGCGATCCGTTGCCACCAGGCGCCGCTCTCCTGGACCCTCGTCCACCGCATCTGTACGGCGCCGGTCATCGGCGCGGCGCGCTCAACATCATCGGCAACGACAGCTTCGCGGTCCGCTGCGGCGCGGTCGTCCCCTACGGCGCGCCGCTGGTCCTTCTGACGCGCGACGAGGAGCAGGCGGAGCGTCTGCGAGCGCAGCTCGCGATCATCGGTTTCGACGACGTCCGTGGATACGCGGAGCCCCTCGCCGCATCGGACGACGCCACCGCGACCACGCAGCAGCTCGACGCACGCACCGCGGGACGTCTGGCGGGTGAGGGCGTGTCGATCGTCGACGTGCGCGAGCGGTCCGAATACGCGGCGGGCCACGTCCCCGGCGCGCGACACATCCCGTACGAGCAGCTCGAACAGCGCATCGGCGAGTTGCCGCGTGAACGAACGCTCGTGGTGTACTGCGCGAGCGGCGCACGCTCGAGCCTCGCGACGAGCATCTTCGAGCGCCACGGTCTGGCGGCGGCCAATCTTCGCGGTGGATTCAACGCTTGGCGGAACGCAGGGCTGCCGATCGAGGACGCGCACTAGCGTTACACTGACCTCGGGCACTCCCCCTCGCGCAGATCCCTCCCAACGGCACCCCTCTGTGGGTGGCCAGCGTTCCTCCAAACGAGCGCCCAGTCGGGAAAATTGTGTTATGCGCATCGCATTCGTCGCCTCGTCCGTTCCTCGCCGCTGTGGCATCGCCACGTTCACAGCCGACCTCTTGGCGGCAGTGAAGGCCGCCGACCCGACCGTGCGCGTCCTCGCCGCCGCGATCGACGAACCCGGAGCGGCGCGGGCGTACGGACCGGACGTGCGCTGGCGTATTCGCCAGGAGGAGGCCGGCACGTATCGCGACGCCGCGCTCGCGATCAGCGCGTCGAACGTCGACATCGTCAACGTGCAGCACGAGTTCGGCCTGTACGGCGTATGGCACGACGGCACGTACGACGACCACCTTCGCGCCTTCCTCGAGAGCTGCACCAAGCCCGTCGTCACGACGCTCCACACCGTTCCACCGAAGCCCGAGCCGTGGGCGCTCGACACGATCCGCTTCGCGACGGATCACAGCGACCAGATCGTCGTCATGGGCACGACCGCGGCGCGTCTGCTGCGCGACGTCTACGGTGTGTCCCGTCCGCCCGTGGTCATCGAGCACGGCATGCCCGCGATCGAGCCGCGCGGCCGCCATCGCCTTAAGCGGCAGCTCGGCGTCCAGGAACGGCAGATCATCTCGACGTTCGGTCTGGTCGACCCGCGCAAGGGACTCGAGTACGTCATCGAGGCGATGCCCGAGATCGTCGCGCGGCACCCCGACGCGCTCTACCTCGTCGTCGGCCAGACGCACCCCGAGCTGCTGAAGCGGGAGGGCGAGGCGTACCGGAATTCGCTCACCGCGGCGGCGGCTCGTCTCGGGCTGCGCGACCGCGTGAAGTTCGTGAATCAGTACCTCACGCAGCGCGAGGTCGTCGATTACCTCCTCGCGACCGACGTCTACGTGACTCCGTACCTCGATCCGAACCAGATCACCAGCGGCACGCTCGCTTACGCGCTCGGCGCTGGAAAAGCGATCGTGTCGACGCCGTACCTTCACGCCCAGGAGGTCCTCGGGCATGGCCGCGGGATCCTGGTGCCCTTCCGCGACGCCGCCGCGATCGCGATGGCGGTGAACTCCCTCCTGGGCGATCCCCAGCGGAAGCGCGAGCTCGAGCTGCGTGCGTACGAGTACGGCAAGGAGATGGCCTGGCCCGCCATCGGGCGCCGCGTCCTCAGCCTGATGCGCGACGTCCTCGACCACCGCGTCACCGCTCAGGCGGTGCCGCTCCTCGGCCCCACCGCGAACCGGCGCCCTGGCGAGAGCGAGCGCCGCGAGGAGCAGCCCGAAGAGGAGCCGACACCGATCGGATGAATCTCGGCGATCGGCTTCCACAAAACCCGCTCATAACGGCCCGCGACGTCAAGCCGTCACTGCCGACGCTCGAGGTCGTGTCGGTCTTCAACGCCGCCGCGGCGAGAGTCGGTAATGAGATCGTCCTGCTGCTGCGCGTCGCGGAGCGTCCACGGACCGACCTCGAGCCGGGCCCCGACGCGCTCACGCTGGACCTCGATCAGCCCCATCCGCTCCTTCGACCGCTGCCGCCGCATTACCGAAAGGAAGACCTCGTGGGAATGGCGTTCCTGGACACGCGCGACGGCACGCCGCGCGTCGTCGTCGCGTACATACCCACGAACCTCCCAGGACTCGACCTGCGCGATCCGCGGTCCATCCGGTACCGCAATTCGACCGGCAACTTGCGCATGACCAACGAGGGGTACATCGATTTCCTCGCGCAGATCTCGCACCTGCGGGTCGCGCGCAGCACCGACGGCGTCAACTTCACGATCGACGACATCCCGGCGATCGCGCCGCACACCGACATGGAGGAGTACGGCGTCGAGGATCCCCGCGCGACGTTCATCGACGGCGAGTGGCACATCACCTACGTGTCGGTATCGCGGTGGGGGATCACGACCAGCCTCGCCACGACCACGGACTTCCGGAGCTTCCAGCGCCAGGGTGTGATCTTCCTGCCAGACCACAAGGACATCGTGATCTTCCCCGAGAAGGTGAGCGGGCGTTACGTCGCGCTCACGCGCCCGATGCCGCAGTCGTTCAGTCGCATCTTCGGGATCTGGATCGCGTTCAGCGACGACCTGCGCGCCTGGGGCCGCCATGAGACGCTCGCGCTCCCGCGGTGGGAGTACTGGGACGAGCTTCGGACGGGCGCGTCCTCGGTGCCGTTCCGCGTCGACGACGGCTGGCTCGAGCTGTACCACGGCGTGGATCGGAACACGCGCTACGCGATGGGTGCGCTGCTCTTGGACGCCGACGATCCGCGCAAGGTGCTCGCACGCTCGGCGCAGCCGATCCTCGAGCCGCTCGAGCCGTTCGAGCGCACCGGTCTCTTCAACGAGACGATCTTCTCCTGCGGGCACGTCGACCTCGGCGACGGGCGCATCCGCATGTATTACGGTGCCGCCGACTCCTGCATCGCCGCAGCGGACTTCGACGTGAGCAACATCGTGAACAGCCTCGAGCCATGGCGCGGCGCCGCCGAACGGCTCGTGCGGGTCTAGTCGTGCTGCGACAGCTCGCCCGACTCACCGTCCCGGTCGAGTCCGCCGGCGAGCGCGCGTGCGCCATCGCCGTCTACAGCGACGCGACCGATCGCACCATGCCCGCGGCCGACCGCGGATACGAGGGCGTCGCGTGCGTCGACGACGCCGCACGCGCGTTCATCCTGTTCAGCGACGTGTGGTCAGCGACGGGCGTGCCGCGCATGCGGGACTGGGCCGAGGGACTGCTCGACTTTCTTCTCTACATGCAGCTCGCGGACGGTCGCTTCGTGAACTTCATCTCGGACTGGTCGGGCGCGCGCAACGAGCGCGGCGATACGTCGTTCCCCGGTGGCGGCTTCTGGCATGCGCGCGGCGTGCGCGCGCTCGCGCGCGCGGCCTTCGGGATGGGCGATGGACGGGCGCGCGTCGCGCTCGAGCGAGGGCTCGCACACATCCGCGGCGCGCGCGACGTGCCGGCCGACGTTCGTTCCATCCACGTGATGACGGCGCTCGAGCTGCTCCGCGCCGGCGCGTTCCCCGAGCTGCGCGGGGAGATCGTGACCTGGTGCGAGGAGATCGCGGCTTGCCGGAACGGCGGCGTGCTCCTCGACAACCCCGATCAGACCGAGCCGCATCTCTGGGGCCATGTGCAGGAGGGCGTGCTCGCCGAGGCAGGCCAGCTCCTCGGACGCGACGAGCTGGTCGGGGTCGCGCTTCAGAGCGCGCTCACCTATCTCGCTCCCCGGATCGAGTCCGGTTTCGACGAGCCCACGGTGCAGCCGTACGGTGTGGCGTCGACGGTGTACTCGATCGAGCGCCTGCGCGAGGTCGCCGACCGGCGGCGCTTCGACGAGCTCCTCCGGATGGCCCGTGGGTGGTTCGATGGGCGCAACCCGGCACGGCGCGCCGTGTACGACCGTGAAGAGGGTCGCGTGTACGACGGCATCGACCACGGTGCGCTGAACCTCCACTCCGGAGCGGAGTCGAACATCGTCGGCGGGCAGGCGCTGCTCGATCAGGTGATCCGCATGGCGCCGCTGCTCGTGCCGCTCGTCGAGACGTGCTTCGCGACCGACGTGCGCGAGCGCTTCAGCGCCGCGGAAGTGGCGCGCTCCCTCTAGACGACCTCGATCTCCACCGGACGCACCGCGTTGTTCTCGTACCCCAGGTCGTTCCGCACCTGCGTCAGCGGCTGCGCCGCGCCGTCGGACGTGACCGCCCGCGCGAGCAACACCATGCGGCCGCTCGCGCGCGGCGCGATCGTCGCGTGCCACTCCCGCCAGGCGTAACGCGAGAGGGCGTCGCCGATCTGCGCGTCGTGCCAGCCGTGGCCGCCGTCGGCGGACACCTCGACCCGCGCGACGTCGCCGCGACCGCTCCAGGCGTAGCCGCGCGCCACGAACGGACGCGCTGCGACGCGCTCGCCCTCGCGCGGTGAGGCGATCACCGCGCGCGCGGCGATGTCGCGCAGTGGCCGGTCGCCGACGACATATCGCTTCGTCTGGAAGAAGCCCTCGAACGGACGCTCGAGGAGTCGCAGGCGCACGAGCCATTTCACCGACGCCATGCCGTACCAACCCGGAACGACAAGGCGGAGCGGAGCGCCATGTTCGGGCGGAAGGTCGTCGCCGTTCATGGCGTACGCAAGCAGCATGTCGTCGCCCAGGGCGTCGGCGATCGGCAGGGAACGCTCGTAGGCGATGCGCGCGCCGACGTCCGCCGGCGTGCCCGCGTCCGCCCCGACGCAGAGCACCTCGATCGCGCTCGCGAGCGGTCCGGCCATCTCGAGGACGTTGTG
>Ga0114129_10004012_pt1 | contig 20781 bp, 17 predicted proteins | sample RhiMetdeltSRZDD1_FD_80071 | JGI IMG/M metagenome (GOLD analysis project Ga0114129, IMG submission 80071) | Populus rhizosphere microbial communities from Tennessee, USA - Rhizosphere MetaG P. deltoides SRZDD1 (version 2) (version 2) | ecosystem: Host-associated > Plants > Roots > Rhizosphere >... | reverse complement strand
AGTCCAATTTCGAATTTCGGATTTCGAATTTCAGATGCAGGATTCGTCCAATTTCAAATTTCTTTTGTTTACTCGATCTTGAGGACTTCCACCGGATCCATCCGCGATGCTCGGCGGGCCGGAAGATAGCTGGAAACGGCATTCGCACCAACCACTGCAAGGACGACTGCCGCATACGTCGTTGGATCCAGCGGAGTAACACCAAACAGCTGCGACGTCATGAGTTGGGTCAACCAAGCAGCGAAGCCGATTCCGATGACGACTCCAATTCCCGCCAGTGCCAAACCATGCCTCACAAAAAACCAGCGGAGTTCGGCGGGCCGTGCTCCTAGCGCAAGCCGAATGCCCACCTCACGCCTGCGCTGGGAAACGGAGAAGCTGACAGCACCGTACATGCCGATTAGCGCAAGTAGCAGGGCCATCGTGCCGGTGATAGCCAGCAAGGTCAGTGTTGTTGAAGTGCGCGCCATGGACCGCCGATAGAGATCCCCCAGAGTCTGCACATTCCCCAGCACGCCGAGAGTCTGCAGCTTTCCGAGGGCGACGTTACCATTCAGCTTCCGCGCAGCCTTTTGCAGGTCTTCCAGAAAACCTGGTGTGCCGACGCGTGCGCTCCGGATGATGAACGTTGCCGTGCGAATCCCCGGCTGTGCCGAGGTGATCGGCAAAGGAAAAGATACAGTCTTGGGTGCAGGCTCGCTCAAGCCGTTGTGATGGACGTTCCCGACGACACCCACAACTTCCCACCAAGGCCCGGATGGAGACCTGCCAATACGCTTTCCGAGCGCGGCCTCGGCAGAACCCCATTCCCCTCGAGCAAGGTTTTCGGAAATCAACACGATGGCACGGCCGTCATAAATGTCCTTCCACTCAAACGAGCGCCCCGCGAGCAACGGTGTCTGAAATGTCTCGAAAAACTTTGGCGAAATGAACTGAATCTCGACGCCCATCTCCGTCACCGGAGTCCTGCCTTCGATGATGATTCCTCCCCCTCGGCCGTCACCGTCCAGGGGAAGTCCGTCGTTGAAGGCGGAAAACCCGACGGACTCCACGCCAGCGACCGCGGTCCATTGATCCTGTATTGCATTCTGCAGACGGAACGTCCGTTCAGGATTGGGAACATCCGATTGCGCGGCGTCACTGATGTCCGCCAGTGGAATTGTGAGCTGCAAGATCTGGACCCTGCCGGGATCCCGGAAGCCGGGATCCACGTGTTGCAGCGTTCGAAAGGTCCGAATCATCAACCCGGAGCCGGTCAACAGCACCAATGCCAACGACACTTCTGCAACGATGAGAAAATGCCGTATCCGGTTGTCCTCCCGGCGACCCGTCATTGATCGTCCTCCGCTGTGCAAGGCGCCGGCAAGTTCATGCCTGGTGAAAGCAAAGTGGAGTGCGAGGATCAACGTGAACATCAGGATGGCAAGCACCGAAACAGCCAAGGCGGCCAGCACTACTCGGAAATCGATCTTGATCGTCTGGATCTGAGGCAGATCGGCGGCACTCGCAGAAAGTAAAAGGGGCAGGCTGAAATATGCCAGCCCCAGACCACATGCTCCACCAACGAGTACCAGGATGACGCTTTCCGTCAACACAAGACGTACAATCCGACTCCAGCCTGCACCTAACGCGGCGCGCACAGCCAGTTCATGCCGTCGCGTTTGCACGCGGGCTGTTATCAGGCTCGCGACGTTCACGCAGGCAATCAACAGCAGCAAGCCAATAGTTGCCATCAGGAGCCATAACGTGTCGCCAAATTTCCCGACGACGCTGTCTTTCAGAAAACGGAGTCTTGGTCCGAACCGTGCATCCTCGCTGAAATTCCCGCCGAATTCGGTATGCAAGATGGGAATCATGCGGCGGACATCGGCGTTCGCTGCCTCGAGCGTGACGCCCCGCTTCAAACGCGCCATGCCACGTCCGTCAAACGAGGGCCACCTTGCAGCGGAACGCACGGGCTGCAAAGGAAAAAAGATTTCCGCTGGGTAGTCGAAGAACCGAAACCACTGCGGCAGGACGCCGATCACCTGACGAGGGATTCCATCGACGACGAGCGTCTGTCCCAGTCCTCCGGTGCCACCAAAATGTCGGCGCCAATATCCGTACGAAATGATGACTGTAGGTGTACTGCCGGCAACATCGTCGGCCTCGCTGAAGCCGCGTCCAAGAATTGGGGCTGCGCCCAGCATCGAAAGAAATTCATGGGTTACAACCAGGCTCTGAACGGCTTCCGGTTCTCCTGATCCCGTTACGGTTGACGGCGACGCATCCCAGTCCCACAATGCGACGGATTCGAATGCCTGGCTGTGATCACGGTAAACAAAGTAAATGGCCGGTGAAGCAAACAGTTCACTGATTCGAAGACCAGGAGCCTCGTGAACCAATTCGATCAGACGGTCTTGTCCGGGATACGGCAACGGCCGGATCAGGACACCGTTGATGACACTGAACATCGCAGTGGTAGCGCCGATACCGAGCACGAGCATCAAGACCGCTATCAAGGTGAATCCCGGATTTTTTATGAGCGCGCGCACCGTGTAGCGAACGTCCTGGCGAATCCTGTCCACGAACGCGAATGACCGTTCTTCTCTTTGCAACTCCATCGCCTGCTCGACTCCGCCGAAAGCGCGCCTGGCCGCAAGACGCGCTTCGCTCGGCTGAAGCCCTTGGCGTTGAAATTCATCTTCCAGCAGCGTGAGGTGGGAGGAAACCTCTCTGGTTAGTTCATGGTCCGCCCGACTACGGCCAACGATATTTTTCATTCGTAAAAGGAACCGACGGAGGCGCCACATGATTACGACTCCTTGGGCGAGAGCTTCTCCAGAAATCCGACGAGCCGCTGCCAGCGTTCGGTTTGCTGGGTCAAGGCTCGCAGGCCAGCCTTCGTAATGGTGTAATACTTCGCGTCACGATTGTTCTCGGTCTTCTGCCATATCCCCTTGATCCATCCCCTCTGTTCCAAGCGTACCAGCGCCGGATAGAGTGTGCCTTGGTTGAGGACGAACTCGTTGTCGGCAACCTGCTCCAATCTGGCCGCGATTGCATATGCGTGCTGCGACCCCATCGTCGCAAGCGTCCTCAGTACGATTAAATCGAGAGTTCCCTGCAAAAGTTCTACACGCTTCTTAGTTCCACTTGACATCCCAGTAATAACCTCTGGTGAAAGCTTGCGCGAAGTCTACTGGGATGTCAAGTGAAGGAGTATATGTGATGTGCCATTCCCCTCTTGCAAAGGAGGGGTGGACGCGATATCAAGAAAAATATCGCGAAGCCTCCTTTGATGGAGCGGACGGGGTGGTCGCTCACAAGTTAAAATTGTCTCTGAGCGACCACCCCGTCTGCGCCGCTTCGGGGGCTTCGCGACTTTGTCTTAATGGCGCAGCCACCCCTCCTTTGCAAGGAAGGAATGGGTACGAACCACACTATTAGTTCATCCCAAACACCGTGTTACCCTACGCCCAATGGTAGTGCCTTGGTCTGATCTTGAAGTCCCGGATACCGACTTCGACGTTGCGGCATTGCACGCCGCGATCGAGGAGCGACGCACTGCGCGGAGCATGACCTGGACAGCCGTGGCGCGCGAAGTGAATCGATCAGACGAGCGCTACGATGTCCGCCCGATCAGCGCGTCCACCATCAGCGGACTGAAGAACAAGCGTTGGGGTGTCGAAGGTGACGGCGTGCTGCAGATGCTACTGTGGCTCGATCGCGCTCCCGAAAGTTTCGTACGCGGCCATCCCGGCGCTACACATCCCGACGCACGGCTTCCACGAGTGACAGGCGGCCAGGTTTTGCGGTTCGATGTGCCATCGATCTATTCCAGGCTTGACACCCAACGTTCCGCACGGGAGCTCACCTGGGCGCAAGCTGCCGCCGAAATCGGTGGGCTCTACAATGCCGAAACTTTGAAGAACATGTCCAGGCAGCAGCGCACAGGATTTCCCCATGTGATGCGATTAGCGCGTTGGCTCCACTGTCCGGCGGCCGCGCTGACCCGCATCGCACTGTGGTGAACAGCCGTGTTTGGCGCCTACAGACCTACTTCTGCTGTTCGGGAGCCGGCGCGGCTGGAGGAGTCGCTGTGCCCGGAGGTGGTGGCGGAGGCGCGGGCGCCGGCAACTCGGCCGAACCGTCCAGCGTAAATACGAACAGGATCGGGGGATTATCCACGCTCGCGTTATTCGGGGCGACGGTGGTCGCCGCGCGTCCCAAGCCGCCGCCGAACGCCACATACTGCTTGCCGTCCACTTCGTACGTTATCGGCGGAGCCATGCCCGTGCGTCCAACCTTGATCTCGTACAGGACCTCGCCTTTATCGGCGCTGATCGCACGAAAGCGACCGTCATTGATCGTCTGGAAGATGAGGTTTCCCGCAGTGGTCGTGGTGCCGCCGCCGATGCCGCCGCCGCCTTCGATGTTCCACTTCAACTTTTGATAAAGAGGATCCCAGGCTTGCAGCCCCCCGCGTGCACCTTGCGGCGGCTCGGGTCCGAAGGACGGCTCTATCGTTTTTGTCGGACCTGAAGGACGTACGTAACCAGTCGTACCGGGCTTGTGCTCCGCGGCTGCCTGATAGGGGAAGCTCTGATAGGACGACGGAATGTAAACCATCCCCGTGTTGGGGTTGTAAGACATGGGCGCCCAGTTGTGAGCACCGCCGCCGGTTGGATAGACCGCGATCGGGTCCTGATCGTAGTATGCCTCCGGATTCACGACAGGCCGGCCGTTCTCGCCCATGCTCAATGCCCAGCTCACTTTCACGAACGGCTGCGCCGAGATGAATTCACCGGTCACACGGTCCAGAACATAGAAGAACCCGTTCTTGGCAGCCTGGGTGATCACCTTGCGCCTGCGTCCGTTGATATTGAGGTCGAGCAGCATGAGTTGCTGCACGCTGTCGTAATCCCAATTGTCGTTGGGCACGGTCTGGTAGTGCCATTTGAGTTGCCCGGTGCTGAGGTCGACTGCGAGGATCGAACAGGTGTACAGGTTGTCGACGTTTTGCGCACCACGAAATTTCTGCACCCACGGCTCGGCATTGCCGGTTCCTACGTAGACAAGATTCGCCTCGGCGTCGTATGCGAAGCCATCCCAAACGGCGCCACCGCCTCCATTCTTATAGAAATCGCCTCCCCAGCTTTTCGCGGCGACGCGCATGGCCTCGTTCTCAAAACCTTTCGAGGGATCGCCTGGAACTGTGTAGAAGCGCCATGCAAGGCGCCCCGTCTGTGCGTCGACGGCAACGAATTGCCCACGCGTGGGCTTGTCCCCACCGGACGCGCCAATAATCACTTTCCCGCCGGCGACGCGTGGCGCCATGGTTAATGTGTACTGATCCTGCGGATACACAACGCGCGTTTCCCACACCGGCTTGCCGGTGAGCGCGTCCAGCGCGAATAGCCGCCCGTCGATCGCAGGTGCAATGATCATTCCGTTATAGAGTGCGAGGCCGCGATTCACGGTGCCGCAGCAGATCACGGGTCGCACGGTTGTTTGGTTCACCTCGGGGTCCCAGCGCCACAGTTCCTTGCCGGTGCGCGCATCCAGAGCAAACACAACACTCCACGTCGTAATGCCGTAAAGTGTGTTGTTCCACATCAGCGGCGTGCCTTCCTGATTGCTGCCACCCGCGCCCATCACATACGACCACGCCAGGCCAAGCAGTTTCGCATTCGTAGAGTCAATCTGCTTCAACGTGCTGTAACGCGTTTCTCCCTGAGAGTGACCGTAACTAAGCCAGGCTCCTGACAGCGTGTCGTTCGCCGTCCCTTCACGCCGCAACACCTCGTCGGTAATGTTCGGCGCATTGCTCTGCTGCGCGTAAATAGCGACGCTGACACCTAGCGCTGTGACCAGAGCAGCCAATACGCGTGTTCTGCAAGATGCGAGCATGAAAGTTCCTCCCGGGTTATTTTTCCTAACGCAAGCGCGGTCCTACGATATGAACAAAGCGCGCACGGCTTATTTCTCTACAGACAGCGGTTTATACAAATTGTTTTCCGAACAAATGTATTCGATCAGTTCCTCACCAGGCGCCAACTGCCAGTTCATGTGAAGATTCCATGGTTTTGTCAGCGTGTCCGGGTCTTCGATCGTGACGTCGATCACGAGATGCGCAAGATCCGGCCTGCGATAACGCTCGATGACATGGAGCTTCTCAGTGTGCGGCAGCCCATCCGTCAACCAACTCTTATCATTAAAGCCGATGCTATCGACCACCAGCGTGTCACCTTCCCACTTCCCGATCGAGTGGCCCTTCCATGTAGGATCGGGATCCTTGGGATGATTCCCGTTCAAAAATACCTGCCGGAAGTTCGGCGGGTCTTCGGCAAGCTGGATCAGTAGCGTAGGTGTTTGAACAAACTTGTACAGCAACGGCGACGACGGGAACACTTCACCCGGCAGGCAAAAACCGGAAGGGGCATCTTTGAAATCAGTCTGAACATGTTGTTGCTGAATCTTGACAGCCCATGCGACGGCTGCAGGTTTCTCCGGATTCGGGTCTTCACTACCGTTCCACATACCGGAGAAATCCGGTTTTCCATCGGACATGCGCGGGGCGGGTCCCTCCAGCCCACCATAGCGGTTCCGTATAGTAAGAAATGTGTCATCGCCAACTGTGCCGAGATTCGCAGACCATTCCAATCTGGCATCGGCACGCAACGTTTGACCCGGTTGAACGATCAGTTCTTTCTTCGAATATGGCCGGAACGTAAAGCCAATTGTCGGAATAAAAAATTCATAGGTACCCCGGGGCAGGGATGCCACAGTGAACGTTCCGGTACGTGATGTTTCTGTCTTGTAGACCGCTCCTGTTACAACATCCGTTAGTTGAATCGGCGCTCCCGACACGACGCCGCCATCGGGATCAGTGACTGTTCCTGTAATCACTGCCCGATCCGCTTGACTAAAAGCTATGGAAACCCACAGCAGCACGCTGATCGCAATCGCACTGAATCTCACATCCACTCCTTGCTGGAGAATTGCAGTTTTTGTTCACGCGAGTTTACCCGCTCGGGGAGGGTGTAGCCACAAAAAGCACAAAAGCACAAAAGGCACAAAGAGAATTTTTTCTCTTTGTGCCTTTTGTGGCTCGTGACTACTCGATCTACCTTGGCAGGATGGTCACTTTCAGTCCCGGTGCCCAGTTCTTGTATTCGTCGGTGTAGTAGAGATAAGCGCGGCTGGATGGGCCAGTGTAGGAGCCGGGAACTGCCGCAATCAGGCTCAGCGGAACATCGAACATGTCTTTCGCTTTGAGGTAGCGCCAGTAAAGGACGACTTCTCGGCCCATGACTTCGTATGCGTCGATCTTGCCGGACTTCACCAGTTCCTTGAGCTGATCGTGCCGGACCTCCAGGCCACCAGGGATTCCGACAATTGCCACAGGTGTCGGGATTACTTGATCACTCTTGTTCACGATCGACACCGTTAATTCCGTTACACTTCCCTCCTGAATCTGTGAGTCCTTAAGAAGGGCCTGAATGCCAATCTTCGCCTCTTCAGCGCTTTCGGGGACAAGGCTGTGGTACTTCACATTAATCGAGAAGGGCATGCTGGAACCGTCTTCCATCTTCAGTGCGACGCTATGCTTGCCGGGTCCAATCTCACTTGCAAATTCAGGTAAAACCAGGGCTCCCTGCGAGCTGGCTGTGAAGGCGAGCGGAGTACCGACAGTTCTGCCGTCCACCGTAAGAACGATTCGGCCCGGTGCTTTCGGCCGCGCGTGAGCGCGGTCATAGGCGACGATGGAGCGGAGCGCGAGAATTGTGGACTGCGTGGAGCCGAAGCGTCCCCCCTTGTTCCGCTCGACGATCCACTTCAAGCTTTTCTCGACATTGGCCGCAAACGCGGGCTCATGCATCCACGCCAAAGCGGCGAGAGCCGTTGTCTCTATTGCGAGCGCGTCACTACCGGAGCGTGTGATGCTCGTGACGGCGCCCGTGACATTCCCCGAAGTCGTCTGGCTCTTTGCAAGTTTTTCCAGCAACTGGCGACCTGCGGCTTGATCACGGGTGCCGTAAAGGATGTTCGCAGCCAAAGCAACGATGTAGCTATCTTGCGTAGAGGCGGCAGAGGCTTTAACCGAGGCAACTTCCCTATCGAGGCTTTTCTCTCCGGATTCGATCAGAGCCCAGACCACATATGCATTTGTAGTGTCGGCAGGAGCTCCACCGAAGGTATCGAGAGCCCTCGCGTTCCTACTGAAACCGCCTTTACCATCACGCCGGGAAAGAAGCCAGGCTCGAGTCCGATCAAGCATGGCCTGATCGACTTTGCGGACCTGCGCCATATCCGTGAACTGCAGCAGTCCATATGCCGTGAGGGCTTCGTGGCCGGGATCGGCTCCGAACCACTCGTAGCCCTTCGTCGGAGACTCAAAGCCGTTGAGCTTCTTATAGGAGACATCGAGAAGCTCTCTCGCCCTCTCGATAATGGCCGGGTCGATGCCCGCATGGGTGAGGAAATATTGCTGAGCCATCACCATCGGATAACTGGTCGAACTGGTCTGCTCGAAACAACCGTTGGGCTGCTGAAGGAGGGACTGAAGCGCATCGGTCATGCTGGCAAGCGCAGACGGATATACGGTGACACTGGATAAGACGCTTCCCCGGACAATATCGTTGGGAAGCGTAAAGCCGAATGAGTTGAACCCATTGCGCTCAAGCACACCGCCGCTGGACGTTTCGTGAGGAAAACCCAGCGGCTGTACGTCGAGCGTTCGAGTCACGGTGTCCCGATAAGGACCCGCCTTTCCGTCGAGCGTCAGCGTTGCCAGGCCAGTGAAGTCACGCACGTCCATCCGCACGAGGCGCCGCCCGCGTTGGTTTGGGCTGAGAACAGTCGGACCGTCCCCAAGCATCGCGAACTGGACGCCGGCCGGTCCCTTGATACCGACTTCCGAACCGCGAAGTTCCCGTCCGACACCGTTGACGATTCCAACGGGAAGTTGGATTACATCGCCGGTAGTAATTTGAAGGGGCATCTTGGGCTCGATGAAAAATGGCCGTACCGATTGGATCTCGCTGATGCCCGAGCCAAGCGTGCCGTCCGAGGCAAATGCGTCTGCCAACACTTTGAATGAAGTTACGGAATCGCTAAGGTTGAATGAGATAGTGGCAACCCCGGAAGCATTGGTCTTGATGCCCGCATTCCAATACAGCGTTTCGCTAAAGTCCGCGCGGGATCCCTCGGTCCAGTCGGGCCGAAGCGTGTGCGCGTATTCGCGGATGCTGGAGAAGTTCGCGACGGCTTCTTTACGAGCGAAGTCCTTTGGGAAGGGTGCAGCAAGGGCACGCCCCTGCTCTCGTTGTTGCAGAGGCTCGATCCGGTCCATCGCTATGTTTTCGACAAGCGGCAGATCTCGGACAACAGCTTTCTCATCCGGTAAAGCCGCAGGTGCAGGCATCCCAAGGGGCATAGCGGCTCTTGCATTCTTGAAAGGGGCAAGTTCGAACATCACCACGGGCTCAGGAATCTCGAGTCGCAGGTCTTGTCGAACGGAGCTATTGTGGGCGACCACGCTCGTCACGGTGTTGGTCTGAAATCCAGTTAATGACGCGCTGATCCGGTATGTTCCTGCCTTGACGTTCGGCAACGTGTACGCGCCCCGTTGGTTCGTGACTGCCGTGAAAACTGAGCCCGTGACCGTGTTGATTGCCCGAATTGTAACGCCCGGAATGAATGCGCTGTTCGAATCCCGAACGGCACCATTCAGAGATCCTGTCCCGGACGTGGTAAATCGACGCCAGCCTTGTGTGCCGAGCAGCAGATCCGTTGCGAGCGGAGCGTCAGGATTGCTTTCGTCGAGGTATACGTGCGCGTCTGCCAGATTCCTGACCTCGTTTTCGAGCAAAACCATTACAGGCAAACGTGGAGCCTGCTCCCGTTTTTCGATCATTTCCAAAACGCTGGAGTCGGTCACCGTAAGGCCCACCACTGCTCCGATCGGGTTGCCGGCGTCGTCACTGGTAGTAACCCGAAGCGTGACCTTGTCGCCGGGGACGTAGTCCGTACGATCGGGAGCTATATGGACCTTAACGTTGTGTTCAGGTTGGCGGAACAACAAGCGCTCGGCCGCTGGGCTGTTACGATCATCGTAAACGGTCGCAACGATCACGCCATTGAAAGAGATTGGAACGGTGAATGCGACATCGATTGGCTGGATCGCTCGGAGCGTGATGCTTCTGAACGCGAACTCTTCGCCGTGCCGGCTCAAAGCGACGCGGTACTGACCACCGGTTGTTGCGGCAACACGGACCACGACGTCTTTTCGACGTGGAGTGACATCGGAAGTCGAAGAGATGACGACACCCGATTCCTTCACTTTCGGGAGAGGAAACACGTTCTTGATTCCAGCCGGCTCGGTAATGCGCAGCGAATACGCTTCGCCTTTGATCGGCACGAACGAAAATCTCCCACGTCCTTCGTGCTCCGTACGGAATGCAGCGACTTTCCTTCCCGCGCTGTTCACAATGACTCCGGTCATATCGGCAGGTTTTTGCGCCGGGGTTCTGCCTTCAACGTAGACGCGGTTTGTCAATCCGGCCACCAGATCGCCGCCTTCGGGATAGATGGAAAGATCCATCGTCTGCAGGAGAATCGGAATGGTTTTGGTGGCGGTCTCCACCGTACCGCCATCTTGGATGGTCATCGCGATGACGCCTTCGCCCCGAGCGATATCGGCGGGCAGCTTGAAACTCGCTCCTGCGTTGCCCGAGCCGTCGATACTGGTCGCTCCGTTCCATGTCTCCTGGCCGTCGACGCGCGCAACGACGGAGACTTTTGCTCCGCCGGGAATGCCGCCCTCCGCCCGCTCGACATGCAGGTTGGCCGTTACGGTGTCGCCGGGGCCATAACCGTCGCGGACAAAAACGATCTGACTCTTCAGACGAGGCGCTCGGTAGGCACGGATATCGAACTTGCGCTCGGCGGCGGTCTCACCCCAGGGATACGAAAGTCGAACCCTATATTCCCCGCCCGCTTGACTTGCCGGAATGTCCCAGGCGAATCCCGCCACGCTGTCGGTGATCGGGGTGAAGCCCGAGGCTAAGCGCTCGCCCCTTGGCCCCTTGATCTCGAAGGATGCCGCACTCGTCTGACCTTGAACATTGGTTATAGGAGAATGGCCATCGTCGCGGAGAACAATGCCGCGCACATAAACCCGTTCGCCCGCCCGGTAAATCGGCTTGTCGGTAGCGATGTGCGTTGAATACCGTTCGATTGCTGGCCTTTCTGGAACCGGTGGAGCGGGCGCTACGCTGCCAAGTTTGAATCCGGCAGCAACGAAGGACGCCACAATCAAAACAGCAGCGGCACCTTGAAGCGTGTAATTGAATTTAGAGTAGCGAGTATGCTTGCAGTCCAGGTTGATGGACTCCATAAATGATCCTCCCATTAGAGGATCGATTACATGGACTGCCGTGAATTCTGGAATCCACGATCCTCATAAACGATAACGCTCCACGACGGCAATTCCTTAGGCCGACCGCCCCGGCTTTCGGCAGCAGGCGCGGTTTATGAGGTGTGAACGAATTGATTGGGATAGGCGATATTCCCCTCCTCACGGGAGGAGGGGGGACGCGACATCAAGAAAAACGGTGCGAAGCCACTTTATTTGGAGCGGACGGGGTGGTCGATCTACTCTAATGTTTCGGAATGCGGGTTTGCGTCATGTTTGACCACCCCGTCTGCGCGGAACAAGGATGCTTCGGGACATTTTCATGACCGCGCATCCACCCCTCCTCACGAGGAGGGGAATGTGCCGCGTTCGACAACAGGGTACCAAAAGCAATGCTTGCGTTTGAGCACTTCGATGTCTTGATTGTCGGCGCCGGGCTATCCGGCATTGATGCTGCCCATCATCTGCGCGAAAAATGCCCAACTAAAACATTCGTGATCTTTGAAGGCCGGGGGGCGATGGGCGGCACTTGGGATCTGTTCCGCTATCCTGGGGTTCGATCGGACTCGGACATGTTAACCATGGCGTACGCGTTTCGGCCCTGGAAGAATCCGAAATCACTTTCAGAAGGGCATTTGATCCGAGAATATATCGCCGATGCGGCGCGGGACGAGGGTATCGATAAGCACATCCGCTTTCACCACCGAGTCGTACGTGCGGCCTGGTCGTCACAGCATGCGCGCTGGACAGTTGAAGCATTGCGCGTGCTGCCAGACGGACGTGAAGAGACAGTCACCATAACCTGCAACTTTCTCTTCTCGTGTGCTGGTTATTACAGGTACTCGAGCGGCTACACTCCCGAATTTCTCGGCCGCGAACGATTCAAAGGAATAATCGTCCATCCACAGGCGTGGCCCGAGGACTTGAGCTACTCGGGCAAACGCGTTGTAGTGATCGGCAGTGGCGCGACTGCGGTCACACTGATTCCGGCGCTGGCGAAGACCGCCGCTCACGTTACGATGCTGCAACGCTCGCCTTCATACATCGTGTCCTATCCGGGGTTCGATACGCTTGCGATGGTCCTGCTGCGATTCCTGCCTTCGCAGCTCGCCTTCCGAATCGCGCGCTGGAAAAACATCGCGTTCATGACGTACATGTACCAGCTTGCGAGGCGCCGTCCTGAATTCACGAAGAAACTGATTTTGAAGCGTGCAAGCGCGGACCTGGGAGCAGGTTACGACGTTGCGACACACTTCACACCGACCTACAATCCATGGGACCAGCGGCTCTGCCTTGTTCCAGATGCCGACCTTTTCGTGGCCATCCGTAAAGGTCGCGCGAGCGTCGTAACCGACCAGATCGAAAACTTCACGGAAAAAGGAATTCAACTCAAAAGCGGGAAAGAACTCGAGGCCGATATCGTTATAACAGCCACAGGGCTCGTGCTCGAGATTTTGGGGGGTGTCGACGTATGTGTGGACGGCCAGCGTGTCGACTTCTCGAAAACGTTATCGTACAAGGGCGTGATGTACTCGGACGTACCGAACCTTGCCTCCGTCTTCGGATACATCAATGCGTCGTGGACTTTGAAAGCTGATCTTATTTGCTCTTACGTCACGCGTCTTCTGACTTATATGGACAAGAAAGGCTTTGTCCAGGTGACACCGCGCACGCGGGGGGCCTCAATGCCGGGAGCTGCGTTCATCGAACACTTCTCTTCGGGATACGTGCAGCGCTCGCTGGCGAAGTTGCCAAAGCAGGGCTCTAAGGCCCCGTGGCGCGTCAAACAGAATTACTTCGCGGACCTGATGAATCTGAAATATGCCTCCATCGCAAACGACGCGCTCGAGTTCTCGAAACCAGCGAGGGAAATTTGAAATTCGACGAGTATCGGAACACAGAAAGCACAGAACTCACAAAATCCTTTGTGCCTTTTGTGCCTCTTGTATTCCAACGATTTTTGTCGCTATCGCGTCGGAAAGAAGAGCCGAAGCCGAGCTGTGCCTTCATGCACGTGGTCCGCAATCAGAGGGAGTTTGCCGAATTCGAACGGAAGTTTGCTTCCGAACAAAGAGCTCAGCGGAAATTTGAAGAATTCTTGTGGGACCACCGGCCTGAATTCACTATGCAGGGCTTTTGCGCCGGTTGTCAGACGGTTGTACCCCTGAAAGTTGACTTGAAATGGGGAAACGGTGTGACTCCAAACTGGCGCGAGCGTCTCGAGTGTCCTTGTGGCCTGAACAATCGGATCCGTGGCGCGTTTGATTTTTTGGCTGAACTCACGTATCGAACCAGACGGCCGCGCCTTTACGCTACCGAACAGGTGACAGCATTCTTTCGCGAACTGAAAAAGCGTCATCCGTCCGCGATCGGTTCCGAATTCCTACGCGATAACACCACAAGGGGCAACACCAATAAAGCAGGCATTCGCCACGAAGATATTACGGCGCTCACTTTTCGGGATCGATCATTCGATGTCGTGCTTTCCTTTGACGTACTGGAACATGTGCCCGATTTTCGTGCCGCTTTTCGCGAGTTAGCGCGTGTCCTGGTGCCGGGAGGACATTTGCTCGCGAGTTTTCCTTTCGACAGCCATTTTGAAAAGACACAAATCCGGGCCAGCATCGGTATCGACGGCAGCATCAGCCATCATTTGCCCGCCGAATATCATGGAGATCCGGTCGACGGAGCCGGCTGTTTATGCTTTCAGGTTTATGGCTGGGACGTATTGGAGGAATTAAAGCAAGCGGGTTTTCGCGACGCGTGGACAGTTCACTATTGGTCTGCAGAACGCGGGTATCTCGGCGGCCAGCTGCTCTTCATCGCAAGGAAATAGCAATGTTGGTGGCAGGGGTGAAAGCTTGTGGGAATACCGCGTAGGTTTCTCTTCTGCAGACGGGACACAACACATCAACCTGTATATAACGCCCGTTCCATGGCGGAGAAACAACCACAGACAATTCAACGTGGTCAACCGGGCAGGCCGGCTTTCGCCCGTGCCTTGCAATTTCGATGATGTCGCTCCGCTGTTCGGCAGTCCAAGACATCGGAAGATCGGGTTCGATGTAGTTGGCGATAAATTGCTTCCGATTTGCATGGTTATTCATGGGTTCGCTAATCCTCGTTATTCCTCAAATGCCATATGTTGCCGAATGGGCAAGATTGGTCTAAGTCCACCGGTAATCCCGTTTTGAATGTCGATGGATCTTAGTTCGTCGGCAACCCGTGTTCCGAGCGCCTTCAGAATTGCGCCGAATGTTTCGGATTTCGGCCACAACATGAAGACCCGCAAACATTGTTCGCAACCCAAAATGTGTTCGTGCTCGGCGGGAGTGATTTCCAAATCCGCATCGGAATGAAGAAAGGCCCACGCATCATGCGGCGTGATATGACGAATGTAAGGATTGTTGCGTCGACACATCCCCGTAACCTTCGCACACATAGCAATCCTGAGAGCTTTTACTGCCATATTGAAAAGACAGGGCTTACTGAGCCAGCAGCGCTACAATTCGACACGTTCGACGGGAAATGTGTACCGCCACAGGGGCAATTAGTTACCACGTTCGGTTCTTGCTTGCCCGGATATGAGCAGAGTGACGGCGTTTGACCAAATGACCAGCGAAATAGTTACCTGTCCCTACTTTTGCTTTTTTCCTTTAACAACAAGGCTTCAAGGGCGGATCGCCGCATTGCGTCTGTCGTGGGGAAAGTAGGTGGTCGTAGACCGGCACCGATGATCGGACGCAACTTCACAAAAGCTAAGAGTGCGGCGATGCCCAGGAGCAACGCGACACAGGCGCGAAAGACGCCTCGAGAAACAGTTTTAGGAGAGTTTGAGTCTACTTCGACAATTTCATGCGGTTGCATAGGTGCTGTTGCTTCATTGAGTACCCCGGGGGCGTTTACCGAAACGGTCCCATCGGGGTCGGCAAGTGGCAGAGTTTTTTGGTCCTGTGCACGTTCGGCAGGAATAGCCTTCGTCGGGACCGCTTTGGCAACAACTGCGGGTGACGAAGCCAAATCACACTGATCAAGAGTGACGTTGCCCAGCATCCCCCTTCCTCTAACTTTCCCCACAACCGTCAAGGAACTCCCGACTGGATGTCCTTCGATTGCAATGGGGGAGCCCAGTGCGCAGATGACCTTGTCGTTTCCCAAACTCTTAAAAACAACTCTCGATTTCTTGATTTCAACGATAACGCCGGTGACTGTTATTTCAGATCCCTTGAGAGAGGTCTGTGAGTCTTCATCGAACGCGGCCATGAGGGAATCGGTGGAATACGATTTGTGCTGAGCGTGGACCACCAGCTTGAACGAGATCGAGCACACGACGAGCACGAATAAATTTCGCGCCGTTCTTATCACCATGCCCTTCTCCCGTAGCAACGCTAAATAACTGACGTATATAAGGCGTATGTAGCATGGTGGCTTGTTTCATCCAAATATACTTTGCGCAGGCCGTAAGCCAAAGGTGTTGAAGTGTTTGCGAAGGTGGCCGCGCAGTATATGTGGATAAAAATCGGTCTCGTCAGTTAAAAGCAGCGCTCGAAGTTCTACGCTCCAACTGTGGCAGTCATCGCCACTGCACTTGTCTATAGCCGACTGGCTTTGCGAAATCGGATTTCAACGCTGTAATGCCGAAGGGTGTCATTCCTAAGACGAACGGCCCTTCGCGCGGATCGGCGAAATAGAACATCGCGTAGCCGGCAGGGTAGAACACGAGGTCCCCGGTCCGGGGCTGGGTCGTGGGCGGCAGTTTGTCATAAAGGCTGTGACTGGCGTCCGACAGCGATTCGCCGGGCCGCAGTTCGATTCCAGCGGCACGTTTTTGCTTCAGGATATACATAGCGAAACTGGGAGAATCGAAACCTTCCTGAAGAGATTGCCCGCCAGGCTTCCATTTGATCCGTCGCTGGCGGAGATCAAGCATGTCCAGCAGCAGGCTTTCGCTACCAGGGAACCGGCTGGCCAATTCTTTGGCGTTCGCATAATCGGTAGTGCGCACCGCTCGACTCAGGTTGACGGCTTCGGAGAGTGTCTTTTGCGCCTCGGCCAGTTGAGCCTGCAGTTCGGTCACCTGATTTTTGTAGCTTTCGGCGTCCCCTTGCAACGATTGTGACTGGTTCTTGTAGGTATCGGCATTTTTTTTCAGTGAGTCAATCTGAGTGGTGTAAGTCGCCGCCTCGGTTTTCAATGCGTCCACCTGCTTTTGGGCGTTTCGTACGCTTGAAGCCGTGTAACCGAGCAGGACGATCGTGAGCGCCACAGGCACTAGCGAATACAAAACCGCGCGACTCCGCGCAGACTTCTCTTGGCGTTCGATGCGCTCGAGCAGGACCGGAAGGTGGTCGCCGGGGGTTATCGTAGTCGAAACTTTCATCCTGGCCTCACAGAACCTTAGCGAAGTACTGATCGAAATACTCGTCAAGCTTTGCGTCCGGACTCAGACCGCCCACTTGCTGGTGTTGGTAGCTAAGTAGCAACGAACGCAGGGCAACGATCTTGTCACGGCGACTGAAGAAAATGGGGATGAAGCCGTTGGCGGCGACCGCTGTCCCGGCCAACGTCTGGCCGGTTTTCAAGGTTTCCGCGAGAATCAGGCCAGGATTCACGAAACTCAGAATGACCACGGTGATTCCCAGCACGAATAGCATCGCGGCCAGAGCTATTTGCAAATGCAGAGTAACCTGCTGGCTAGCAATGGCGCTCTTTAAAAACTCTATTTTTGCGCGCATGTCCATCGAAGTTGTCCTCAAATCGGCGGAAGTATAATCTCGTGGACATACGTTTGCGCGAGTGCTTTTTTAGTTTTTGTCCACGGAAAGTTTTAGGCGTGTCTATGACGGATGATTGGTGATTAATCATCCGTCACAGACCATGGACAGGAAGAGGACGCTACGAACTATTTCGCGCGGCCCTTAAAGCCTTGCGCGGTCATTTCGATCGTGAAGATCTCATCGAAACGTTGATTGTTCGCGACGCCGTAAAGCGTCTTCTTGTCCGGTCCGCTGAAGGCGACCGTGATGAAATTCAACGGCGTCGGAATCGTGCCGAGTTGCTTTCCGTCCGGGCTCAGAACATAGATGCCGTCGGGCCCGTTTGACGTGGTGTAGACGCGCCCCGCAGCGTCCACGGTGGTCCCGTCCGCGCCGACAGTTGAGAACTGACGCTGGTTCGTCAGTGAACCATCCGCCTGGACATCGAATGCAACAAGACCCCTGGTGGTGACGTAAAGCGTTTTTTCATCGGGGCTCAGGATAACCCCGTTCGTCTGCAGATTCTCGCCATAACGCGTGACGACGCCCTTCGGGTTGGCATAAAAGAGGCCGCCCATCGTGAAGTAGACGCCACCTTTGCTGTCGGCGGTCAGGTCATTGATCACGCCGCCAATGCACTCCAAGGGTTCGCCGTTGTACATGTTCGTCACAAGCTGGCGCTTTGGAGCGAGTTGCCAGACGCTCGTCGGCAATCCTCTCGAAACAAGGAATAGAGCGCCTTTCTTGTTCATCGAGAGAGCGCCGCCGGTATTGGTGTCTTTGTATGGCGTTGATACTTTGCCGTTCTTATCCAGCTTCAACACGGCGCTGTTTGTGTTCTGTGCCGCCATGATGCCGCCGTCGCTCGTCGCGACGATGCCATCCGCGTTGTTGCCTGTGCCCGTCCAGATGGATTTCCATTTCTTACCCGCCGCAATGACACCCGGGATCTCAGTTACCGCGTATTCCCTGTGCTCTGGAGGCCCGGCCGTCGCATTCGCCGGCGGGGCGCCACCACGGCCGCCTGCACCCGCGCCGCCCTGCGCAGCAGCGCCCCGAGCAGGTCCACCGCCACGCGGCGGAGGGGGAACTTTACACTGCTTCATAATCCAGTCCTGATATCTTGCGTCGGCGGGAGCCTGCACCCCAGGCCCCTGTTGTGGAGGGGCCGGAGTCCCAGGCGCCGGAGCCTGAGCCATAACAACGATCGCACCGAAGCAACCTGCTGCCGTAAGCAACATTCCCTTCGAATTCATAACGCCCGTTCTCCTTCCAGTTTGTGTGGAGCGATTTATAACAAATTTTGAATGATTAATGATTGATGATTAGTGATTAATGCTGGAGTTGGGGAAAATGAAACACGTGATGATGATGCTGATTGCCGTCCTGGCCGTCGCGCCCGCCGTCGCAGGCCAGGATGCGGACGACTATCGGGGCGGCTGGAGAACGGATTCGGGCGAGGCCCACGTCTACGAATTCTCGATTCGCGGTACGACGGTTAGGGGAGTGTACTGCACCTATTGCGCCGACGCGACTACGCTGGCGTTCATCGACGGGACGTTCGGACCCGACGGGATCACGTTTGAGGTCACCTATGTGAAGACGGACGGCAGCACGGCATACAAGGACAAGGCGGTCGCGAAGTTCAGCCAGGGCCGTCTGATCGTGAACGGCACGAGCGGCGCCCGTCGCGGGGACCACTTCGAACGCGTGCTCATCAAAGATCCGCACGGACCGGATCCCATTCCGGTGAAGGTGACGGTGCTTCCGAAGAGCTTTCCGCCAGTGCCTGGAAACCCGGCCCGCCGGAATCCCGACGGCGCGGACGGGCTGCCATACATTCAGCCCGGCCCGTGGAAATCGAAGCTGACCGAAAAGGATGTGGTCGGTGTGTGGACGGGATTCGGCGTCGGTTCGCCGAAGCAGTTCTTCATCATCAAAAAGGTCGGCAACAAGCTGCGCGGCATGGTGTGCGGTACGTGCGACAACCCATACACGATGGCCGCACTCGATGATTTCCTGATTGAAGGCGACACGCTGAAGTTCAATATCCTCCACGAGGACTGGGCGGACGGCGACTTGCCGACGTTCTACAAACACGTTACCGCACACGTCGGTTGGAATGAGATGCGGTGCTCGACGGCCGCGGATCACATGCCGCCGCCACGCCCACTGCCCTCAGCCGCCCTGCCGGGTTTCTCGCTGACCGGGCCGATCCCGATCGAGGCGACGGCCGGCAACGTGTGGCCCGAATGGCCGCCGAAGAACACGGCGGAGCCCCGCTAGTCGAGAAGGGTTCGATTCGGCAAGCCGCTACTGTCGCGCCGATCCAGTGGCTTCGACGCCTAGCTTGTTCGCACAGGAGATCGAGTAGTGGCGTTCAAAATACGGTTTCGCGTTACATGCCCTTGGCGAGCGTACAACCGGCGCTGTCGGACAGGATCGGAAGGAACGCTCGACCTGAGATGATATGGGCACCGGTCGGATGATAGCTACAGCCCCGCGCCGACATTGGTGCCGTTAGCCAAGGGGCGCAAGGGACGAACTACGTGAACTAAAGATCTCGACATCTCAGAAAGCGATGGCAGCAGGAGTTATTCAACGTCTACGTGTACGGCATGTGAGCCTGGATGGTTCGGATGACAGACGCCCGCCGATGCGCGTAGGCTCGGCCGAGTCGTAACGCAAAGACGATGGAGAGAATTACAACATAACGAGGCGCGTACGATCTCAGAGGCCAGTAGGTATGAAGGACGCTGGCAACGGCGGCGGGATAGGTAAGCCGGTGCAGTGCCTGCCAACGCTGGCCGCCCAGACGCCGAATCATACCGGCCGTGGACGTTGCCGCAAGCGGAGCAATCAACAACAAGGCGATGAAGCCGATGGCGAAAAACGGCCGGAGCAGATCGACGCCGATTGCCGATGCCGTTTTCGCCGTTGCTGCCAGAAAGTGAGCGCGCACTGCCGCATCCAACGCCGCGAAGCGATCAAAAAAGACATAGGCGGCGGTATGCACTACACCGTAGAAGAAGCCCAAAACGCCCAGCATCCGGCGGAACTTCACCAGGGAATGCCAGCCTGTGAGCCACCGAACCGGTGTGATCGCCAGCGCGAGGCAGAGAAAGCGCAGCGACCAGTACCCCGTGCTTCTAATGATTCCGTTGAAGTAAATCGTGTCGCTCTCGCGGGTGAAAGAATCCCAGAACAGCAGTGCTATAGGGCTGAGGCTCGCGGCGAAAACTAGCGGCTTAAAGATCCATCGATTCAAGTCGTCGGACACCTTGTGCTCAATCTAGCTGTCACTCCCCTTCTTTGCCACGCATTTCCTTATCAGACTGGAAGCGACGTCGTTCATTGCTGGTCCAGCGCGATTAGAGATTGGACAGACTCCGTTGCATCGGCGGTCAACTTCCTGCGACGGAGTTCCTACGTTATTCTCCCCGAAAACAAATGGCGACTAATCATAAGTAATCCGACGAGTCGCGTTGCGCCGGTCCGACTAAGCCGCGTCAGCGCTAAAGAAGAACAGTGTTTGGTGAAGAAGGTATTGCAAAAATCGCAGAATTGCGTGACACACCGGGTAAAGATATTTGGCTGTTTGGCTGTGGCAATCTGTTCGGCAGT
>Ga0114129_10004011_pt1 | contig 20788 bp, 20 predicted proteins | sample RhiMetdeltSRZDD1_FD_80071 | JGI IMG/M metagenome (GOLD analysis project Ga0114129, IMG submission 80071) | Populus rhizosphere microbial communities from Tennessee, USA - Rhizosphere MetaG P. deltoides SRZDD1 (version 2) (version 2) | ecosystem: Host-associated > Plants > Roots > Rhizosphere >... | reverse complement strand
CGGAGCAATTCAGGCACGTCGTCGGCGCTGCCGTGGGCGTGGCGCAACGAACCCCAGTCAACACTAGCTAAACCTTCCAGCAAGCGTGGCCCCACTATGCCGCATAACGCCGCCGCTGTGCCGCGAGCAACGGCGATTCGCCGGTGCGAGTCGGAACCAGCGGCCTGTTAGGCGGACGCTTGGAGAATTCGTCAATCAATTCCCAAATCCTTAACAATTCCCGCTTCTACGACGACGCGCTCCGGCTCAATTCCAAACTGATCGCAGATCAACTCGCGCAGCTCGGATAAGACAACCTCAGGTCTCTGAGGACGCCCGATGCGATTCAACTCAGCAAGTATGAAGCTATGAAGGTCGCCGACGGTGAACAGCGTCTCCGCGACATGATCCGGAATTTCGACACCGAAATGCTTCTCGGTATTCATCACGAGCTCGACTGAATCTAGCCCCATGTTACGTATGCCTAACGCCGGTGCTCAGGCGCGCGCGTTCGCGCGTCGTCCTGCAGCACCTTGCTAGAGTGCAGCGCTGGCCACCCCAGGCCGAAACATGTACCGCACCGAATACCCATAAGTCGCCCGGTGCCGGCGCAGACCGAGCAGTCCAGCGCGGCACTCGGACGGCTCGGAAGCAACTGCTTGAGCGCCGCGAAACGCTCAGCTGCTGCCACAAGCGCGACGAGCCTCCATTCAGGAGAGCTCTCTTCACTCAACCCCCCGTCGTCGGATCGCATCACCAGGATCTGCAGCGATGGCGTGATGAACAAGGTACCACCCATATCTGAGTAGACCGGCAACGCCTCGAATCGAATGGCGACATCACGATACTCTGCTGCCGGATCGGTCAGGTATGCCGCGAGCTGACGGCGAATCTCTTGTTGCGGGGAATCGTTCATGTCACTTCTCTGCACACTAACGCCGCCGTTCAGCCGGAGCGCACTTTGGCGCGATCGGCTGCAACAGCTTGTTGGGCCGGATGCGCGAACGCTCCATTGCGCAAGAAATAGAGCGTCTGCGCGATCGCCTCACTGTTTTTCATGATGAAGGGATGACTTGAGGAAATCACAAGAAAATCCTTCATGGCAACGAGCTTCGCGCTCTCCAGCGACACCTTGCCGTCATCCTTGCCGGGAATCAGCAGCGAAAGAAAGGGATTGACTGATCGGTTGCCAGTGATGACGCCGAGATCGAATCTTGGTTCGCCTAGTGAGCGCGGCACGGAGAGCGAGTCAGTACCGAGTTCTTGACCAGCGGGACCATTAATCAGCCGGAACAGGAAGAGACCGCCCAGTTTGTCCACCACCTCACTTCCGTGATTCGGCGGGCTCAGCATTACAACACGGCCAATGTCGATGTCGGGGGCTGAAGCGGCAAGTTGTCGCACGACAATGCCACCCAACGAGTGAGTGACAAAGTTAACTGGAAGCGCTGTTCCCGCGGTGCATGCTCGAATGCTTTTAGCGACGAATTCGGTGGTGAGCTTCTCGATCGAATACTTTCGCGACGGATAGGAGAGATTGCAGACACGATATCCAGCCGATTCCAGCGAACGAGCGAGGCGTGACATCGAGCTGGAACTGCGAGCCAGTCCATGCAAGAGCACGACAACTTCAGCGTCGCCCGGCGGTGTTTCCTGTGCGGCTGCGGTTACAGAGAACCCAAGAAACAACAGCGCCGCGAGTGTTAGGCATCTCGCACCTGAGACGCCCTCTCTGGTTGATGGCGATGGCGACAAGCTCATGGTCATTCGACCTTTCCGAATAAGAGCATTGCGACCGCAAATACACCAACGAGGAATACGCCGAAGCCAATCGGTCCAAAGGGGAAGCGATCGATGCTTCCGAGAAGCGCGAACGTCAGGCCACCGACCAGCGTCGATGCGGAAGCGTAGATAAGGCGCGAACGAAGCTGGGTACGCACGGCGATGCCTAACGCTCGCGTTAAGGCCGCGCGCGTTTCGCGCGTCGCCCCTTCAACGAGTTGTCACACCTCGAGCAACGCGGAGTCAAACCACACATCCTCGAAGTTTCCACCATCGATGAGAAACCGATAGCCAGGCGGAAGGGCAAGGTACTCGACTGCCAATGGAACATATTCTGCGAGATGTTCGACATGCAGAGGCGAGAAGAAGTCGTCGGCCTTCGACAGTTCTCCGCACCAGATGTACCAACCATTTGTGTCGCCGGTCGGAGGGTGCCGCAAACCATGGATCGGACCACTTCCCAAGCTCCTGATTGCAAGGCCGAGCTTCGATCCCGGCAGCGGCACAACCGGCTCGACACCCGCCCATTCGCATACTGATTGCAGCTTAGCTATGCGCATGGTTAGAGCGCGCTCCACCAGACAACGCATCATTCGCGCGGAACTGATGTCGCCGCCGATCTCCTTTTGAATCCTGGTAAGAAGCCGAACCAGAACCCGAGGCCTACGACGACCAGCAGTATGAGTTCAAATGCCGGGAACACGGCTTCGCCGATCCACCTGCCGAGTTCGGCAGTGGTATACATTCCTGACTTATCAAGTTTGACAAGGACACCAAGTGCCGTCCAGCCAACATAGGAGCCAGTCAGGAAGATGAACCAGAGTACTCCGACCAGGACATTGCGGATGAGTGTCATATTGTTGTTCCCGTCTCTCTAACGGTTGAGCTGAGCGCCGCACGCGCTGCCGTTTGGACTTGGCACCTTATCCTCCACGCGTGCGCTCCAGCTAGGTGTTAGGCGGCAGGAATTCCATCCCATCCCCTGCGATCCCAGACTGACTGTACTCGCGCCCATATCTCGGACGTCATTTGACCCTGCCACACGCCACCGAGAAGTTTGGCGAATGCAGGGTTGTTGCGCGCTTCGCGTTCGACGTGAGCAATCATACGGTCGCCATGGTAGCCAAGCAGGTCTTCTAGCGGACCCGCAGAGAGAACTTCAACCACTGCGATTGAGGAGTCCAGCTTCAAGGCTTCAAGAATGAAGTTCCACGCGTCATCTGGGCGTTCATAGACCATATCCGAGACCACGTCGTACGCAGCGAAGAGGCGGTCGTACTCCACCGACCCCTCCTCCTCGTGCGCTAGTGCCACCCAGTCACGCACCACCTGTGGATCGACGCTCACGTCATGCGCCTAACGCCGCAGTTCAGCCGGCGCGCGTTCTGCGAGCGATCGGTTGCAACCGCCTGTTAGAGCGCCCGTCCGTCCGCAGAAGCATTTGAAGCTGCTTCGAGACTGCATCACGTGCGCCTCGCGATTTGAAGAGCGATGGCACATGCAGCAGAAAATTCCTCCATCGGTATCTCGAGATGTCACGGATTCCGCTCGAAAGGTAGCCAAGAAGCTCCAACGCTGATTCTCGATTGAACGCCCAGAGCAACTCGTGCCTGTATGTGACAGCGAAATAAGCTTCCTCTGGCCACTGCAGGCGGTGCATTCGACGGAGCCCACAGTGCGTGCACGTCACCGACCCAGTATCGGTCTGCGTGCTACGCAGGAGATATTTGGAATGCTCCCACTCGGTCGCGGAGTACCCCGCGGGAAGATCATGCAGAGCGCGCGATGGCCGGCCGTGAAGTCCAGCGCAGTAGAGAGCTGCATGCCAAAAGTGGCCGCACGAATCCTGCAAACGCTGATACTCGAATTGTTTCGCAGACTGAAAGAACGGGACATCCTCCTTCTTCTTGATCCTTACCAACTCTGCAAACTCGAAAGCCGCGTTGCCGCTACAGGAAGGACACCGTACCTCCACGATGTGAGGCATTGGATTCCATTCATATGTGCCGGTCATGATTGATGTTTGGCGCTCTAACGGTTGTGTTAGACGGCACGAGCGCGCTTGCGCGCAACGCCTTCGAGGTGCACTCGCCGAGCTTCGGCGCGCCGCGCTTGCTCCCGACGCCGACAAGGCCTGCAGAGCTTTGCATTCGAATAGACATAGCCCTTTGCGACTTCATACCACCACTTCTGCTGCCATGCTGTCCACACTTGATTCGTACCGCAGCTGGAGCACTTGAACGGCTCGTCTGTGTAGTAGCCGCGCTCCACGAATCGCGGCACTCCGTAGCTATTGTTCGGGGCGAGAGCTGCAACGTTCACGCGCACGAGGCCCTCTGCAGTACGTTCAGAACGTCGTTGCCGCTGCCGAGTTTTCTGACGACTGACCACGGTCCACTCGTGTCGTCTAACGTCACGCTTCAGGCGCGCGAGTTTCGCGCGTCGCCTGCAAGCGATTGTGAGCCTCGCCTGCAGCGCGCGCTTCGTCCCACGTCCGTTTGAGTACCACACAGTTCACGAACAGGGGCGGCAACAGAATGATGGCCGCCAGGAGTGCTTTGGCAACCTCCCCCAGCCCAAGACCCAATAGCACATAGACGACACCGACCAAGGCCATCAGACCGTTGAAGAAGATGCTGCAGCCGATCAGGACTTCATTGCACGTGATCTGAGCGCGAGCAGCGCAGCCGCGTACGGCACCAGTAGAAACAAGCTGCTACCGACGACTGCGCCCGGGTACTGAACACCCACTCCAAGGAGTGCGATACCGAATAGGCCAAGCATCACCCAGTTCAAGATTATTGCGGTTTTCTTCATAGCTAACGCCGCGGCTCAGGCGCCGCCGACCAACGGGGAAAGCAACGTGCGGATCACGAAGGCTGCTCGCTGAGAGCCTCCGATCAGTTTCCTGCCGAAGCCGGCACCAGTACGTGCGCCTCAGTTCGAGCAAGGGCCGGCCAGCCGTGCAGGAGCGCCTGCACGAGTGCAAATCCAACGAAAGCCGTCCCGAGCCATTGCAGGTTCGCGGGCAGCGGAAACGGAAAAACAAGCAGGTACAGCGCGTGCACGAGCCAATAGCACGCGAGCGCGCCGAGCACGGCACGTCCAGGTGCATGCTCGGACCAATCGCGGCGGGCAAGAACGATCGCGAGCACGCCGGTGAGGAGGATGAGCACGCTCCAGAACACGTTGAGCGAGAACAGAGCCCATTCGAGGCTGTCGGGAGCACTGCGCATGCCGCGGCTCCAGTCAAAGACGCGCGGCAGGAATAAGTGAAACCCGCCCATGCTGAGCGACAGCACGCCGGCGACGACGAGGCAGAGCTTTCTTCCCGTGGTCTTGTTCATCGTGTCCTCCTGGGCGTTTCCTGCCGGAGAAGCCGTCATCACCGCAAGGCGCGACGCGACAAGTATGAACACGGACCGGGCCCCGCGCCACCGGTGGCGCGACTCACCGATGGGACTATGTGGAACTAGTGAGAGCCTGCCGCAGCGCCTGGCGCATCCCCTGCTGACCGATCGCAGCAACCTGCGCCTGCGTTCGCTGCATCTCCACAGAATCCGCGTGCCAGGGGACGGGCAGCACTCCGCCCTCTCCAAGGATCGCACTGACGGCAGCGGATGCGTCCTTGCTTCGGTTGCGGATCTCCACGAGCCGACCGGCCAGAGGATCGTCGAGCTCGCGACCGGGCGTACAGACGAATGCGATCCATGCGGCAAGGGCGAACTGCAGCGCCGACGCAGAGTTCCCCTGCTCCCGCAGCCTCGCGATCGAGGCGAGCCAGCGCTGCGGAATCTTCTGCGTGCCGTCCATCGCAATCTGGATCAACCGATGCGCCAGGGATGGATTGTCGAATCGCCGCTGCAGCGTCTCGGCGTATGCAGCAAGGTCCTGATCTGCCGTCGGCGTAAGCGTCGCGGCTGCTTCTTTCATGAGCAACCGCACTAGTGCATTCAAGTCGGGATCGGCCATCGCTTGATGGACATGTTCGAGTCCCAGGCCGAGCCCGACATAGGCAAGCGTGGAATGCGCACCGTTGAGCATCCGCAGCTTGGCTGTCTCGAATGGACGCACATCGCGCACGAGTTGCGCGCCGCCTGCTTCCCATTTCGGCCGCGGGCCAACGAATCGATCTTCGATCACCCATTGACTGAAGCTTTCGGTGACGACAGCACCGCGGTCTTCGAACCCGAGCAGGCTGGCAGCGCGCGCGAGATCGGCAGCGGTAGTGGCGGGCACGATTCGATCGACCATCGTGCAGGGGCAGCTGCTCTCACGCCGCGCCCACCGCGCAAGTGTCGGATCGCGCCGCTCCAGGAACTCGTCCAGGAGTGCTGCAAGTTGACGTCCGTTATCGGCGAGGTTGTCGCAGCTGAGGAGCGTCATGCCAGGCAGGCCCGCAGTCCGTCGCCGCGCGAGTCCGCGCTCCAGAAATCCGTAGATCGTCCGCGGCGTGCCTGCACCCTGCAGGTCATGCACCAGGTCAGCGGCCGTGACCAGGAGCGAGCCGGTCTTGGGATCGCGGAGATAGCCCTTCTCGGTCACGGTGAAAGTTGCGACGTGAACGTGCGGAGCAGCCAGCGCGGCAGTGATTGCTTCGGCATCTTCGCCTGCAACCAGCACCTCGCGCACCGAACCGATGACGCGCAGGCGCTCACCAGCTCGATCACGCTCGGTGACCGAGTAGAGGCCATCTTGCGGCTGGAGTGCTGCGCGCACTGCGGGTGAGCGCAGCGACACGCCACTGATCATCCAATCGCGATCGCCGCCCGCCATGGCATCGTCGGTGTAAACCGCCTGATGCGCTCGATGGAATGCACCAATGCCGAAATGAACGGTGCCGGTGCGCTGACTGCTCCGGTCATAGGCGGGACGACGGATGAGACCGTTCACGTGATGCGCTACGTCCGCGCGCGACCGAATCGCGCCTTCGTGCGCGCCAGTTCGCGATAGAGTCGTCGATCGTCACTCATAGTCGGTACGCAACCTTGGGTAGACGATACGCCAGGTCCTGCGCTACGTCTCTCGCTTCATCCTCGGCGAGGCGATGCGTGACGACCAACTCGGCGAGGTACGCGCAATCGATACGACGCGCCAGGTCATGACGGGCGGGAATAGAGAAGAACGCGCGCGTGTCGTCGTTGAATCCTGCGGTGTTGTAGAAGCCTGCCGTCTCCGTTGTCGCGCGCCGAAAGCGCAACATGCCTTCCGGGCTGTCATGGAACCACCAGGCCGGGCCGAGTTTGAGGCAGGGGTAGTGGCCGGCAAGCGGCGCCAGCTCCCGCGCGTAGCTGGATTCATCGAGCGTAAACAGGATGATCGTGAGTGCGCGCTCGTTGCCGAAGCGATCGAGCAGCGGCTTGAGCGCACGCACATAGTCAGTACGCGTCGGAATGTCGGCGCCCTTGTCACGCCCATAAGTCTGGAACAACCACGGGTTGTGATTGCGGAACGAGCCTGGGTGAATCTGCATCACCATGCCGTCTTCCACACTCATGCGCGCCATCTCCGTGAGCATCTGTGCCCGAAACAGCTCGGCCTCCCCAGTTGAGGCTTGGCCGGAGATCGCCCGCTGGAACAGCCTTTCGGCTTCGCGTTCCGACAGATCCGCGGTCAGCGCAGTGGGATGGCCGTGGTCCGTCGCAGTGGCGCCGTGCGCGCGAAAATCCGCGCGGCGCAAGCGCAATGCCTGGAGATAGCCGCGCCACGAGTCGACATCCAGGCCGGTCAGCTCGCCGAGCGCATGCACGTTGTCGCGAAAGTCTTCGCGATCGGCATCGACCACGTCGTCGGGGCGAAAGGTCGTGATCACACGACGCCCCCATTCGCGGGCGATGGTCTCGTGATGAACGAGGGTCTCGGTTGCGCCCTCGGTCGTCGCCAGCACTTCGATGCCGAAACGCTCGAACAGCGCACGCGGCCGAAACTCCGGACGCGCCAACGAGGCGCCGATGACATCGTAGTAGTGATCCGCCGTCCCCTCCTCCAGCGACACATCGAGCCCGAAGACTTCCGCAAACACGTGATCGAGCCACAGCCGGCTCGGCGTGCCGCGGAACAGGTGATAGTGCTGAGCAAACAGTCGCCAGATCGCGCGCCGGTCCGCCTGCTGCGGAGCTTCACCGCGCGCCGTCAGGCCCAACGCTGCGAAGTCGATTCCCTGGCTGTACAGCATCCGCAGCACATAGTGGTCAGGCCAGAGGAAGACGCTCGTTGCATCCTCGAAGGCCGCGTTGGACGCGAACCAGCGCGGATCCGTATGCCCGTGGGGACTGATGATCGGCGCCTTCTCGACTGCGGCATACAGCCTGCGGGCAACGTCGCGCGTGGCGGGGTCGGCGGGAAAGGTCCGGTCCGGATGCAGCTCGAGCTTGTGCGGCGAACGGCTCATGGGCGGACACGAATCGCCGTCACTTGCCGCACACGGCCAGAAATCCGCCCGCCATGAATCTCGCCATCCGCTTCTTGATGGCAGCGAAGTCGTCGGACTTGCACAGACCCTTCGACAGCTTGTCGATGCGTCCCGTGCGGGCCAGCGTGAGCAGCAAGGCGCCGCTGACGAAGTGATAACCCCAGAAAATGTCCTCTTCCGAGCAGTGCGGCAACGCGCGCTTCAGCAGGCCAATCAAGCGCAGCACCACGGGATCGAAGTGCTTGTCCATGAGATCCGCACCCCAGTGCGGAGTATTCGCGACCTGCGAAGCCAGCGCGCCGTAGTTCTTCCAGGCCTCGCCGCCTTCGATATACAGGTCGAGATCGTTGTCGAGGAACGTATGCAGCGCTCCCTCGATGGTGGGCTTGCCCTGGGTGCCGGAGTCATATTCGTCCAGTGCCCGCATGCGGCGGGTGCTGGTCACAACGGCGCGACGCGCAAACACTTCGTCGAACAGCTTCTTCTTGTCACGGAAGTAGTAGTTCATGAGCGTGTGATGCACGCCTACCTGCTTCGCCACGTCCTTCAGCGTGACGCCGTACAGGCCATGCTTGGAAAACAGCTCCTCGGCCGTATCGAGAATCTGCTCCATCATTTCGGCGCGCTGCGCCGCCTTGGTGACACGCCGGGTCCGGGACTTCGTTTGCTTCGGCTTTGCTGCTCGCTTGCGTCGAGGCTTCAGGGGCTTCAGATCTGGGGGCACCATCGAATCTCCATTCAACCGCTACCGTATTCCGACCTGAGCGACATTTTGTCGATCTTTCCGGTAGAAGCCAGCGGCATTTTCTGGAGGCGGATCACGGTGTCCGGAATCCACCAGGGCGCAACCTTGCCCGTCAGAGCAGCAAGCAGCGCCTGGTCATCGAGCGCCGCGTCGTCACGCATCTCGACCAGCAACACGGGTCGCTCGCCCCACTTGGGATCCGCGCGTGCGATGACGGCGGCGAGGGACACTTCGGGCAATGCGCCCACGATGGCCTCGATCTCCGCCGGATTGATCCATTCGCCGCCCGACTTGATGAGGTCCTTCGCCCGTCCCGTGATGATGAGATTGCCTTCCGGGTCGATGCGGGCCAGGTCACCGGTGTTGAACCAGCCCTCGGCGTCCGTGGCGACACGCTCCTCCCCGAAGTAGCGCTCGATCACGCCGGCACCGCGCACCCAGAGGTGACCCTCGCCGTTGCGTTGCTCAGGCAAGTGCTGCCCGTCGGCGTTCTTCAGGAGCAGGTCGACCCCGATCGCGGGCCGACCCGAGACTGCCGCAGATCGCTTGCGATCCCGCGGTGGCGACATCGTCCCGCAGGGCGAGAGCTCCGTCATGCCCCAGCTCGTCTGCACTGATACCCCAAGCCGACGCTCGATGCGCTCCATCAGCGCCGGCGGCAACGGTGAGCCGCCGACCAGGACGCGCTGGAGCGATCGCAAGTCGCCACCCGTCGCGTCGAGATGCTCGACCAACCCGAGCCAGACAGTCGGCACGCCCACGCCAATCGTTACCTGCTCGGACTCGATCAAGCGGGCAAGGCTCGCGCCGTCAGTATGGCGGCCGGGCAGCACGAATTTCGCGCCGGCGGCCGGAACCGCGAACGGCAGCCCCCACGCGTTTGCATGGAACATCGGCACAACCGCCAGCACACTGTCGGTGGCGGTGACGCCGAGCACGTCTGCCTGCAACAGCTTCAAAGCATGCAGAAAGCTGGAGCGGTGAGTGTAGGTCACACCTTTCGGCGCTCCGGTCGTCCCGGATGTGAAGCACAACCCGCACGGCGATCGCTCATCGAATCCGCCCCACGTCACAGCGGAGCTGGCATGACTCATCGCGCTCTCGAGGTGGACGACTTTGCAGTCGCCGCTCCAGGCTGGCGCCGGCCCATCGACGATCAACACCTGCGTGACAACGGGAGCACGTTCAACGATCTGTCGCACCAGCACTTCGAGATCCGCACTCGCAACGATGATGCGGCAGGCCGAGCGCATGACCGCGGCCGCGAGCTGAGCGGCCATGAGCCGAGGGTTGAGCGTATGACAGACGGCCCCCAGACCCATGATCGCGTACCACGTCTCGACGTGAGCCTGCGTATTCCAGGCGAGCGTCGCCACGCGATCGCCGATTCCGATCCCGAGATCGTGCAGCACTGCAGATACACGCAGGCTGCGGATCCTGAGGTCTGCGTAACTGATCCGGTCGACTTTCCCGGCATCTCGTCCGGTCACTACCTGGGCATGCGGGTGCCACTTGGCAGCGTGGTCGAGAAACCGGTCGAGCGTCAGCGCGAACTCCTGCATCTCACCATCGATCATCGGCAGACGTCCTCGCGGGTCGGCAGCGTCGGCGCAACGAGGCCGACGTTCCAGTTCCAGGGCAGCCCTCCCTGGGCACGTCGACGGCACACGACTTCCTCGTTCAACTCGTACATGCCTGGCAGCAGGTGCGCGCCCGGCCGCGGGACGTCGCTGAACATCATGTAGGCGCGCGTTGAGCCGTATGCAGGCCAGGCTGGCTGCCGGGTTGCGATGGGTTCAGTCACGCTCGCGAAACTCGTCCAGTAGCTCATCATCGCCTCACTCAGCTCGGCCTCTCGCGCCGAATCGGGCACCTGCGGCCAGAGCGGAGGCGTTCGATCCGCAGTGCCGAACACATAGGGAAGCTCGGAAGCGTGGAATGCGTGCAGGTTCGCTGCATCCGCAGCGGGATATCCGTGATCGAAGAAATAGAGATAGCTGGGCTGACCCTGCGCTGTCTGCTTCGCCACGAGGCGCTCGGACGTCCAGCCGTACAAGGCGTCGCGCGTCGTCGCGAGCACACTCTCCTCGAGGCGGCTGCTCGGGTAGAGCCTCAGGAACTCATCGGCAAGGTCGGCGTAGCGCTTGCGGATTGCGGCCTCATAAGTTGCTGCGTCGGTCGGTACCGGCGGTGCCAGGAAACGCAGCGACCGGATCTCACCGCTGTTGAAGCCCGCGAGGATCGGCACCTTTGCCTGCTCGCCGCGTTCGAACACCTCGACGAGCTGGCGAGGCAACACGTGACCGTCGACCGAACCGAGCGGAAAGTATCCGCTCAGCGCGGCGTTCTCCGTCAGCTTCCCGGCATCGACCGAGCGCAGGTCCGCGATGTTCGGCGAGCCAAGCGCCGTCGCGACACGCGAGCCGAGCGCTTCGGCCGCCTGCTCGCCGAAGCGTGCGCGCTTGAGCTCAGGCATCGAGATCATGTAAGCGCTCTGTGCAATCGCCTTGGAGAACAAGCCTCGCGCCTGCGGCGATGCCATGAGGTACATGACGCTGAGCGCGCCGGCCGATTCGCCGGCGATAGTGACCTTCGCGGGATCCCCGCCGAACGCGGAGATGTTGCGCTTCACCCAGCGCAGCGCCTCGATCTGGTCGAGCAGACCGTAGTTGCCGGAGACTCCATCGGACGACTCGGCGCTGAGCTGAGGGTGGGCGAGGTAACCGAGGATGCCGAGACGATAGTTGATCGAGACGACCACTACGCCGTGCGCGGCAAGGTTCGCACCGTCGTAGAGTCGTTCGCTGCTGGATCCCGACGTCAACGCACCGCCGTGAATCCAGACCAGCACCGGCGCGTTGCGAGCACCATCCGCGGTCCACACGTTGAGGAAGAGACAGTCCTCGCTGATCGCTGGCAACTCGTCCGAGTAGATGCTGCCGCTGCGCGGCTTCGGCTGCATGCACGCAGCACCGAACTGCGTCGCATCGCGCACACCTGTCCATGATGGCATCGCGACAGGTGGCCTCCAGCGAAGGCCGCCCACAGGCGGAGATGCGTAAGGAATTCCTTTGAAGACTCGCATCGCTCCGATCGACTGGCCGCGTAGCTTGCCTGCCGCGGTCTCGACCAGTGCGTGCGTCTGAGCGGCAGCGGGCAAAGCGACGCACATCGCTGCGATGAGGACGAGCCACCGAATGTGTATGGACATCGAAATACTCTGCCTAGGGCTGTCGCTTCAGCGCCTGCGCCAGCCAGAGGTGGAGCAGCACCGCGAGCAAGTAGAAAGGAACCAGCGTGTAGAACGCTAGTTGCAGCGAGTTGTCCGGATGGCTGGGTCGCAGCAGATCACTGACCGCTCCGAGCCACGTCGGCCCGAGTCCGAGACCGATCAGATTCATCACCAGCAACAGCAGCGCGCCGGCGAGCACGCGCTGGTTCGGCTGCACCTCTTCCTGGACCAGCGTCACGGCTGGCGACAGATAGAAGTAGTTCAGAAAAGTAGGCAGCGCCAGGAACGCGAGAGCCAGCGGCCAGTCCGGCACCGACACGAACGCGACGAAGAACGGAATCGCCAGCGCGAGCGCGGCCGCTGGCAGATAGCCATAGGCTGCCTTCGAGCGCCGCGCCAGTCGATCGATCAGCCGTCCGGAGACATACATTCCGGCACCGATGCCGCCGCCGACGAGCAGCGCGTAGTACACCGCGATCTCATTCAGAGTCATGCCCTTCTCGCGCATGAGGAAGAGCGTGGTGAAGTTCAGCACGGCGTACGTGACGAACTGAGTGGCCGCGCACGCAAGGGACACGCGTAACAACACGGGATGCGAGAAGAACATCCGGCAGGTTGACCAGAATTGGGCCTGCACCGGTTCGGCCGCAACTGCAGGAGCGGTGCGTTTGGCATCGAGCGCTCCTCGCGCCGGCTCACGTACGAACAGCCACACGGCCAGCGCCGTGACGATGCCGACGGCTCCGAGCGAGATGAAGGCCGATCGCCAACTGTAGGCCGCCGCGATCGAGGCGCCGAACGCAACACCCAGCGCCTGCCCGAGGGGCGGACCCAGATTGAAGATGCTCAGCGCCGTGCCGCGCGTACCCGGTGGGAAGTAGTCCGAAACGATCGCGTACGAAGGCGGCACACCGCCCGCCTCCCCTACACCGACTGCCATGCGCGCGAGCGCGAGCTGCGGATAGCTGGACGAGAAGCCGCACGCAACGGTCGCTGCACTCCACAGCGCGCACGCAGACGAAAGCACGCGCACACGATTGGTTCGATCGGCGAGCCAGCCTACGGGGATGGCCAGCACGCAGTAGAACAGCGCGAAATACAGTCCGCTGATCATGCCGAGCTGGCCATCGGTGACGCCGAGGTCGTCCTGGATCGGCTTCGCCAGGATCGACAGGAGCTGCCGATCCAGGAAGTTCAGCACGTAGACGAAGCACAGAATCCCGAGCGCCCACCACGCGCGCACGCTTGCGAGCATCTCAAAACGCTTTCAGCAGCCGCACTCCGAACGTGCGAGGCGGCCCCGCGAAGCGCAGCCCGGAATTGATTGCTCCGACGTAGTGTTGATCCGTGAGGTTCGTCCCGTACAGCGTCGTGACCCACTCGCCGTGTCGCCACGCGATCTGTGCATTCACGATGTCGCGCGCTTCCACGCGATCGCCGCGTGCTTCGTTCTGAAACAGCGTCGCCCATTGCTCGGAGACGTGTCCGTAGTTGACGCGGGGTGTGACCCGGTCGCCGCCGGCGAGTGCGAATTCGTACTGCACTCCGAGGTTGAAGGTGAACTCAGGCGCGTAGGTCTGCTCGTTGCCCTCGAGAGCGATGCACGATGCGGTTGCAGGTCCAGTCTCGGGGTTGCATGCGCCAAGGCTCGGCACGCGCGGATCGACGGCGAAGAACTTGCCGAGCTCGCTTTGCAACCAGCCGAGCCCGGCATCGAGCGAGAACTGCCCGAATACCGCTTCGACCTGCGCCTCGAAGCCGTAGATCGTGGTGGGATTCGGATTGTTCAGCTCGAAGCCGAAGATCGGGATGGTCGGGTAGCCGACGATGACCTGGAAGTTCTCGTAGTCGTTGTAGTACGCACTGAACTGCGTGCGGACGTTGCCGTCCATCCAGCCGGCCTTCCAGCCGATCTCGTAGTTCGTCACCAGCTCCTCGTCGAAGGGCGCGGGAATGCCGAGACCCACCGGGACGTTCAGACCGCCCGGCCGGAAGCCGGTCGCGACGAAGGCGTACAGGAAATTGTTCGGATCGACGGTCCAGTTGAGCGCCAGCTTGCCGGAAGTGTTCGAGTATTCCGCCTTCTGATTCTGCACGAGCGGCAGTCCGAACTGATTGACGGAGATGTGATTGGTCGTGCTCGTCTCGGTATAGCGCGCACCGAGCTGCAACTCGAGAGACTCCGTCAGGCCGAACGTGAGCTGACCGAACACTGCGGCCGCTTCCTTCGGATTCGTGCCTTCGAGCTCGTAGCGTCCTGCCGGGGTGACGATGTAGAACTCCCCGGGCAGAAACTCGTACTCGTCGTCCTGGTAGTAGGCGCCGAGCACCCACGTGAACCGGCCGGCGTCGGACGAGATCAGATTGATCTCCTGCGAGTAGATCGTCTCATCGACCTTGTCGCCGAACAGGCTGTTGCCGACGCGCGTGCCGTCCAGGTCCGCGCGATATTCCGTTCTCCCCTCCTGAAAGCCGGAGACGGATCGCAACGTCGTGCCGTTGCCGAACGTGTAGTCGATCGCGAGCACTGCGCGCCCGAAGCGATCGAGTGCGTGCATATCTCCGTTCGCTGTGATGTCGAACGGATCGTTGGGAGCATTGACGGGATCGGCCGGGTAGCCGCTCAGGTCGAGATAGTTGTAGTCGGTCTTGAGCAGCACCGACAGATTCTCGCTCGGCGCCCACAGCAACCCGAGTCGTGCGCTGCCGGTCTTCACGCCGTCATCGCCGGTGTGAGGACCTTCGATGTCATAGAAGCTGTCGCGCGCCTCGCCGTTGAATGCGACGCGTGCAGCAAGGGTGTCGCTGATCGGCAGATTCAGCGCGCCCTGCGCGCCATACCCGCTGTAGTCGGCGACCTGGCCCTGGATGTAGCCGGTCGTGCCGCCGTTGATGATCGGATCCTGCGAAGTCACGAACACTGCGCCGCCCGTGGCGTTCTGGCCCACGAACGTGCCCTGCGGGCCGCGCAAGATCTCGACGCGCGCGATGTCGTAATAAGGCTCCGCCGTGAAGTAGCCCGGGAACGTCGCCACACCGTCTCGATAGGTGATGACGCCCGTGGTCGTCTGCGTGTTGTGTTCGGCCTTGCCGATGCCCCGGATGTTGAAGTCGATGCCCTGGCCGAAGTTGTTGACCACCGCGCCGGGAGAAATGAACTGCAGCTGGTCGACAACCGTCACGCCGTTGTCGGCGAGCTTCTCGCCCGTCATGACGGTCGCTGCGATCGGCGTCACTTGCAGGCTCGTGCGTCGCCGCTCGGCAGTGACCACGATTTCCTCTAGCACCGACTCGTTCGTTGCCTGGCCGCCCGACTGAGCTGGCGTCTGCGCGTATGCGGGCGACAGGACGGATGCACATGCGGCGGCGCTGGCCGTCGCGAGAAGTAGCTTCTTCATCGCTTTCCCCCTTCGGCGTCGATCATTGGTGCCGACGCTCGATGCGCAGTGAGCCATCGCCAACCGCTCTTGTCAATACTCACTCACACGCGTGTGAGTATCTTTCGAGATATGCGCCGACCGGGGGGCTTAAGCAAATGTAATCCCGGATCGACGGCACGGATCGGCAGAATCCGCGCACTGGCCTGAACCTTCGATCGTGAATCTTTGATAGTGGGAGGAAGCTCATGAAATCATTTACCTGCGCGCTCGGCGTCATCGTCATGCTGGTTGCCGCGTATGAGGTCCAGGCGGCCGCAGCGCCCGCGGACGTCCACGACGTCATGAAGAACACCGTAGCGGTGCAGACACAGGTCATCTGGGATGTCAGCAACGAGGCGCAGGACGATCAAGGAAATCCCGACGCCTCGAAGCTCGCTGCCGGCGACTGGACCAGGATCATCGATGCCGCCGCGAAGGTGCGACAGGCCGCCCAGACACTGGCGCGCTCCGATCATGTCCTCGCTGCTCCTCCGGGAGTGAAGATCGAAGGCGAAGGCAACGAGGGCGTTGCCGGCGCGAAGCAAGTGCAGGCGGCGATCGATGCAAACCCGTCCGCCTTCCGGGCCCGGTCGCAGGAGCTCACTGCGTCCATGGATCAGATCGTGGCTGCGGCGAAGGCCAAGGACGCCGCGAAGCTGTTCGAAGTCTCGGGCGCCCTCGACCAGGTCTGCGAGAGCTGTCACATGCAGTTCTGGTATCCAGAACAGAAAGCGGCGCGCTGACCTGGTACGCGGTTCATGAAAAGTTAAGGCGGCGTCGGCAAGGATGGCGTGTGGGATCGCGCAAGGAGAGCTACATGAAGCGGCCGCCTGTTCTTTCACTGGTGCTCATGGCGGGTTGCACGGCAATCCCGCTGAAACCCGGCGCCGAATTGGTCCGTGTCACGCACGTAGAGCCGACCAGCGAGTGCAAGTGGCTCGGTGACGTCACCGGCAGCCAGGGCAACTCTTACACCGGCCAATACACGACGAACGCGAACCTCGAAACGGGTGCGCGCAACGATTTGAAGAACAAGGCCGCAGCGCTGGGCGGCAATCTTGTCGTGCTGATCACGGAGCGCCCCGGTCTCACCGGCAACTTTGGACTGGAAGGCGGCCCCGTCCACCAGACCAGCGTCACGCTGACCGGAAGCGTCTATCGCTGCCCATCGTGAGTGCAACCGCTGCCAGCTTCAGTGAGCCGGCCTGGGCAGGCGATAGATCGGGTACAGGTTGAAGCGCACGTCCCAGGACGTGTGCCGGCGCAGAAAAAATTCCAGTCGCGCCGACGCATTCGCGGCGAACACCGGATCGACCGCCAGTGCGCGTTCGAACTCTTTACGCAGCTCGGGAGAAGCAGCCAGCATCTCGCGCGCGATCTGCTCCGCCACGTACCGCTCCATCTGCTCCTTCTGCTCGAAGCCGGCGTTGAAGAAGCCCCACGCGGCGAGCGAATCCGGAGCCTGTGGCTCCAGCAACGCGAGCACCAGACGAGCGAGGCGCTGCGCAACGGGCACGAGCAGCGATCCGGCGGCAATCGGTTGTACTTCGCCGCGCCATTGCCCGATCAGAGTGGCCCGTTGGCATCCTTCGAAAGGCGCGGCTGCAAACTCGACCCGTTCGGCGCGAAACGTCTCGACCGCCGCAGAGGCAACCGCAGCGCTGAGCACACGAGATTCGATTCCGTGCAGAGCGAGCTTCTCCTGCACGAGCGCTGCATGGCTGGGCGGCACGACGTAGCCACCGATGGGCGCCGTAACTGTCAATGAAGGTTGCACGCGATCGCGATAAGGCACGTTCCAGATTTGCGGCGTCCGCGGATCGTAGATCGTGACGAGCGCTCCGGAGATCGGCGAAAGGTTGCGCGTATAGGCGTAGCCGCGAAAGTCGATCCTGCGCGCATCGGCGTCATCCGGCTCTCGGACCGACCCGCCCGCCTTCGACGGTTCGCGCCAGCCGGAAACGTAGTCGAGCACCACTTCGCTTCCGCCTAGCCGGGTTGCCGCTTCATCGGCCTGCTGCACTTCGCGCAACCAATCAGCGCCGTGCGCGGCGGTGAGCTCCGCCAGACCAACAATGGTATTGCGCGTGATGCGAACTCGATGAGCGTACGGCTTCCAGGAGTGCGTCTCGACCAGCACCGTGAAGCGATTGCGCTGTGGGAAGTAGCCTGTCGAGAAGCGTGGCGAATACACCGTGAGCACGAAGCCGGAGGTCGGATCGTCCGTCTTCGCCAGATCGGGATAGAACGGCAGTGGCAGCGAGCCCTGTGCCGCCAGTTTTTCGATGAGCCGGTCGCGCAGCGCTATGCCGCTTGGCCGAAGCGCCGGTGCACCCTGATTGATCGGCTCGACCTGGAGCGAGATGTCGGGCTCGAAGTCCGCACCGTCCGTGACGTGCAGGTCGGCGCAGATCAGCGGATCCCACTCGTCGACCAGGCGCAGCATCGCCTGCATCTCCGGCGTGGCCGCCTTCGTGTAATCCCGATTCAGGTTGACGTTCTGCGCCGTCGTACGCCAGCCGGTGACCTCCGGTCCGTTCTGATTCGGTCGGTTCCAGCGCCCGACGCGCTCGTGGCCGTCGGCGTTGAAGGCCGGCACGAACAGGATGGCGATCTGCTCGAGCAGATCTGGCGCGGGTGGCGCATCCAGCAACTCACGCAGGGCGATGAAGCCGGCATCCTTGCCATCGCTCTCACCAGGATGGATTCCACCCTGGAGCATGAGGAGCGGAATCCCTTTTGCGCGCAGCGCCGGTGGAGTCAGCGCTCCAGTGCGCGACACCAGCAACGCGCGCATCGGTCGGCCCTCGGCAGAGTGGCCGTATACTAATGAGCGCACGGCGTCGGGCCAGCGCGCAGCGAACTTTTCGCAGAGCGCTTCGACCTCGTCGAGTCGCCCCGTCTCGCGAAAACCGGATTGCTCAGCAAGAGTCGTCAGCGTCGGATTCATATCGAGGATCATAGCTTGAGGAACGTCGGCGAACGATGGCGGGAGGTCCGGGCCGGTTTCGAGCGGTCGTTCTGGGTCGCAAACTTCACGGAGCTGTTCGAACGGTTGGCCTACTACGGCCTGCAGGCCGTGCTGGCAATTTACCTGCACGAGCGTCTGGGTCTCAGCGAGGCGGAGACGGGCTCCATCCAGGGAATCTTCGGCTTCGTGGTCTGGTTCCTGCCGATCCTCGGCGGCGCGATTGCGGATCGGTTCGGCTTCCGGCGCACGCTGGCGACTGCCTACGGAATCCTCGCAGCGGGCTACTTCCTGTTCGCGTCCATCGGTGGGGAATGGCTGGCGCCGGCTCGCGCCGCTCTGCCGCTGTACTGGGTGGTGCTCGTCATCCTGATCGTGCCGGCACTCGGCCCCGGACTCGTGAAGCCCGTAGTCGCAGGGACAACGGCGCGAGCATCGGCCGAGAACGTGCGCTCGCTGGGCTTCTCTATCTATTACACGATCGTGAACGTCGGCGGCATGCTGGGGCCGCTGCTGGCGAGCTTCGTTCGCACCTCGCTCGGCCCCGAGGCCGTATTCATCATGAGCGGCTCCTTCTCGCTCGCGATGTTGCTGGTGACGATCTTCACCTTCAAGGAACCGACGCGGCCACCAGGTACGCAGGTGACCAGCATCGGCCAGACGTTGCGCAACATGGTCGTCGTGCTCGGCAACCTGCGGTTCGTGGCCTTTCTGCTGATCTTCTCGGGCTTCTTCGTGATGTTCTGGCAGGTCTACATCGCGCTGCCGCTGTATGTGCGCGGCTACGTCGATCCGAACTCGCCGATCGACGCGCTCATCGCCGTGGAAGGATTCGGCGTGATCAGTACCACTGTGCTCGTCGCGTGGCTCACGAGAAAGGCGCGTCCACTGCCGGTGATGGCGGCCGGCGTGGCCATCACGAGCGTCGCCTGGCTGATCCTGCTGTTGGGCGGCAGTCCGCTGTTCATCGCGGCGACTCTGCTCGTGGTGGCGTTGGGTGAAGCGCTTCAGGCATCGCGTTTCTATGAGTACTGCTCGCGCCTCGCGCCGAAAGGCCAGGAAGGCGTGTTCATGGGCTACGCCTTCCTGCCGATCGCGATCGGATTTCTGATCGCGGGACAGATCGGCGGACGGCTGGTTCGCTACTTCGGCGACGTGCGCCACGAACCCGCGCAGCTCTGGATAGTGGTGTGCGGGATCGGGCTCGCTACGTCGCTGGCGCTCATCATCTACGACCGACTCGCAGTCGATGAGTAGCCCGGTGCGCATCGGAATCCTCGGCGCTGCGCGGATCGCGGCAGCGTTCGTCGCCGGCGCGCGATTGTCGTCGCAGGCCGAAGTCGTTGCGGTTGCCAGCCGCGAAGCTGCCAAAGCCGAAGGCTTCGCTCGAACGCACGGGATTGCACGCGCGCTGAGCTACGAGCAACTGCTCGCTGCACGTGACATCGATGCCGTCTACATTCCGTTGCCGAACAGCTTGCACGCTCATTGGTCCATCGCCGCGGCGCGAGCAGGCAAGCACGTCCTGTGCGAGAAACCGCTGGCTCTCTCCGAAACCGAAGCGCTCGCGATGTTCGCGGCCGCCGATGCGGCGGGCATCGTGCTGCTCGAGGCATTCCCGTACCTGTTCCAGCCGCAGATGCGCCAGATCGAGCAGTTGGTCTCCAGCGGCGCCCTCGGCGAGATCCGCTCGGTGTCCGCAGCGTGCGGCTTCGCTCTCGGCAATCCAGAGGACTTCCGGTTCGACGCGAGGATGGGCGGAGGAGCGCTGCTCGATGCAGGTTGCTACGCAGTCAGTTTCATTCGTCAGATCGTCGGACGCCGGCCTTCGCGCATCGCGGCGACAGCTCGCTGGCACGGCGAGGTGGATGAGACACTCGCGGCCACGCTCGAATTCGACAGCGGCGTGATCGGTCAGCTGAGCTGCAGTTTCGCCTCGGGGCTGCATCGCAGCGCCATCGTCGCGGGCAGCAGTGGAGTCATCGAGACCGAATATCAGAATCACACGATCCGGTCCGAGGCCCCGAGCTTTCGACTGAAGCGAGGCAGCGACTGGCGCACACCCGTGGAAACGATCGCCGTGCCGCGCGCGGACGGCTTCCACCTGGAGCTGGATGGCTTCGTCGAGCTCATTCGTCGCCGCGACAACGCAGCGCTTGCAAGGCATCGAGCGGCCAGCATCGACAATGCGTGGACGCTGGCCGCGATCCTCGATGCCGCGCGTGGCAGTCGGATTACTTCGGCGGCGGCG
>Ga0114129_10004010_pt1 | contig 20797 bp, 18 predicted proteins | sample RhiMetdeltSRZDD1_FD_80071 | JGI IMG/M metagenome (GOLD analysis project Ga0114129, IMG submission 80071) | Populus rhizosphere microbial communities from Tennessee, USA - Rhizosphere MetaG P. deltoides SRZDD1 (version 2) (version 2) | ecosystem: Host-associated > Plants > Roots > Rhizosphere >... | reverse complement strand
GGCGCTGATTCGCTACCACGAGCAGTCGCCGAGCGTCTCCCCCTCCTTCGTCGTGCAGATCGTCAAACGCCTGCGGGACCAGGATCCGCGCGTGACCCCGGCGCTCATGTGGCTCGAAGAGCGGCTGGCTGCGCAGGGAACGACCTCGGACGCCCTGGTTCGCGACGAGCATCAGCGACAGGGCGCGTCGAACGTCACCGTGCGCAACATCATCACCAGCATGCGGATGATCTCGGATGTGAACTGGCCCGATTTCTTCGAGGACTCGAGCCTGGTCGATGCGGTGCTGCGCGAGGCGAGCGACTTCGCAAGCATGGACTTCCCGACGCGTACCTTGTACCGAACAGCGATCGAGCAACTCGCGCGCGGCTCCGCACATACGGAGCTGGAGATCGCGCGAGCAGTGATAGCCGCCACACGCATCGGTGTCGAGGATTCGGGCAGCGGCTCGATCCTGCCCCCGAACCGCGCGGACGATCCGGGTTATCACCTGCTCAGCCACGGTCGCCGTGCCTTCGAGCGAGCGGTGGGCTATCGCGTGCCCATCCGCGCCAAGTTGAGCCGCCACAGCCTGTCGATCGGGCCCGGCGGTTACATCGGCGCGGTGCTGGCGCTCAGCGCGATAGTTCTCGCACTGCCCTTGTGGGCCTTGATCGGCCACGCCGTGGAGGGCTCGCGGCTGGCGTGGCTCGCTCTGCTGGGTGCGATTCCGGCCGTCGACGTCGCTGTTGCGTTGGTGAATCGGGCCGTCACTCGCGGCTTCGGCGCGACGATGCTCCCAGGCCTCGCATTGCGCGACGGGGTTCCAGAGAACCTGAGAACCCTGGTCGTGGTGCCGACGCTGCTGACGACGCGGGAATCCATTGCGACGCAGATCGAGCGTCTCGAAGTTCACTACCTGGCGGCCGCTCACGGCGAAGTGTATTTCGCGTTGCTGTCCGACTGGACCGACGCTGCGACTGCGACCACCGACGGCGACGCCGCGCTCCTGCGGATCGCAACCGACGGCATCGCCCGTTTGAATCGGGTGCACGGGCCTGCTGCCGCAGGACCACGCTTCTATCTGTTCCACCGCAATCGCGTGTGGAGCGAAGGACAACGTCAGTGGATGGGATGGGAGCGCAAGCGCGGCAAGCTCCACGAGTTGAACCGACTGCTGCGGGGCGCGGCGGATACCACGTTCATCGGCCTCCATGGTCAGCCGCCACTGGTCGCCTCAGGTGTGCGCTATGTCATCACGCTCGATGCCGATACGAGATTGCCGCGTGAGACCGTGCGGCGCCTGATCGGCAAGCTCGCGCACCCGCTCAATCGACCGCAGTTCGACCAGACGACAGGTCGTGTCGTCGAGGGCTACGCGGTGCTGCAGCCCCGTGTCACTCCGTCTTTGCCGATCGGTCGCGAGGGATCGTTCTTCCAGCGCGTGTTCTCCAGCATGACCGGCATCGATCCCTACGCTGCCGCCGTGTCCGACGTGTACCAGGATCTGTTCGGCGAAGGCTCATATGCCGGCAAGGGCATCTACGACATTGACGCGTTCGAGGCCGCGCTGGCCGATCGCGTGCCGGAGGGCTCCTTGCTCAGTCACGATCTGTTCGAGGGAACATTCGCGCGCGCCGGCCTGGCGACGGACATCGAGGTGGTCGAAGAGTTTCCCTCGCGCTATGACGTAGCCGCCGCGCGCAATCACCGCTGGGCACGCGGCGACTGGCAGTTGCTGCCGTGGATACTGGGGCGCCGCGACGCTGTCGAGCGCAATGGACATGGCAACAGGCGCGGCAGCGGCCGATTACCGCTGATCGGTCTGTGGAAAATGCTCGACAACCTGCGCCGGTCGTTGTCCGCGCCGGCTTGCGTTCTTGCGCTGATCGCCGGCTGGTTGTTACCGCCCGATGCTGCAGTGCTGTGGACCGCGTTCGTGCTGATGACCGTAGCGTTGCCGGCTGTGCTACCCGCGCTCGCGGAGATCGTGCCGCGGCGACGCGGGATTCTTGCACGCAGTCACTTGCGCGCGCTCGGGTCGGACCTGTGGCTGGCGGCGATGCAAACTGCATTGCTCGTCGCCTTTCTCGCTCATCAAGCCTGGTTGATGACAGACGCCATCGGCCGAACGTTGTTCCGCCTCGTCGTGAGCCGTCGCAACCTGCTCGAGTGGGTGACAGCCGCACAGGCGCAACTCAGTTCGCGACTCGGCCTGCTCGGCTTCTATCGACGCATGAGTGCCAGCGTAATCATCGCCGCCCTGGCATTCGTGGTCGTCAGCACACTTGGACAGGGTGCGTGGCGAATAGCGCTGCCGTTCGCTTTGCTGTGGGCTGCGGCGCCGGCCATCGCACGCCGGATCAGCGTTTCGCCTCGCGTCGCCGGCCGTCTCCCCGTACGCCCCGCCGAGCTGCAATACCTGCGGCTCGTGGCGCGGCGCACGTGGCGCTTCTTCGAAACGTTCGTCACGGCAGAGGACAACATGCTGCCGCCTGACAATTTTCAGGAAGACCCTCAGCCGGTCCTCGCGCATCGAACCTCCCCGACAAACCTCGGCCTGTATCTGTTGTGCGCGGTCAGCGCGCGGGATTTCGGCTGGATCGGCGCCGCGGAAGCCGTCGAGCGACTGGAGGCGACACTGGCGACGATGCAGAAGATGCAGCGCTTTCGCGGTCACTTCTATAACTGGTATGACACGCGCGATCTGCGACCGTTGGATCCGCCGTACGTCTCGTCGGTGGACAGCGGTAACCTCGCGGCCCACCTGATAACGGTCGCAAACGCCTGTCGTGAATGGGTCGGCGCTCCCGCTGCCGGCGCCGCGGCTGTCGCCGGCGTGGAGGATGCGATGCAGCTCGCGCGCGAGGCGCTGCTGCTGCTGCCAGACGATCGCCCTGCCCCGTCCATGACGCGGCACCAAGTCGAAGATGCGCTGAATACGCTCGCCAGCCTGCTTCGGTCAGGTGAGTTTGCGACGGCAACTGTCCCGGCACAGCTGAACGATCTCGTTGCGCACGCCACGAGGCTGACCGATGACGCGCACACGCTGGCAAGCGATCAGGAGGACGCTGCGCATGCCGACATGTTGTTCTGGGCGGAGGCTACGCAACGCGCGATCGAGAGTTGGCGTAACGAACTGGCGCAGACCGAGGCCTCGAGTCATGCGCTCGATCGACGCCTGCTGGCGCTGGAGGCACGCGCGCGCATGCTGGCGCTGGCGATGGAGTTCGACTTCCTGCTGGACGCGGAGCGCAAGTTGCTGGCTATCGGCTATCGCACAGCTGAAGGCACGCTCGACCCCAGCTGCTACGACCTGCTCGCGTCGGAAGCGCGCCTGGCGAGTTTCTTCGCGATCGCGAAGAACGACGTTGCGGCCCGACATTGGTTTAGATTGGGGCGGTCAGTCACGGCCGTCGGTCACGGCGCGGCGTTGATCTCCTGGTCGGGATCGATGTTCGAGTACCTGATGCCTTCGCTGGTGATGCGGGCGCCGGCCGGGAGTCTGCTGGAGCGGACCAACCGCCTGATCGTGCGCCGTCAGATCAGCTACGGGGCGACGCTGCTCACGCCGTGGGGAATCTCCGAATCCGCCTATAGCGCCCGCGACCTCGAGCTCACGTATCAATACTCGAACTTCGGCGTGCCGGGTCTCGGCCTGAAACGCGGCCTGAGCGAGAACAGGGTGATTGCGCCCTACGCCACCGCGCTGGCAGCGATGGTCGATCCGCACGCCGCCACACGCAACTTCCGACGGCTGACCGCGGCGGGTGCACGCGGCCGATATGGCTTCTACGAAGCGCTCGACTACACACGCTCGCGGTTGCCCGAAGGCGAGGACGTTGCGATCGTGCGCGCGTTCATGGCGCACCACCAGGGGATGACTGTCGTCGCGATCGCCAACGTGCTCTTCGACGGCAGAATGCGTGCGCGGTTTCACGCGGAGGCCAGCGTGCAGGCGACGGAACTGCTGCTGCAGGAGCGCACGCCGCGCGACGTTTCGGTCGCGCATCCCCGGGCCGAGGAAATCAAGACCGCGGCACGCAGCGGAACCGCACAAACGGATGTGCGCCGGCTGCGCACGCCTCACGATGCCACGCCGCAAACTCATCTCCTGGCGAATGCCCGCTATGCGGTCATGCTGACTGCGGCGGGCTCCGGATACAGTCGTTGGCTGGGTCAAGGTATCGCGCGCTGGCGCGAAGACGCGACGCGCGACGATACCGGCAGCTACATTTTTCTGCGCGACGTGGCAAGCGGCAACGTTTGGTCGGCTACGTACCAACCCACCGGCGTCGCGCCCGACAGCTACGACGTGGCGTTCACCGAGGATCGCGCGGAGTTCGGCCGCACCGACGGCACGATTGCGACGGTCCTGCAAGTACTCGTCTCGCCCGAAGACGATGCGGAGGTGCGGCGCCTGACGATATCGAACACGGACACAGTCGCTCGCGATCTCGATATCACTTCCTACAGCGAGCTCGTTCTGGCGCCGCCCGCCGCCGACACCGCGCATGCGGCCTTCTCCAAGTTGTTCGTGCAGACCGAGTACGTCGCGAAGCTCGGCGCGCTGCTGGCTACCCGTCGCCCGCGCGCGCCGGACGAGCCTGCAATCTGGACGGCGCACCATGTGGTGGTCGAGGGCGAAGTGTTGCGCCCGCAGGAATTCGAGACTGATCGCGCTCGCTTCCTCGGCCGGGGACGCGAGATCCATGAGCCGATCGCGGTGATGGACGGACGGCGGCTCTCCAACACGGCCGGCACGGTCCTGGATCCGATATTCGCGCTCCGCAACCGGGTGCGCATTCCTCCGGGCGCGAGCGTGCGCTTGTCGTTCTGGACGGCGGCCGCCGCGTCGCGCGCCGAAGTGCTCGACCTGTACGACCGGCAACGTGACTTCAACGCCTACCCGCGCGCGGCAACCCTGGCATGGACGCAGGCACAGGTGCAGTTGCGACATCTCGGGATCGACGCGGAAGAAGCAACGCTGTTTCAGCGCCTTGCCGGTTACATCCTGTACGCGGATGCCTCGATGCGACCTTCCTCCGACACGCTTGGACGCGGCAGCGGCGGACGCACCGCGCTATGGGCGCAAGGTATTTCCGGCGACGTTCCCATTCTGCTGCTGCGGATCCATGACGGCGAGGACCTCGGCATCGTGCGGCAATTGTTGCAGGCACACGAGTACTGGCGGATGAAACAGCTCGCGGTCGACCTGGTGATTCTCAATGAGCGCGCCTCTTCCTATGTTCAGGATCTGCAGACGGCTCTGGAGACGGCCGTTCGCATCGGCCAGTCACGGCCGCTCACCGAAGCGCACCGTGCGATCGACGGCGCCAGAGGTTCCGTGTTCGTGCTGCGCACGGATCTGGTGTCCGCGGAAACGCGAGCGATGTTGTTGTCGGCGGCACGCGTAGTACTCGTCGGACAGCGCGGCAGCGTGGAGGAGCAACTGGATCGTCGTGCGTCGCCTGCTAAGGTTCCCGCCGACATGCCCGCGAACACAGTGCCGCGCTCCGTGCCTGCGCGTGCAGCGGCGCCGCGCGAGCTGGAATTCTTCAACGGTCTGGGCGGCTTTGGCGCCGGCGGACGCGAATACGTCACGACTCTCGATGCGCAGCAGACCACGCCGGCGCCGTGGGTCAATGTGATTGCCAATCCGCAGTTCGGCTTCCAGATCGCCGTCGAGGGCGGCGGCTACACCTGGTCGATGAACAGCCGCGAGAACCAGCTGACGCAGTGGTCGAACGATCCAGTGACCGACCGACCCGGGGAAGTGCTCTACGTACGCGACGACGAGACCGGTGAATTGTGGGGGCCGACGCTGGCTCCCGTCCGCGATGCTGGCGCTCCTTACCACGTGCGCCACGGCCAGGGTTACAGCCGCTTCGAACACAGCGGGCATGAGATCGCGCTCGATCTCCTCGTGTTCGTACCCTTGCGCGACGCCGTCAAGATCTCGCGTCTGGCCATTCGCAACACGTCGCAGCGCCGCCGCGAGCTCTCGATCACGACCTACGTCGAATGGGTGCTCGGCATGACGCGCGCGGCCTCGGCGCCTTTCGTCGTGACCGAGATCGATTCGCAGACTGGCGCGATGTTCGCCCGCAACGCCTGGAACACGACATTCGGCTCGCGTGTCGCCTTCGCGGATCTGGCCGGACGCCAGACGCAATGGACCGGCGACCGGCGCGAGTTCCTCGGCCGCTACGGCCGATTGGACCGGCCCGCCGCGCTCGCCGCACAGACGCAACTCTCCGGTCGCGTGGGAGCGGGTCTCGATCCGTGTTGCGTCCTGCAAGCGCCACTGACTCTGGAGCCGGGCGAGACGGCGGAAATCGTATTCCTGCTCGGCGACGCCGCATCCGCCGGCGAAGCACGAGTGCTGCTCACACGCTACCGATCGATGGACCTGGACGCCGTGCTGCGCGAGGTCGGCGACTACTGGGACGACGTGCTGGGAACCGTTCAGGTGCAGACACCCGATCGGTCGATGGACATCATGCTCAACCGCTGGATGCTGTACCAGACCCTGGCATGCCGCATGTGGGCGCGCTCCGCCTTTTATCAGGCGAGCGGTGCCTACGGATTTCGCGATCAGCTGCAGGACGGCATGGCGCTGGTTGTTTCACAGCCGTCAATCACGCGGCGGCACTTGCTCCGCGCTGCGCAACGACAGTTCCCGCAAGGCGATGTGCAACATTGGTGGTTGCCGGCGACGGGTCACGGTGTTCGCACGCGGATCAGCGACGATCGCATCTGGCTCGCGTACACGGCGGCGCACTATCTGGTCGTCACCGGCGACCTCCCGATCCTCGACGAAGTCGTGCCCTTCCTCGAAGGCGCGCAACTGGCGGCCGGCGAGCACGATGCTTATTTCCAGCCTGCCAGCTCTGAAGACAGCGCGACATTCTTCGAGCACTGTGCTCGCGGGCTCGATAGCAGCCTCGCACTCGGCGCGCACGGCCTGCCGTTGATAGGCACGGGCGACTGGAACGACGGCATGAATCGGGTGGGCGAGCGAGGCCACGGCGAGAGCGTCTGGCTCGGCTGGTTTCTGCATGCGACCCTCGTGGTTTTCGCGCCGCTAGCCCGTGCGCGCAACGAGAGCGCACGGGCCGCACGCTGGCTGGATCATGCCGCGGCGCTGCGCCTGTCACTCGAGCGCGAGGCATGGGATGGAGCGTGGTATCGGCGTGGTTATTTCGACGATGGCACTCCTTACGGATCGGCGGCCAGCGAGGAATGTCGCATCGACAGCATCGCGCAATCATGGAGCGTGATGTCCGAAGCCGCGGATCCGCCTCGCGCTGCGCAGGCAATGTCGGCCGTCGCAGAGCACTTGATCCAGCGCGATACCGGCCTGGCACTGCTGTTCACGCCGCCTTTCGATCGCACGACGCTCGATCCCGGCTACATCAAGGGTTATCCGCCCGGCTTGCGTGAGAACGGCGGACAATACACGCACGCCGCCGCGTGGTCAGTCATCGCGTTCGCCATGCTCGGCCAGGGCGACCAGGCCGCGTCGCTGTTCTCGATGCTCAATCCCATCAACCACAGCCGCACACGCACGGGGTTGCAGCAATACAAGGTCGAGCCTTATGCAGTCGCCGCGGATGTCTACTCGGTGGCGCCGCTCGTCGGTCGCGGCGGGTGGACCTGGTACACCGGCTCGGCGGGCTGGTTGTACCGCGCCGGCCTCGAAAGCATTCTTGGCTTTCATAAACAGGGCAATCGTCTGCTCCTGACGCCATGCATTCCCAAGCACTGGCCTCGATTCGAAATCGCCTTCAGGCACGCTTCTGCCCGCTATGAGATTGCAGTGGAAAACCCCAATGGGGTCAGCCGCGGCGTCGTCAGCACCGTGGTGGATGGCAAACCGCTGTCAGAGGGAACGTCGCTCATCCCGTTGCAGGATGACGGTGCAACGCACCGCGTACGGATCGTTCTCGGGTGATGGCGCGCAGGATGACGCTTCCGAGGAACAGGATGACGTTGCGACGGGTTGATTGTTCGAGCTCAATCAAGGAAGTGTCATGCCCGCACGCAAATCGACTCGCAAGAGTGTCTCCGGATCCCGCCGTGACGCGATCAGCCTGCTGAAGGCAGACCATCGGCAGGTTGCGGCCTGGTTCTCGTCCTTCGAGAAGACGCGGAGCGAGTCACGCAAACAGCAGCTCGCAGGCAAGATCTGCGCTGCGCTCAAGGTGCACACTCGCATCGAGGAAGAAATCTTCTATCCAGCCTTCCTCGAGCAGGCCCAGGATGAAGACATGCATCACGAGGCTGTGGTCGAGCACGACGGAGCAAAGAAGCTGATCGCCGAGATCGAAGCGACCAGGCCGACAGATGAATACTACGACGCCAAGGTGACCGTGCTCTCCGAGATGATCAAGCATCATGTCAAGGAGGAAGAGCAGCCGGGCGGCATGTTCGCGAAAGCGAGAAAGAGCGAGATGGATCTCGCGGAGTTGGGCAAACGCCTTGCTGCGCGCAAGAAGCAGCTCATGAATTCCTCGGGCTCTGCGCCGGAGCGCGCACGCGGCCGCAGCGTCGGTGCGGAACGCCGCCTCTGACTGAGGACCGAACTATCGAGCCAGACGGCGCGAATGCGCGGCCGCAAAGACGATCTGGTTGCCGTCCGGATCCTGAATCACTGCAGTACTGACCTGCTCGGTACGGGTCACCTGATCCGTCGGAATTCCCTTCTTCTTGAGGTCATCGAGCTGCTCATCGAGATCAGAGACCGCCAGGGTGACAGATGAGCCGCCTGCGCGCCGATTGTCCTCAAACACCTGTAGTGATCCGCCTCGCTCGAAGCGAAACTCACCAACTTCCTTCATCGGGCGAAAAGCCGTGTCGTCGAGCAGATGCTCATACCAACGAAGTGAAGCGCCTAGATCTCTGACGGCTACTCCCGCCAAAGCGTTGCGGATGGACATGACTGATACTCCGGACTGAGCAATACATTCGGAACGCCACACTTGCCGAGCGGTTCCAGGCTGCGAATGTCCGTGCACAGCCGGCAGAGAACTACCGACGCGCGCCGAGCTCGTCAATGTGTTGCAGGAGGTGCGCCGGGTCGTCGAACACGCGATAGGCGCCGGCACGTTCGAGCTCGTCGAGGCCGTAGCCGCCCGAGAGCAGGCCGATTCCCAGCGCGCGCGCACGTTGTGCTGCAAGCATGTCCCAAACGCTGTCCCCGACGACGAACGTCGCAGCAATGTCGATGCCCAAACTCTCGGCAGCCGCGATGAACAGATCGGGGTCAGGCTTCGCAAATCGCACTTGATCGCGCGTGATGATCGGAACGTTGCTGAGGTCGATGCCAATTTTTGCCAAAGCCAGGTTCGCCGTCTCCAACCTGCCGCTGGTGGCAACGGCCCAGGGAATTCGCGCCGATGTCAGGAAGGAGAGAAGCTCAGCCGCGCCGGGCAGAGGACGAACTTCGTCCAGGCGGCGCTTGTATGCTTCCGAGTGCAGGCGCTGCAGGCGCTCGATCCGTGCCGGCTCGATCTCGAGGCCGGTTTCCCGCAGCAGCATATTGGTGAGCAAGCCGCCGCTCATGCCAATCCGGCGATGGATGCGCCAGATCGAAAGCTCTATGCCTTCCGCGGTGAGGGCTTCGTGCCACGCCAGGACATGCTGGTAGACGCTGTCGACAAGCGTGCCATCGAGATCGAACAGAAACGCAGTTTGCAGGCTCACCCGGCACGACGCAAAGGCTGCGGGTCGCTTAGTGCGTGGGTTCGCGGCCGCGGTCGGCCTCAGCTTTGGCAAGATGCTCCTTGAAGCCAGGGACGACCTCGCCAAGAATGCCTTTGAACTTGGTGGCGGCTGCACCGACCAACGCGCTCTTGATCGAATCGACGTTCTCCAGGACCTCGTGTTTGGTTCCTGTTCTCCACGGGCGCCCGGGCTCCGAGGAGCCGACGGCCTGACTCGGCGCCGCACGGTTGCCGCGCCCACCTACCATCGCTGCCAGAAGGACCCCGCCGCCAAAGGCGGCCGCGATCATCGTCCCGGTATGCTCTGCGAAGTAGTGCCGCCAATCCGTTGCAGTCTTCACGCGGGTCTGCAATTCCTCGAGATTCGACTTCAGGTCTTCGCGTTTGTTTTCGATCTGATTCTCTATCTGATCAGTTGTTTGGCCCATCGCACATTCTCCTTCAAGCTGGCCGCCGTCTCAGGCGCCATCTGGATAGTTTTGAAACGCTTCAAGCCGACGCCCAGCGTCACCGCAGCCACGACACCGACTGCTGCCGCGACTACGAGCGCCGCAGCCCAATTCGGCATGACGCGAGCGAGCGCGTACACGCAGGCAAGCAATAGAAACAGCGCACTGAAAATCGCAGCAACCGCGCCCGCGCCGATCAACAGACCCGCGGAGCGAGCTGCGTTGAGCTCTTCGCCAAGCTCAGCTTTGGCAAGGCGCACTTCGGCGCGGACGATATCCTGGATATTGGCAAGGACGTCGTGAAGGATTTCCGGGATCGAACGAATGCCGGCGGCCATGATTCCTGGTCCTGTGCAATCAATCTCGGGAGAACGTCCGCGCTATCAGGAAGCCCAAAGCCGCGGCGGTCAGCAGTGCCACGCCGGGATTGTTCTTCACGAGTTTCTGCACGTCTGTCAGCATTGCTTTCACATCGTTCTCTCGCACGTAATCGGCTGCGACACCTACCGCATCCGCCGTCGCATGCGCGGCGTTCGAGATTTTTTCGCCGCCCGGGAACGTGTTGGCCTTCTCGCGCAGCGCGCCGGCCGCTGACTCCAGCCCGCTGGCCGCTGCCCCGCGGTTCTCATCAATCTTGTCCGCAACTCTCTGACCCATCTCCGCAGCCTTCCCCTTCGACACGTCGAGTGAGTCCGCATTGGGTGTTGCCATTTTCATCTCCTGGTGTTGAACCGATGATCGAGTACAAAGCAGGACGCGCGATGCGCGTCGCTGTTTGCCGACTCATACACAACGAGTATCGGAGCGTTCTGTTCCGCAGACTGCGATCGAAGACGGCCGTTGCCACTTCAACAGTGAGCGGTGGTAGTCCTGTAACTACAACGCGTGTCAGCGAACTTCATCAGTTGGCCAACTTGGTGTTGGGCCAACTCTGCCGATCCGTGCGTTGCATCTTGGTACTCTCCCGTGAGTGCGGCAAGGACGCGTACTTGAGCAGGACAGCAGAAGCATACGAGGATCAAGCAATGTCGAACACACCAGATCGCGGAAAGCAGCAACCCGGTTCGTCCGAGGAGGCAAAGCGTCAGCACTTGAAGGACCGACCGTTGGAGGAAACGGACGACGACACGGAACAAGGCCGCATCGAAGGGCCAGGCATCGAGGAAGATGACGAGCCTATTCCCCTGAGAACCGAGCAGGGAGACACGGGTGAAGACGAAGATCTTCCCGACGATGAGACTACGCAGGTGAACTCGAATTCTGCCAACCGCCGCAACGATCGCGAGCAGGCCAGAGAAGCGGGCCGCAAGGCGAACGACGCGAGTGATTGAATGCAACTGGGCTGGCGTAGCACACCAGCCCCTGCGCCTCCTCTCCACGAGGGCCGTTGCTGTCAGCGAGGTAGGAAGAGAAGTAAACGGCGCATGTTTGCGTAATGCATCGGAACAGGTATCGACCTCGTGCGTCACTAGTGCACACATCGAAAGTGCGCTAGGAGATTTAAGTGAGAAAGCTGATTTTGAGAACCGTCGTAGTGCTGGCGATAGCCGGAGCACCTGCCTTTGCGGTAGCACAGGACACAGATTCGGATGCCCCTCAAACGACTCACGCCGCCGACCGTGGCGACAGAGGCGACTGGGGCTGGATGGGCCTGCTCGGACTCGTGGGCTTGCTCGGCTTGAAGCGACGTGATCGCGAAGAAGTAGTGCGCAGCGAACGCGCCACCGCTCGATAGACACCCGACAGAGAGCGCGCTGCGAGGCGCGCTCCGCTCTGGGCAGCAACACTCGCCGGTGCGGGCTCGTCAGGCGCTGAATGTCGGCTGGCATCTCTCGCGCACGAGCGTGCGGCGGCGTACAGACGGCCTTCCGAGGCACGCATAGCCTGCAGGTTGGTCATGGCCTGGAGCGCACGATATGGTTTTCCAGCCGAAACACGGCATCGCAGTCGCCGCACTTGCGATCATCGGGTTGTCGGCGGCGCATGCGCTTGCGCCCGTCAAATCGAAGCAGAATGCGACGCGCGATGCATCGGGCAACGCGCAGCTCATCGCCGAAGGACTGCACATTTTCCGTTACGACACCTTCGGTGACGCGCAGCTCTGGACGGACAAGTTACGCCTGCACGAAGTAGTCGAGAAAAGCGTCGACCCGACCACCGCACTGTCCGTCGGGCTCAAGGTCGATGCTGACGTGCTGCCTGCGGGAATCCTGCAGGAGGCTGACCTGAAGAGTCCCGCAACGACGGTCGCACTCCTGAAAATGAATGCCATCGTCGGCATTCAGGCCACGGTCGACGCCGACAATCACATCACTCGGCTCGGGATCACCTGCGCACTGTGTCACTCGACCGTCGACGACTCCGTCATGGCCGGCATCGGTCACCGCCAGGATGGCTGGCCGAACCGCGACCTCGACGTCGGCGCAATCATTGCCCTTTCGCCCGCGCTGACGGCGGCGCAGAAGGCCGTGTACTCGTCGTGGGGTCCGGGCAAGTACGACCCGCGCTACAACCAGGACGGGCAGAGCACGCCGCTCGTAATCCCGCCAGCGTATGGGTTGGCGGAGGTCAATAACGAAACGTACACAGCCGACGGACCGCTCTCCTATTGGAATGCGTACGTCGCCGTCACTCAAATGGGCGGACAAGGCAACTTCACGGATCCGCGGCTCAAGATCGACATCACACACTCACCCGATCTCGTCAGCTCCAAGCTCCCGGCGTTGCGCGCGTATCAATACAGCTTGCCGGTACCCCGCCCCCCGCCGAGGAGCTTCAATGCCGACGGCGCTGCGAGCGGCCGCGCAGTGTTCAATCGGAACTGCGCGACGTGCCACGTCGACGGGAGCGGCACAGACAACAACAGCGGCAAGCTGCACAAGGCTGTGGACATCCGCATGGACGGAGCCTATGCGGCGCGCACTGCGAACAAGGCGTACCGCACTACTCCGCTGCGTGGACTGTCTCAGCATCCCCCGTACTTTCATGATGGGAGCGCGGCAACGCTGGAGGACGTGGTTACGCACTACGACCGCACGCTTGCTCTGCAACTCACAGAGCGTCAGCAGGCGGAGTTGGTCGAGTTCCTGAAGTCGCTGTAGAGGCGTTGTCAGTCTGTCACCGAGGTCATCGGCCTGATTACCAGAAACGCGAATTGCATGGCAGCCACACAAAGAAGCGCCAGCAAACCGGCAAGATAGGGCCCGGCCCCGCGGTCGACGAACAGACCGACGACATTCAGAAGCTGCAGAATCGCAGTCACGCTCAATGCAACGATGAAGACTGCCGATCCCCAGGTTGGCATCAGACCGGGACGATCGCGACGCAGACGCAGGTTGGCAGGTCTCGCGTACAAGAGATAGACGATGCTCCCCAGGCCCAATAGCAAGCTCACGACCCCCCAGGTACGCGCCACTGAAAACTTCCACGTCATGAGGACGAGGGGGGCAAAAGCCAGGAGGCAAACGCTCAACGAGAGGAACATCAGGTTTCGCAAGCGGAACAGATCCTCTGGAAGCCATTCGCCGTGCGCCCGCCGCCCAAACACAGCCACTACCCCGCTGAAACCCGCAAAGGTGGCGCCGACGCCGGCAAAGCCCAGGAGGATGTGCAAGACATGCTCGTCCACGGAGGGATTCTGCGCGCTTTCTGCGCGGCGTGCGTGCACGACTCCAAGAAGCTGTGTGTTCGACAGCGCACCGATCTTCGGATCGCAGCGAGGCACACTTGCCCGATGGAGACCTATCTATCGCCGCGCAAGAGTTTGATTGCCATCGGGGTCGTGTGTGCACTGTCAGCGATTGCGCTGTTGGTCGGGCGCACGCCTTCTCCAGCCCCGGCCAGGGGTGCCGACAACCCAGCTCAACTGCACGCCAACCCGGATCTGGATAGCCAGACGCCGCACCGAAAATGAAGGCACATCCTTGGAGGAAGTCTCAATGGACGCCATTCACCTGACTCACATGCAGCTCGCGAAAGTCGAGCCCGGCTCGCTGGTCCTCGTCGGAGCGACGGACGCTGATGCCGAACAACACTTCGCCATCGCGGTTCATCGAGCCGGTGAACCCTCCGCGCCGCGCCTGGTGTCCTTCCGCGGCGACCGCGGCGCCTTGCGAGCCATACGCACCGATCTTTCGGCAACAGAGTCGCCGGAGCGCTTCGTGCTGAGTCTGGGACGACACTTCAGCGTCGAGCCCAATCTGCTCGAGCCGATACGGACCGATTTGCGCGAGCAGTCCGCACTCGCGGCCGGGGATCTGCTGATACACGACGGACAGCAACTTCTCGTGGTCGAGTCTGCGCAAGGCACACCGCCCCTGGTCGTTGACCTGGCCGGAGGAGAGGTGAGCGAACTCTCGGCCGCGTCGGTCGCAGTCGTCACTCACTGGAACATCTGTGTTCATGACGCAGAGGGCCAGAGAACTTGTGTGGTCGACACCAAGTCGCACAAGAGCACCACCACGCCTGCAACCGCGAGTTTCCCGCTACAGCGCGCGGGATGAGCTGAACGGCGGCGAGAGACCGAGCAATTGCAAGCGTTCGAAATCCGCCGCTGGCAAGGCGGCTAACAGGTGGTTTTGTCGGGGAGTGTGCGGGGCGGACATCGAATGACCTCCTTGCAGCTGCAAATGTAGGGCATTCGTCTGCTCTGTGTGCGCTCGCGTACCACAGGCTTCCGGCTGGCAAGCGCCCACGTTCGCAAGCGCACAGACGCGGGCCGGAGTTGGCCGCAACCTGACGGAATGAATGTACTTGCCGACAAAGTCGCTATCGTCACCGGCGCGAGCTCGGGGATCGGCCGCGCAACCGCGTTGCTGTTCGCGCGCGAGGGCGCAAGGCTGGTCGTGACCGCGCGCCGCCGATCGCAGCTGGACGAATTGGTTGACGAGATCAAGAAGGCCGGAGGCGAGGCTGTTGCGGTCGCCGGCGACGTGAAAGACGAGGTGCTCGCGAAGGAACTGGTCGACACCGCCGTCCACCGTTTCGGCGGGCTCGACATCGCATTCAACAACGCAGGATCGCTCGGCGAGATGGCGCCGACTCCGCAGCTCTCACTCGCCGGCTGGCGCGACACGATCGAGACCAATCTGACGAGCGCATTTCTCTGCGCCAAGTATCAGGTGCCGGCAATGATCCGGCGTGGCGGTGGCTCGCTGATCTTCACTTCCTCATTCGTGGGCCACACGGTCGGCATGCCGGGCATGGCCGCCTATGCCTCCGCGAAGGCGGGACTCATCGGCTTGACTCAGGTGCTTGCCGCCGAATTCGGTGCGCAGCGTATTCGTGTGAACGCCGTCCTGCCCGGCGGCACCGATACGCCGGCGAGCATCACCAACGGGCCGGACGCCACGCCCGCGGTGCTCGCGTTCGTCGAGAACCTGCACGCATTGAAGCGCATGGCACAGCCCGAAGAGATCGCACGATCCGTTCTTCACCTCGCGTCCGAGGCGTCGAGTTTCATCACGGGCACGGCTCTGCTGGTCGATGGTGGCGTGTCCATAAGTCGCGGAGCAGCGTCATGATCCGGGTCGCGATTATCGTTGGCAGCACACGTCCCGGTCGAAGGGCCGAAGTCGTGGCGCGCTGGGTCTACCACATCGCCAGCAAGCGTAGTGATGCCGAGTTCGAAGTGGTCGACATCCTGGACTTCAACTTGCCGCTGCTCGACGAGCCAGTTTCGCCGGCGCGCGGTGAATACACTCAGCCGCACACCAAGGCGTGGAGCGCCAAGATCGACTCCTTCGATGCGTTCGTCTTTGTGACACCGGAATACAACCATGGACCTTCCGGAGCGCTGAAGAACGCCATCGACTTCCTTTACCGCGAATGGAACAACAAAGCGGCCGCGTTCGTGAGCTACGGCGGCGCGTCAGGGACGCGCGCGGTCGAACAGCTGCGGCTGGTTATGGGCGAACTGCAGGTCGCGGACGTGCGCGCTCAAGTCGCCCTCTCGCTGGCAACCGATTTCGAGAATTACGTCGCGTTCAAGCCCGCTGCACGTCACCATGCGCTCGTCGGCACGATGCTCGACCAGCTCATCTCCTGGGCGGTTGCGTTGCAGATCGTGCGCAGCGGTGAGCGGGCACATCCTGTGGATGACACGACTCGCGGCGAACCGTTCAACCGTGGAGCAAGGGAGCAATGGCATGACAGAGCAATCTACTAATCGAGTTCTCGTCCTCGGCCGAATGCCCGAAGTCTTGCAGGACGTCACGCAACAGCTGGTTGCACGCGGTGTGTCAGCTCGAGGCTCGACCGATGCGGAGCACGCCGCCGATCAGTTCGACGCCATGGATTTCGATTTGATCTCGTTCGGCGGTGGCGTCGTCGGGCCGTTGAATGAGCGATTGCGACTGGAATTCACGCAACAGAATTCGCAAGTGCAATTTCTCGATTTGTTCGCGCCCGTCGCAGTCAAGCAGATCATTTCGGCGCTCGAAGGCCCGGACAAGCCACTGCAGTATGTCGCCGACTTTCACGTCGCGGAGGATGGTTCGGACTACGTGGTGACAGCAACGATTCTGCAGCCGTGCGAGGTGCGGATCGAAGTTCATGAGACGTTGGAAGCGCCGCTGCCTCGCGTAAAGGTCGTTGAACAATCCGCAGCGGCGCCCGGTCCCTTCGAGCGGCGGATAGACGCTCACTACCGCATCCATGGACACATGCTGTTGATGATGCTGAATGACGACGAGTGCTGCTTGTATCGAATGCAAGCGCGGCACCAGACCTGGCAATGACCTGAATCCCCCCAGCACGGCCGAGCAGAACACTCGGCCGTGCCGGAGCACGATAGCAAGAACGGGTTGGGGCTTAGTGTCTGTGTCAGTGACAGGTGTCGCAGTCAATGGGCGGGAGCGCTTGGACTGGCCTGCTTCCGACTCGACCGTCGACCTTCGCAAGAATGTCAGTCCACGGGTCGCCATGAAGCATGTTCTGTGTGAGGCCTTCCTGCGGACTCAAGGAAGAATCCAGCTCACCGGGAGACTGCGCGGCAGCCGCGCCCGCAATCCCGACGATCGCACCCAGCATCGCGACGAATCTGCTAGCTTTCATTAGGGGCTCCTCCAGGCTGAAGACAGGCACGAGTCTAAGGAGCTCAACCCCACGAAAAACTCACACGGATGACTGCGTGCTGTGTCCGGATTCGCTGATGGATCTCGTTTATTGAGACGTCGGGCCGGCCACTCAAATTGCTAAATCAAAAATAACATGCAGACACAAACCATCCGCCTCCGAGGCATTGCCGTCGCCGCGGCCGTGACCGCGACTTACCTCGTAGTCGGGGCCTACGTGAACCTGCCGCTGCGCGAAGCGCTGAAGCGAGCCGTCGGCGGGGTGCCCTACTGGTTGGACCACATCACGTTCATGCTCCTCGCCTACCTGGTTGTCGCAACCTTGCTGGCGTGGAAGCTCGTGGGCCTGGATCAGATCTATCTTCGCCGCCCGAACGATCAGCGTGCGTGGCTCGTGGGTGCCGGGGCTGGTTTCCTGATCGTCCCCGTCATCGCCGCAGCGCTCGCGGCCGTCGGCGCGCTGCAGCTGATGTTCGAGCCGAACTTCTTGTTGATGGTTGGCAACGCCTTCAGCAACTTCTATGAGGAGTACATCTTCCGCGGCGCGCTGTTGGCGATCTTGATGAAGTACGTCGGCAACAAGTCAGTCGCAATCACCGTCTCCGCGCTGGTCTTTTGCCAAGGACATCTTCATTTCCCGCTGCCGCTGCTCCTCGTCGTATTCCTGGCCGGCGTGCTCTGGGGAGCAATGGTGCTCAGGTACCAGAGTATCTGGCCCGCTTGGTTGAGCCACTGTGTCATGGACTTCATCGCGGATAGCATCTTCCAGGTCTGATGGTTGTGTGACGCGCTTCACGACCGAAAAGAACCAGAGAGAGTCAGATAGCACTTCAATAAAAGATGCCCGCTGGCAAGTAGCCGCGCAGAGACGAGGAAATGCTGAGGGCGCCTTCGCGTCGCGATTTGTTGAAGATGGCCGCGCAATCGGCCGGATTGGCGCTGGCAACACCTTTTGCAGGACGCGCGGCACCCTCGGGCGGCGGCCGGCCGAACATTCTGTTCCTGCTGACTGACGATCAGCGCTTCGACGCGGTGGGCTACGTCAACGAGGCAGTCCTCACACCCAACATCGACAAGCTCGCCAGGACCAGCCTGCGCTTCCGTAACATGTTCGTGACGACGCCGATCTGTGCGATCAGCCGAGCATCTATTTTCACGGGCACGTATGGCCGGCGTCACCGCTGCGATTTCACCACGTCGCTTTCATCCGAGCTCGCCAGTCATTCCTATCCGGCTCTGCTGAGGCGCGCGGGATATCGGACGGGTTTTTTCGGCAAATATGGCGTCGGCGACGGCATGGTCACCGGCAAGATACTCACAGACCGCCCGACGGCGCAGGAGCGGGCTGGCTTCGACGAGATCGAGAACTTCGGCTTCTCCTATTTCTTGAATGACGACCCGGAGCGCAAGCATCACATTCACGACATCCTCACGAAACGATCCGAGGCCTTTCTCGACTCGTGCGTCGAGGATCAGCCATTCTGTCTTTCGATCAGCTTTGTTTCTCCCCACGAAAATATGGTGGGGCGCTTTCCGGAGATCGAGCAGCTGCTGCCGGCCGAGCCTGACTTGCTGAGCCTGTACCGCGGCAAAACGTTTCCCGACAGGCCGCTGATGAATGAAGCGGCTTTCGAGACGCTTCCCGATTTCCTTCGCCATTCCTACGCCCGGTTGCTTTGGCAGAAACTCCTTTCGACCCCCGAACAGCGGCTCGACTATCACAGGAAATACAACGCACTGATCTCGGGCATCGACCGGGTGGTTGGCAGGCTGGTCGATAAGCTCGAGGCGTTGGGCCTGCTGTCGAACACGGTCATCATCTTCACCAGCGACAATGGTTTTTTCCTCGGCGACTATGGGCTCAGCGAGAAGTGGTTCGGCTATGAGCCTTCCGTTCGGGTTCCGCTATTCATACGGCTGCCGGGGGCGGTCAACGGCAAGGACATTCACAAAATGGCGCTGAACATCGATCTGGCGCCCACCATGCTTGCCCTGGCGGGAGTGCCGAGACCTGAGCGGATGCAAGGGCAAGATCTGTCGCCGTTATGGACCGGCGCATCGACTCAATCATGGCGAACCGACTTCCTGTACGAATTCATGACATCGTACGACCCGGCCACTCAAGCTCGGGCCGAACGCGGCCGGAAGTCGATTCCATCTTCAGAAGGCGTCCGCGACGAGCGCTACACGTACTTGCGCTATCCCTTCCAAAAACGAAACAACGAAGCCTTGTTCGATCGGCACAGCGACCCGGGAGAACTGTCCAACCTCGTCGGCAAAGCGCCCCTTGAGCTGCTGAACTACTACCGACGCCGCACTGATGAGCTCATCGCTTTGAATAGTTGAGAGAGCGTCGCCAGTTCTGGTTTCTCAATTCGTGCCCGCCGCGCGGACGTTCGCTGCACTTGCCTGCGCCTTGCAGCGCGGGTCGGCCTTCTGGATGCCGACGATGCGCTCAGTGGAAATCGGCAGCGGTGCGCAGCCGTGGTCCTTCTCGCAGATGTAATCCCACTGCGGCTTCGCGGCGGCGTGGCAACCGAAGCAGTTGCCGCCAAAGCGATTGACGACTTCGGTTACACCGCGAACCTTGATCTTGCTGGCGCTTGGGGAAACTTCGAGCTCGAAGAACTCCCAATCGTTGGTCGCAGGACTGAAGCCTTCCCGGTGTTTCACCATGACCTCTGTCGGCACGAGCTGGATCACGGTGCCCGGTGGGTAGCGTCCACCGCTCGGTGAGTTGGCCGCTTTCAGCGTGTCCTCGAGCTTGCCGAGCAGGTTCGCGACGAAGAAGCCGCGGACGGGCGTCATCTCCGTCAGGCATTTGAACGTCTCGTCCGTCACTTCGATTTTCTTGGCATCGTCGGCCGATGCATTGAAGCTGAATGCGAACAAGAGCGCGCAGCACGCACGCCAGGCGGCTTTACCGTACGAGTTCATCGCTCCCCCTGTGGTCGTCATCGCGACCTTGATGGGGGAACAGTACACCTGCTCGGTCTCAGCGTCGCTTTATCTTTGCAAACACAGCTGGCCAGGCCGCGTCCAGTCGCATGACTCTCTGCTTCGGAGTGTCGTAGCGCCGAAACGGGATCAATACGTCCGGCGTGATGCCTTCGACTTCGTTGCGGCCGTCGGCGCGGAAGCGCGAGCAGTCCGGCATTTGGAGGATGCCGCCGCTGCGAGGAAGGATTGTCGGCTGAGGATGGAGCATCCAGCCACAGCCGGCGCCGAACGTCGGACTGCCGATCACGAGCGCTCGCCGGGCATCCTGGAGCATGGCGGCGAGCAACTCGGCAGACGAGGCGGTGTTGCCATCGACCAGGAATGCGACGGGCCGCGACCAGAGTCCCGGCGTGAAGGAGTATCGGGAGGTCGCAGAGATCAGCTCGCTGTCCTCGCTGTGAGCAACGACCGCGCGATCGACGAGGCCGCCGGCGTAGAACGGGCCGATCAAGCCGGCAAGACGTTGTCGCGAGTGGTATGGCGGTTCCCATCCGTCCATCTCGGTCTCTGGTCCGGGCAGCGTCCCGACTATTCCTGGCCCCAGGTAGTTCGCGTCCATCAGCCTGGT
>Ga0114129_10004009_pt1 | contig 20803 bp, 22 predicted proteins | sample RhiMetdeltSRZDD1_FD_80071 | JGI IMG/M metagenome (GOLD analysis project Ga0114129, IMG submission 80071) | Populus rhizosphere microbial communities from Tennessee, USA - Rhizosphere MetaG P. deltoides SRZDD1 (version 2) (version 2) | ecosystem: Host-associated > Plants > Roots > Rhizosphere >... | reverse complement strand
TCGGGACGATTTAAGCAAGAGATCGTTCCGGTCGTTATTCAACAGAAAAAAGGCGATCCAAAGATCGTAGACACCGATGAGCGTCCACGGCGCGATACAACGATGGAATCGCTGGCGAAACTCAAGCCGGCTTTTGCCAAAGAGGGTGGGACGGTCACTGCAGGGAATTCGTCTGGTTTGAACGATGGAGCTGCAGCGCTCTTGCTGATGAGTGGAGAGAAAGCGAAAGAGCTGAATCTGCAACCCTTAGCACGCATCGTATCATCTGCTTCCGCGGGTGTCCCGCCGCGCGTGATGGGATATGGCCCCGTGCCCGCGACAAAAAAGGCATTGGGACGAGCTGGTTTGCAAATGAAAGATATGGCGCTGGTTGAACTCAATGAAGCCTTCGCCGTCCAATCACTGGCGGTCATCGAAGATTTGAATGTGGACCCGCAGATCGTCAACGTCAACGGCGGCGCGATCGCAATTGGACATCCGCTCGGGTGTTCGGGCGCGCGTCTCGTTACAACACTGGTGAATGAGATGAAGAATCGTGGGAACGTGAAATATGCACTTGCGACGCTTTGTGTTGGTGTTGGCCAGGGCGAAGCGACGGTCATCGAGTGGATTGGGTAAACCATTTTCCTTGTTTGGAACAACTTCATAGCCTGTGTCGTTCTTACAAGCGATACAGGTTCTTATTTTCTATTCAGGGCTTCCTTTCACGTTCATGATACAGTAATGAAACAAGGATAGAATCATTAGGACCCATAAGGACAACATCGATAATGATCAAATTTCGAGCTGCGATTTTCTTACTAATTATGACATTGATTCTATTAGCGTGCAGTTTCTCCACGACGACTTTCACGCCCCAGGAGGCAGTTGAGCTTACTCTAACTCCATATCCCGATACGCCCGCGCCCGTAGCAATCGACGCGCCACTTGTGGAATCGCCGGCGCTGGTAAATTTTCATTTCATCAACGAACTGGACGGCTGGGGCCAGACCAACATCCAAATTGTCCGCACGAATGATGGCGGCATTACCTGGTATGACGTTACGCCGCCGGATGTTGCGGAGGTGGGGTATAACGCCCGGCAATTTTCCCTGGATGCGAATTACGCCTGGGTACAGTTTCCTGATTTCAACAACTATCCCCACAGCGGATTTTTGTATAGCACGAAAGATGGCGGACTCACCTGGACAAAATCTGAAACTCCCTTCAGTGGAGGCGACCTTGAGTTCCTGGATGAGAATCATGGCTGGATGCTGGCTGATCTGGGCGTGGGCGCCGGTTCGAATGCGGTTGCGGTCTATCGAACGGACGATGGTGGTCAGAACTGGACCCTGGCGTATACCAACGACCCCAACCAAGCCAATTCAGGCGATTCCCTTCCGATGGGTGGTCTCAAAGGCGGTATCACTCCTCTTAATACTCAAACGGCCTGGGTCTATGGTGTCGTCTATGCGCCCGGCACGGTATATCTCTTTCGTACGGATGATGGCGGCAAAACCTGGTCGGTCGTCGAATCTGTCCCGCTGCCGGAGGGCGCTGAGGAGGCGGAGCTAAGCATCGAGCAACTTGCGTTTCCTACCCCAACGGACGGCCTGATGGCCATGCGGGTGACATCCGATGAAGGCAAAATGGCAGTATACACTTCGAATGATGCCGGTGACACCTGGTCGTTCACGCCCACGTTGATTCCTGACAGTGGCTCGGCAGATTTCCTGTCAGCCACGGAGGCGGTCATATATAACGGCGAGCAGTTTTACGTCACGCGTGATGCGGCACAAACCTGGAACCAGACCTCACCGGATATCGTCTTTGGTGATACGTTCGCATGGATGGATTTCGTCAATACATCCAGTGGCTGGGTTCTCACGCTGGATCCGACCACGAATCGATCTTCACTTTATCGAACAACAGATGGAGGTTCCACTTGGTTACCCGTGTTTCCCTGATTGGTTTGCTCGTCATACTTATCTTTGGATGCAACATCTCTGTACCTTCGCCCGTTCCTCCTGCTCCAGTTTCCGAAACACCTACCCTTCCTGCCAGCACGCCCATCCCTCCCAGTTCCACCCCCGCGCCTGATTACCTGAGCAGGCTTCGAAATGCCGAATACCAGCTTGCGGATTCGCAGCGCCCGGTTCAGCTGACTGACGGACAATTTCAGGAAGGTACCGCTGGTCAGGCGGATTATGTTTCCGTGAACATTGGCAACTTTACAGCGGCAGGTGATTTGAATGGAGATGGCGTGGATGAAGTCGCGGCCGTGTTCGGCGAAAATTATGGTGGCTCAGGTACGTTTGTGTTCCTGGCAATCTACTCCGACGTCAATGGAAAGCTGACTTTTCTAACCTCCGCCTTTGTGGGAGATCGTTCCGTCTTGAACGGTCTCTCCATTGAAAATGGCGAAGTCGCTTTGAGTGCCGTGACGCACGCTGCCGATGATCCACTTTGTTGCCCGACCATGCAAACACACCGGCACTACAGCCTGGTGGCTGAGAATCAGCTACAGATGATCGATTTCTCCAGCCTCACCCCGGATGGTCAGCCGCGCACCATTACCATCGAGTCACCGGTCCATGGTGAACAGGTGGATAATGCCATTCAAATGAAAGGAAGCGTGACGATTGCACCTTTTGAGAATAACCTTGTTTATCGGGTGTTTTCCACCGGGGAGGTGGAATTAGCTTCCGGCTCCATAATGGTCACTGCCGCGGAAATGGGTGGACCTGGCACATTTGATTCGATTATCGCCCTGGGAAACATCCTCTCGGGTGCCGTTGTGCGGGTCGAGATTCAAGACCTCAGCGCGGCGGATGGTTCCCTCCTTGCGATGGATTCGGTCGAATTGGTTGTAAAATAATACGTAGGGCGGGATGCTCGCGAACGCCGCCAAGCGGCAGTCCTCGAAGGGGACATCCCGCCCTACAAAAATTATCGGAGGAGAGTTCTTATGCCGCACCAAGTTCGTGATTGGATGTCCAGCCCCGTTGTGGTCGTTGACCCTGATTCCAGCGTCAAGTACGCGCTCACGCTCATGCGCCGCCGTAAAATTCATAGTGTGATCGTCTCTATGTCAGAAAACAATCCCAAGTACGGCATTGTCACATCCACCGATATACGTGACAAAATTGTTGCTGCGGGTCGTAATCCTTCTGAAATGAGGGTGCGTGACATCATGTCTGGTCCTATCATCACTGGCAGTCCTGATTGGACCTTGATCGAATGTTCACAGGTCATGCAGGAAAATCACATCCACCATTTGCCCATCACGGATGAAACTGGCGCGTTAATTGGGTTGATTTCTGCCACAGATATATTTATGGCGGTGGAAGAAGCAGGTTGGGAGGATTCGGTCGAGTCATGAATTGGGCAGGGCAAAGCATGGCTTTGCGCTTTTCGATCTGAGTCATGGCAAAGTCAAAATTCTATGTCGTCTGGAAGGGACGCAAGGTGGGTGTCTTCGACTCCTGGCAGGAGTGCGAGAAACAGGTCAAGGGGTTTGCTGGAGCGGAATTTAAGGCGTTCCATACGCGCGAAGAGGCGGAAACCGCTTTTCGGTTGAAATATGACGCGTTTAAAGGGAAGGTGTCTTCGCTTGGAAAGTGGAAGCAGGCCGAAATCAGGCCGGTTCTTCCATCCATTAGCGTGGACGCGGCCTGCAATGGCTCACCGGGTAAATTGGAATATCGCGGCGTGGATACTGAGTCGGGCAGAGAGATCTTTCGCGCAGGTCCTTACCCCGATGGAACAAACAATGTGGGGGAGTTCCTGGCAATCGTGCATGCGTTAACGTGGCTGCAGAAGCATCATAAGATGCTGCCGATTTATTCTGACTCTCAAAATGGCATCGCATGGGTGTATACCGGTATTTGCAAAACCAGCTTGAAGCATACTGCCAAGAATGCTCCGCTGTTTGTCATGATCCATAGTGCCGAGAATTGGCTGGAAGAAAACGAGTTGAACGATGATGCAGTGTTAAAGTGGGATACCGAGATGTGGGGTGAGAACCCAGCTGATTTTGGCAGGAAATAAGAGGGTAGACACGTATACAGATAAACAAGTGATTTGTATACGTGTTTTATGATGTACCCGTATTCTTTTGTAAGAATTGTGTTTTCCTCCCCATTTATCCAGTCTAAAAACTAGTCATTTCGGCGATGTATTCCAGAAGCATCAGAACTATACTACTGCTCATCTAGAAGGAGTGTCGTTTCTATGAGCAAAACTATTTTAGTGGAACTTTCTGATGCGTTGGCCGATGCTGCCGAAAGCGTGGGAAAGGCGACCGTGCTCGTCAGCGCGCGTCGCCGCATGCCTGCCAGTGGCATTTCGTATACGGCTGACCTTATCCTCACAGCTGACCATGTCATTGAACGTGAAGAAGATATCACCGTGACCCTCGCTGATGGGACGCAAGTCTCTGCGAAGGTCGCTGGTCGCGATGCAGGTTCAGACCTGGCCGTGCTTAAACTCGAGCGCGCGGCTGCACAGGCGGCGGAGGTGACGAAAAGCCCAGCACGTCTTGGACAAATTGCGTTGGTATTAGGTCGCCCATCCACAAATGGGATCGAAGCCAGCCTGGGAACAGTCAGCGCGATCGGTGGTCCGATTCGTACGGGACACGGTGGCATGCTCGAAAAATACATCCGCACGGACGGTATTTCGTATCCAGGCTTTTCAGGCGGTCCTCTCGTCGCCGCGGATGGAACGGTCTTGGGTGTCAATACGTCCGGTCTGGCAAATGGTGCGGCTCTCACGATTCCAGCGGACATTGCCTGGAGAATCGCGGAGACCCTCGCGAAACAGGGACGTGTGAAACACGGTTATCTTGGGATTCGCAGCCAGGCTGTTGAAATCCCAAATTTCACTCAAAAGGCACTCCAGCGCGCGCAAGCTTCTGGTCTTTTGGTGGTGAGCGTTGAGAAGGACAGTCCGGCCTCCAGAGGTGGGCTGATGGTTGGTGATATTCTCGTTTCGGTCGCGGGCCTGCCCATATTGCATCATGATGAGCTCTTCGCGCGACTCAGTGGTGATGTGGTAGGCAAGTCCGAATCGCTTGAAATTCTGCGCGGCGGACAACCTCAAACGTTGGATGTCTTAATCGGTGAGAGATAACATGAACTTCAACGGTACGTTGACGCAAGTTATCCATGAACTCGTTGAGCAGGTCATGCCTTCGTTGGTGATTGTACGTGGTCGTCGATATGGCGCGGGCGCCGGGATCGTGTGGGCGGAGAATGGACTCATCCTAACGAACAATCACGTCATTGGGCGACAGGCTCCCATCGTTGTCCTGCAAAATGACGGCGAGTACGAAGCGCGACTCCTGGCCCGTGACCCGGATGTGGATTTGGCCTTGCTTTCCATCGAAGCCGCGCGTCTGACTCCGCTCAAACCTGCCTCTCGCGAAGCGTCCCTACGCATTGGTGAACTAGTCTTTGCCTTTGGACATCCGTGGGGACAGCGAAATACAGTGACACGTGGGATTGTTAGCGCCCTGGGATTTGCGCAAAATCGCCGCGGCGATACACTTCCGATCGTCCGCTCCGATGTACCTCTGGCGCCGGGTAACTCCGGCGGACCACTGGTCAATGCCTATGGTCAAGTCGTGGGCATCAATGCCATGATCGTTGGTGGAGACCAGAGCGTGTCGATCGCGGTATCGGTGGTAAATGACTTTGTGGATAAGGTGCTGGCAAAGCAAGCAGCCCAGGATCGTGCCAGTCAACACACTCCAGCCGATGTGCTTTGAAAGCTATACCCTTCACGGTCACACGCCTGCCCTGGCGGGCGGTGCCAGGGAATTGCGCCTTCTTACTCTGTGAGAGGCAATTTGCGACCGGGGGCATTATAAAAACATTCGTGTTGAGTGTAGCGACTCTGACGGCGGAAGCGCGTTCACAATACTCCCAATACGCTGCTGGGACGCAAAGGTGAGGAGGTTTGTATGAAAGGAATCTTCCAGTTTGTTCTCGCTATATCGGTTTTCCTTTATCGTTTGACGCATGGGAAATTTGGCGGTCACGTTCAAGGGCTTCCCGTTCTCCTGTTGACCACACGTGGAAGGAAAACTGGCAAAGAGCGCACAAGGCCGATCGGGTATTTCATCGATCATGGCGACTATGTCATCACGGCCTCTAATGCCGGGTTTGATACACAACCCGCGTGGTTCCACAACTTGCGTGCGAGCCCACATGTGACTATCGAAGTCAAAGATCGGCAAATGGAGGCTGTGGCCGAAATTGCAGCCGCAGAGAGGCGCAGTTCGCTTTGGTCGCGATTGACTTCACTTGCACCCGGATACGCAAATTACGCCAAGAGAACCAGCCGTGAAATACCATTGATCATTTTACATCCGTTGAATAACGAGTGACTGATGATGCTATGATGAAGGCAGGGACCGAAGCCAGGAACAGTTTCGGTCCCTTTTTGATTGTTTATCCGGGTGAATACTACCGCTTGTCTCACGCATGGAGAACATGCGTTACTAAACTTCCTGCAATAAATTGCAGGCTGGAACTCAAACTTCAAGTTTAGATACACCTGGTAAGCAGGCGTGCGGCACACGGTAAATTACTGAGACTTCGACTATACTCTGCGGTAGGATTCTATCCTCGCCCTCCTGGAGAAGTCTTATGAAAACCGCTTTGCTGGTCATCGATATTCAAAACGATTATTTTCCTGGTGGTAAGTATCCGCTCGTCAACCCATTGGATGCCGCGAAGAAAGCCTACGAGTTGCTTCAATGCTTTCGTGAGCATGGCGGAAACCACATTCATATTCAGCATGTTTCGCTGGAACCCGATGCTTCCTTTTTTATCAAAGGAGATCACGGGTCTGATATTCACGATTCGGTCGCACACTTCGAAGGTGAGCCCATCGTATACAAGCATGAGCCCAATTCCTTTCTCAACACGAATTTGCTGGATTTATTGAAGGGGTGGGAAATTGAACGCATTATCATTACCGGCATGATGACTCATATGTGTGTGGATGCTACAGCTCGTGCCGCAGTGGACCTGGGATTTCAAGTCATTGTTGCTGAGGATGCCTGTGCCAGCCGAGACTTGCAATATGGCGATACGACCATCCCCGCCAATTTAGTCCAGAAATCTTTTCTGGCCGCGTTGACATGGTATGGCAAAGTGATGAAGTCTGATGAAATCATTGCACTGCTCGCGGCAGAAATGGTAAATCCAAAACACTTGCACTAGCACGTGATTTGCTTGGCAAATCATGCCAGTGTCGTAAATCGGAAATTAAAATGACTACTCTCGACCCTGAACGACAAAAACAAGCCAAACAATATGCCCGCATCCGTCGACGCTTGTGGCTAGTGGATACGGTCTTTAGTGCATTGTACGCTCTGGCCTGGCTCTTCTTTGGCTGGGCGATCTCGTTGCGCACGTGGCTGAATCAATTCATGACCAATGAATGGATTCTGGTCCCGCTCTTTGTGGCGGTGTTCGGTGGCATCTACACGATCATCAATCTGCCGCTCGGCTATTACAGTGGATTTGTCCTGCCGCATCGCTTCGGTCAATCAAACCAAACGTTCAAAGACTGGGTGATGGATCAACTCAAAGGACTGGCGATCGGCGCGCCCATTGGGTTGATCCTGCTCGAATTGCTGTATCTTGCCTTGCGCGTCACCGGGGACATGTGGTGGCTTTGGGCGTCGATAGGATTGCTGGTTTTCAACGTTTTACTCACGAACCTGGCTCCTATTCTGATCATGCCGTTATTCAATAAATACGTTCCACTTGGCGAGGAACACAAGGATCTTGCAGAAAAGTTATTGGCTTTGGCGGCGCGCGCCAACACCAAAGTACGTGGCGTCTTCAAGTATGATATGTCGAAGCGGACGAAATCTGCCAATGCGGCCTTGACCGGTATCGGAAACTCACGTCGCATTGTAGTCGGTGATACGCTGATCAATGAATTTTCCACGGACGAGATCGAAACCGTGCTGGCGCACGAGTTGGGACACCATGTCCATAAGGACATCCCCTTGTTTATTACGTTTGGCGCGATCAGCACTACGTTGAGTTTATTTCTCGCGTCTCTGGCGTTGAACTGGGCGATTGGATATTTTGGTTTTACGTCTCCGGCAGACGTTGCCGCGTTCCCGGCCTTAAACATCATCTTCGGCGCGTATGGATTGCTTGCCATGCCGCTCGGCAATGCAGTTTCACGCTGGCGGGAAGGGATGGCCGATGATTACGCGTTGCAGGCCACAGGAAAGCGCGAAGCGTTCGCCTCCGCCTTCACACGGCTGGCGAATCAAAATCTGGGAGAGGTCGATCCTGAGAAGTGGGTGGTGTTTTTGTTCTACTCGCATCCTCCCCTGGGTGAGCGCATTGAGAAAGCCAGGCGTTAGCCATGCCTTGATAGCTGGCTTCAGGCTTGCGACCAGTTTTTCCGCTTCAGGAAAATTGGAATCACAATGATCATTACAATGATCAGACTCATCAACGTGAGGCCGTCTGTAGAGCCGATTTCCGAACGATCTTCTACGGGTTGGGGAGTGGCCGTGATTTGAAAAAAGAAGGCCGAATTAGAATACTTCGCGAATTTGGATGATTCGGTTGAGTTGGTTCCGCTGAATGCGACGACGGCCAGTGCCAGGAGCAAACTGATGATGAGGATGGTAATGGTGCGGATAAACTTTTTCATACATCTTAGGAGTATAACATGCGTAATTGGCGTTTGTATGTACTAGCCTGTTCTTTTGAAGTATAATCTCGCCACAACTGGAGTCTCTTGCTTACTTCTTCATGATTTTCGCTCGTCCTGATTTTCTAACATGATTGGGACGAGTTTTTATATGACCGTTATCCTTTAATGGTTTTCGTGATATCCATCCCAGAATAGTCCGGCGCAACACCACAACAATGTAAGGGCAATTATTGACCTGTTGCTAGCAGCCACATCACGGGTTTCTTATCTACAAATAAAGTTGGCTCTACTCCCTATCGATGGAACAGGCAAGCGTATTGAATCGCTTCACACACTGCACTATGAATCCAGATAATTCGGTGGCACTTTGTAGTATAATTTCGTGCATTATTTCACGAACAACTCTGATTGAGGAGCATGCATGATCAAACGATTCTATGAATGGGTGATCAGTCCCATGGGGCGGGTCGCGGTGATCATCGGGGCGCTGGCATTTTTCAGTTTGGCCGCATACGGGATTTCAGTCACCCAAACACCACCGCCTCAGCCAATTGAGTTTCCGCATAATCTCCATGTAGGGTTTGGTATCCAATGTTTGTATTGTCATCCGGGTGCGTTACGGGGTGTTTCGCCCGGTTTGCCCACACAGAATAAATGCTGGGGTTGCCATCAACAGATCGAAAAGACATTCTCCAGCGAAAAACTTGCCGTCCTCGTTGAATATGTAGAGAATAACGAACCGATTCAGTGGGTGCCTGTGGTACAGGTGCCAGATTTTGTGCACTTTACGCACCGACCACACATCGCAGCTGGTCTAAACTGCGAGACCTGTCATGGGGATATGTCGAGGGTCGAAATCGCCAGAAACCCGCAGGTATTTAACATGGGGTTTTGTTTAAACTGTCATAAAAATCGAACCGAAGATAATGCATTGAATAATCCTACAGAAGATCCACAGATTTCAGCACTCCTTCATGAGAAACGCACCAAGCTGACAGACTGCGGAACCTGTCATTATTAAACCGGGCGAAAAGGAATTGATTATGAGTGAAAAAATTTCCCGGCGTGATTTTCTCAAACTGACTACTGCAGGCGCAGCAACCACAGCGGTACTGACGGGTTGTGGTCCGGCATCGCGTTATGTTCAACGCGAACCCTACATGAAGATGCCGGAATACACCTACAATGGATTGAGCACATATTACGCCACCACCTGCCGCGAATGTGCGGCCGCTTGTGGACTGGTCGTGCGCACCATGCAGGGGCGTGCCATCAAAGTGGAGGGCAACGCGAATCACCCTGTCAACCTTGGCAAGACCTGCGCCCGCGGGCAGGCCACCTTGCAGGGTTTGTATAACCCGGATCGTGTTGAGTACCCGACGAACCAGGCCCGCGGTGCAACCCTGGCCAAAGAGCAAACAGATTGGGAGGCTGCGATTAGAGTTGTTGCCGATGCGCTAAAAAACAACAACCCGGCCGAAATTGCCTTCCTGATGGGTTTGGCTCCCGATCATCTTTTTGATTTGGTTTCCGATCTGGCGGCCGCCATCGGCGCGCCGGCTCCAATGCGCTTTGGCGCGTTGAGCATGTTCGAAGCGCGTTCCACTTTGAGCAGGGCCGCTGAGGATTTGCTTGGTCAGGCCGGGATGCCGTTCTTCGATCTTGCGAAGGCCGATCTGGTGCTTTCCTTTGGTGCAAATTTCCTCGAAACCTGGCTCTCGCCCGTGGCTTATACGCGCGAATATTCAAGGATGCGCCGTGGAAATCCCAAGCGACGCGGCTATTTCATCCAATTTGAACCCAGGCTATCGCAAACTGCCGCGAAAGCGGATGAATGGATTCCGATTCACCCTGGGACCGAAGGTCTGGTCGCGCTGGCGCTTGGCAAACTCGTGGCTGAGACCCGGGGCGCTGCTGCACCGAGGGCCTTTGCATCAGTGAACGTGGATGAGGTCGTGGCAGAATCTGGAGTCACACGCGAGGTATTGGAAGGTGTGGCCCAGCATATCCTTGAATCGGAGAGTCCTTTGGCCATTCCTGGCGGCGCAGCACTGGGCCAAAGCAATGGGCTCGCAACGGCGGAAGCCGTGCTGGCCCTTAATGCACTGCTGGGCAACTACGGCAAAGATGGCGGCGTGTTCCTTTCTCCGCTTTCACCGAATGAAGAAGCGTATCACCGACCCGCCAATGCGCAGGAAGTGGTTGACTTCATCGCGAAGATGAAGAGTGGTGGGGTCAAGGTGTTGTTCGTTCACGGTGTCAACCCTGTCTTTGAACTGCCAAAGTCAGTTGGTTTTGCCGAGGCGCTGGCCTCGGTTCCACAGGTGATTTCCTTTGCAACATTCCCGGATGAAACCGCGCTTGCCTCAGACTTTATCTTTCCCGATCATCATGGGCTTGAATCCTGGGGCTATCAGCGGTCGGTGACAGGCACAGCACAGCCGGTACTTTCAGGCGCGCAACCGATCGTTTCCCCGCTTTACAACACCCGGGCAACAGCCGATATCTTGCTCGCGGCTACCGATGCTTTGCCTTTCGCGGATGAGGTTGAATTCATTCGGAGCAAACTTGGCAACCTCGTCGGGGAGCCTGATGGTTCCTTCCTTGCACCAGAAATCAACACTTTCTCTGCATACTTCCAGCAGCACGGTGGCTGGTGGAGAAATAGTGCAGAACTTACAGCTTCCTCTGCTTCAAATGTGTTAGGCAAAGATTTCAATGTGGGGCCCGCCAGCTTTGCAGGTGAGGGCGAATTCTTTTTCCTTCCGTTCGTCTCACCGACATTAGGTGAAGCCGGTGCGAATAAACCCTGGTTGCAGGAGTTGCCTGACCCGACCACCACTGTCATGTGGAATACGTGGGTTGAGATCAATCCTGAAACGGCCCATGAATTGCAGCTTGAGAATGATGATGTCGTAAGGATTATCAGTGAGGCTGGGACGGTGGAAGCGTCTGTTTATTTGTATCCCGCCATCCATCCAGACGTGATCGCCATGCCGTTTGGGCAAGGCCATACCGCGTATGGAAGATATGCAACGGCAAGGCTCGCAGGCGATAGGTTCATGAAATTGGTTCCCTCGTCTGAGGATACAGCGGCTGGGGAGATATTTCCACGCGGCGCGAATCCCGCAGATATTCTGGGCGCACATTTCAATGAAGCAGGCGATCTTGCATTCGCTGGTATGAAGGTCAGAATCGAAAAGACTGCCAGAAAACAAATCCTCTCACGGCTTGAAAGTCGCATTGGTGTTTATGGCGAGGGTATGGGCGAGGAACATTAGAGGAGCAAATCATGAGCATGACTATCGATCTAAATCGCGTAGGTGCCAAAGGCGCAATTGCTGAAGAGGCCGAAGGCAAATGGGGCATGACGATCGACCGGGATCTTTGCACAGGCTGTCAGGCGTGCGTTGCCGCCTGCGCCATGGAAAATAATCTTTCATTTGTGGGCGAGGAAGATGCCGCTTATGGTCGTACCCAACACTGGATCCGCATCGAACGTTTTTGGGAAGGCGAATATCCAGAAGTCAAAGTCGATGGCGGCTTCCAGCCCATGTTATGCCAGCAATGCGGACATGCCCCTTGTGAGCCGGTGTGCCCGGTGTTCGCTACTCCACACAGTAATGCAGAACAACTCAACTTGCAGGTGTATAACCGCTGTATCGGGACACGGTATTGCGCCAATAACTGTCCATATCAGGTGCGTTCCTTTAACTGGCGCGACTATCATATCGAGCCGTTCCATGGCAATCAACAGGCAGACGGCAGCATAGTCTTCCCCTTGCACAACCAGTTCAACCCTGATGTGACCGTGCGTCGGCGGGGTGTCATGGAGAAATGCACCTTTTGTATTCAACGCATACACAAAGCGCAGGATAAGGCGAAATCTGAGGGCCGCGAGGTGGAAGATGGCGAATTTACCACGGCCTGTGCACAGGCCTGCCCTGCCAACGCGATCACGTTTGGGCGTATCGATCATCCTGAGAGCTTGGTCAGCCAGCTGGCAGCTCAAGAACGTGGCCTAAAACATCTGGAAGAACTGAACACACTTCCACGCATCACTTATCTGAAGGAAAGCTAGAAATGACTGCTACCTCCAAATATTTTTCCGGCGCCAAAAAGTCGCACGAAACCCATCATGACGAGGAGCACGATCCGCGCGAGTTATTAATGTTCGATCCCAAGCCACGCGGTGAGATGAATCAGATGGTCATGGAATCCATGCTCACCACCTCGTGGAAGTTCTGGGTTGTTTTGGGTATTCTGGCGTTTCTCGTTGCCACATGCCTCGTTTATGCCTGGGGATATATGATTGCAGAGGGGCTTTGGGTGGCTGGCGTGATGCGTCCTTCCTACTGGGGCATCTTTCTTGTGAATACAGTTTTCTGGATCGGTATCAGTCATGCGGGAACATTTATCTCGGCGATCCTGCGCGTCTTCAAAGCTGAATTTCGACGCCCGTTCACCCGGGCGGCGGAGTTGATGACCACCTTCGGCTTGATACAGGCTGGTTTCAGTATTTTCATGCATCTCGGGCGTGTTTGGCTGACTTACTGGATGTTCCCCGTTCCCAATGCGCGACAACTATGGCCAAACTTCCACTCACCGCTCATGTGGGACTTATTAGCGATCTCCACGTACGTTCTTGGCAGTACCATGTATCTGTTCCTGCCATTGATTCCCGACCTGGCAATGGCCCGTGACCGCTCCACTGGCTGGCGGAAGACCTGGTTTAAGATACTGGCACTCGGTTTCCGTGGCACGGAGGGCGAATGGCGTCACCTGACAACTGCTATGAACATCTTCGCTTTCGCGATCATCCCCGTCATGTTCTCGGTGCATACGATTGTTTCGTGGGACTTTGCAATGGCGATGCGCCCCGGCTGGTCATCCACCGTTTTTGGTCCATATTTTGTGCTCGGCGCGCTGCACTCTGGCATGGGCGCAGTGGCAGTCGTGCTGTTCATCATGCGCTACACGATGAAACACATGGATTACTTCATCCGCAAAGAGCATTTCGACGCGCTCGGCAAATTGATGCTGATCGTTACCTTTGCATATACCTATTTCTTCTTCAATGATTACATCGTTCAGTGGTATGGCGGTGACCGATGGACGGACGACCTCCTGCACTGGCTGGAGGAAGGTCCGATGGCGTGGATGTTCTATCAATTGTTGCTCTTTAATCTCGCCATACCCGCCCTCACCTTGTGGAATAAAAAAATACGCCAGACCCCGTGGCTGCTGGCCCTGATCGGTCTGTTGATCAATGTGGGCATGTATTGGGAACGTTATCTCATCGTACCGGTCATGTTGACGATCAATCGCATGCCATTCACCTGGAAACTTTATTCCCCACGCATCGAGATTTTCCTGACGATCGGCACCTTTTCCCTCTTCCTGCTGTTTTATCTGGCCGCCTCGCGCCTCATCCCCTTGATCCCGGTTTGGGAGGTGCAGGAGGGGCAAATGACACATTCTCTGCGTAAAGTGGGCAAGACTCACGTTCCAACGATTAGCGAGTTCGAATAAATGGAGCAGAACATGCCTGATGCGACTCTATTAGCGCTCTTCGAAGATATTGATCCCGCCGCGAATGCCATTGAAAAACTGCATGAAATGGGCGTCACGGACGACAACATCAATGTCATCTCTGGTGTACCGATCACGCATAAGATGCTGGGGCGTCCTCATCCATGGACCAATGTATCGCGGCTGGCGTTGGGCGGTGCCGTGGCGGGCTTTTGCCTTGGAGCGTTTCTGAACTACGGAACACCGTACTTATACCCGGTTTCGGTAGGTGGACAATACATTACACCGATCCCACCGGGCATGATTCTTCTTTTCGAGATGACGATGCTCTTTGCCCTGCTTGCCACCTTCCTCGGCGTGTTTTTGGACAGTTATTTTCCCAACTACCGTCCCCTGGAGTATGTCCCGGAGATCAGCGATGGCAAGATCGGAGTGTTTTTCAGGACGCCATCCAGTGATCAGGAAAAATTTATCGATGCTCTAAGTAACTTGGGCGCTGAATCTGTCAGACCAGTGGAGGCGCAACAGTTATGAGACTATTTAGACAACTCTTCCTGGTGCTTGGAACGCTGATGGTTCTCTTCGGGATCCTGCTGCTGTTCACCTACGACATCATCAAGATCGAATGGGTCAGTTTTATGGAGATTCAACCCGCCTTTCGCCCGATGGAACATCCGCTTCCGCCGCCTGAACACTCGATTCCCATTGAAGGACCCATTGCCATTCCGGGCCTGGGCGCGCCGGACAACCCCATGCCAGCGGATGAAGCCTCCCTCGCGCGTGGCAAGGAACTGTTTACGATCAACTGCCAGATGTGTCATGGTTTGACCGGCCAGGGCAATGGACAGATTGCTCCATTCCTGATCAACTTCAAACCTGCCAACCTGACCTCTGAGGTCGTTCAGTCCAAGAGCGATGGCTCGATCTTCCTGACCATCAGCAACGGCCTCGAGGGGCGTATGCCGGCCCTTAACGAAAACCTGACAGTTTCAGAACGTTGGGATGTGGTCAATTATGTCCGCACGTTGAAATTGGACGAAGAGGAATAGGGGAGGAGCCGACTTATGAATGATGATGTTCGTACGACAATTTATGGAACCATCGCGTTATTTCTGCTTGTCGTGGCTTCCTGGCTCAGCTTGATCTACATTTCCTCCTGCGGATTTACACTCACTTGTAATCGGGCCGCACCCCGAGTGGACCGCACCCCGATTCCCACCTTGATTCCCGCGGTGCATTCTGAATCTCAACCTGGCCAGGGTGAAATGGCGGAATTCAAGGGGTGCGAGGTTTCTGCTGCTGATCTCATCGGCGCATGGGTGACAGCCGGATCGCCGGAGACGGAACCATTTCCGTTCACGGATGTGAATGGCAACCCCTGTGAAGGAACTTTCGCCGCCGATGTCCAGCCGCTTTTTGTGGAAAATAGCCTTTGGTATAAAGGTGCCATTGGGTGTGTTTCCTGCCATAATGCTGATCTTACCGAACGCAGCGGCGGCCTGGATTTGACAACCTACGATGCCATCCTGCTCGGCTCCCAGCGCGCGCCGGGTTCCACGTCAGCGGGCAATGATATTCTGGGCGGGGGCAATTGGGAAGCCTCTGCACTGCACAAGGTGTTGGTCACACAAGGTTTTGTACCCGAGGGCCATTCTGCAGAAAGCCAGCCTGTGTCGTTGATCATTTACGCCGGGCAGGCCACCGCGGCGGCGAGCGTCACCGCCACCGCAACGCCCTAAAGGAAGCATGAAAAGCAAAAGACTGGCCACAAAAGGGCCAGTCTTTTGCTTTTATTGATGTGATCATAAGGGGTAATTGATTGGGGGCTATTTGCTTCGGAGACCACTCCATACCTCGAGCTTTGCCTGCACGCGTTGAATCACCTCATCGGTAAATTCCGTGGTCGCCAGTCTGCCACCCAGGTCCGTGGTGACCTGGCCGGCGTGCACAGCCTCAAAAACGGACTCATGAATTGCACGCGAGGCCCGTTCTGCTTTCGGGCCTGGGATATAAGTAAGAAGTGCTGCGCCAGCCAGGATCATTGCCATGGGATTGGCAATGTTCTTACCCTCGAGTGCGGGCGCGGTCCCATGCGGGGCCTCCGCCATCACCACTTTCACCTGTGAGGTTTCATCAAACGCCAAAACCAGGCTCTCGGAGGCGGCAATGCTGCCAAACATCTGCAAGACCATATCGGAGAGCAGGTCGCCATCGCGGTTGAGGGTCGGAATGACAAGCGAATCTCCATCGATTTTGAGGAGCAGGGCAAGGGTAGCATCGATCAGTTGCGGATCGTACGGCACGTTCGGGTGCCGACCTGCCGCAGCATCCATTTCTTCTTTGAACATGCCTTCATACACGGGGCTGACGGTGAACTTTGGACCTCCGAAAACTTTGGCAGCCATGCGCTCTGCAAGCTGGAAGGAGAAATCGGCTACGGCACGGCACGTGTTCCGGCTGATCCTGGAGGTGCGGTAGGCCAGCTCATCTCCGTCAGGCGTTTTCTCCCGCCACTCTTTGGCCCCATAGGCGTCATCCACAGCCATGCGCACAATGGCTATCGGGGCATGCACGCCTCCCACGGGACGCACGCGCGGGATGCGGCGGCCAATGCGCAGGATCACCTTTCCGTTGATCTCATCCCGCAGAATGGCGTTGGGACTACCCACATCATTCGACTCAGGCGGAGTAATCGTGGCTGCCTTCAAGCCCAGGCCGGTGTCGCGCATCGCTGTGGCTGCGTCTTTCACGATCTGATTCTTCGTGGCGCGTCGATTTCCCAGGCTGAGATCGCAGTGCTGGAAGTCAAGGTCGAGACCAATTACCTCTGGAGCAAGAACGCGCAACGCCTCCTTTAGCAACTCTTCGCCGGTCTGGTCGCCATGCAGGATAACAATCGTAGGGTTGTTTGAATTAGATTGTGCAGACATTCCTATCCTCGCCAAGTAAAAAAGGCTGTTCTGTATTTAAGAACAGCCCTGGTTCGACCCTTGTTATTGAACATGCCGCATTGTACCATGTTCGGAATTGGAAAATTTCCGAACCATTCCGACGAACAAAGCTTCCACGTATCAAACGCTCACGAGCTCCAAAAAGAAAAATGGCCCACAACCTGAGACATTTTCAGCGGAGAGGGCGGGATTCGAATATCACCCCTTCAATAGGGGCGCGCGAACCTAAAAACAAAACGCCCCGGTACGGAGCGTTTCTCTAGCGGAGAGGGCGGGATTTGAACCCGCGAACCTTTGTGGGTTACACGCTTTCCAAGCGTGCGCGCTAAGCCAGACTACGCGACCTCTCCATCTTCAAGCGGCAAAATTATACCAGATACTTTTTAGCATGTTTAGTTATCCAGCGCGCCCTGGTTGATCCAGTCGATAATCGGCTGAATTTGGGTCGGCGTGAGCTTGGGGCCACGTTTGGGCATTTCCTGGTTGACCAGCATCTCAACCAATAGGCTGCTATCTGCATCGCCGGGCGTTACCACCGCGCCGTTCTTCGATCCGCTCATGAGCGCTGTATAGGATAAGAGATTTAAACCTTCCTCTGTTCGATTCCCGCCGTGACAATTGGCGCAGCGGTTGTTCAAGAGCGGCAGGATGTCGTTGGCAAAGCTGACCGCAGCTCCCTGATTCGAGGCTTGCGTAAGAGGAGCCTCGGTCGGCGGGACGGGACTGCTGGCGGGAACCGCTGTGTCGGTAGGGGCCGAAGTATTGGCCACTATCTGGGTTGGCGCGGTCGAAGATACCCGCAAGGGTGCGACTGCTTCGGTCGGCTCGGAGGCAGGTGATGTGTTCGTTGCTTGAGTCCCACAAGCGGACAAAAGTCCAATCAGCAAAAGAGTGATGATGCTCCTGGAGTACAGTGATTTCATTCGTGACTTCTCCTAAAAACCATATAAGATGACACCGCCTAAGAAAGCCAGCACCAGGGCGATGAAAAAACTTAATCCGTATGACGCAGCATAGAGCAGGCCGTTGCCTCTTGTAAATATTTCCGGGTTTCGAAACCGACGGATGCTGATGCCGGTGGTGAGCAGGAACAGAATGATCGCCAATGTGATCTTTACGTTGGCATTGGGCGCTTCGCCTCCATAGTTCCGGCTGTTATCCATCACGCCGGTGATGCCGGCCACCATGGTGCTGATGGATGCCAATGCGACATTGGCAAAAGCCGCTTGCTCCAGTGATGCGCTCTTTCTCCAATAGGCCAGCAGGATGAAAAAGAAAGCAGCCCCCGTCAGGGCGATAGGAAAGTGCACGAACATTGGGTGGGTCGGATGCAACTCGGTCAGCGCGTGAATGATCCGATTGATAAGGTCCATGACTGTCTCCTCTATGTGAGATAAGACCCTGGGTTTCCAGGGTCTTATCTCAGACGAAGGGATATGGAGGTTGCTTACCCAATCGTTCAATCGCTCTTTGGTTTGGATTCAACTTCAATCGGTGGGGCAGGCTCAACCTGGGGACGTTCCACTGCAGCGCGGGTAAAGGATAATCGCCAGCCGGTCAGCAATTTGTAAACAAGCCAGACGATAAGCCCAAGAATTGCCGCTTGCACCAGGAAGCGAAACAGTGAAAAGAATCCAAAGCCCCGATCGTACATTCTCATCCCAAAGCCACCCGGCCCAAACCCTGGACCGGCACGGAAATTGCGCGGCATCTCATCGCGGAAGTGGTGCATCGGCATACGTTCCCAGTTAAAGTCATTGCCGCGCTCGAAGGGTCTAATAATAACTTCGTCATTTGAAGTTGCTACGACTCCCTGCCGGTAACCGAAACGATATGCGGCAAATCCGACTCCAGCCAGAACGCCAGCAATCACAACGACAGCCAACAATGTAAGCAAAAATCTTTTCATTTTGTTTTCCTTTCGCATCGTATCAGACGAACTCTAACATGCGGGTGTCAGCCAGTGATGTGAAAAGTGTGTGGAAATTGTAGAGATTGGATGATTTGCCTTTGCCGCTTGTCTTATAAAAAAGTAAGCTTTTCGAACGGCATCGTAAGCCAGAATCAGGATTGGAAGTTTACTTAATTATGCGGCACTATGTAAGGATCTATTTCTTTGGTAACTTGATGATGACTCGAAGACCCTGGCCCGCTTCGCTCTCAGCCGAGAGCTGGCCATTGTGTGCCTGAACAATAGACTTGGCGATAGCCAGCCCTAAACCAGAGCCGCCATCCTGGCGTTGACGGGACGCGTCAATGCGGTAGAAACGCTCGAAGATTCGTTCAAGGTTTTCCGCAGAGAGACCCGGGCCGTTATCTTGTACAACGAGTTCTACATGATCCTCGGTTTGCCAGGCAGAAAGGACAATTCGTCCACCTTCAGGCGTATGACGCATGGCGTTGTCCAAAATGTTCGTGAGGACCTGGGTCATTCGGCCAGGATCCACTTCAAGGTTCGGAAGCGACGCAGCGATGTCCAATTCCAGTGGAATATTTTTTCTTTGAGTTTGATATTGATATAACGAGGCAATTTCCTGAAGCCAGCGTCGGGGGTCGATCGTTTGCAGTGAGATGCTCAATTCGCCTGCATCGGCCAGCGATAGTGTGCGCAGGTCATTGACGAGATGTTCGAGGCGCGTTGCCTCCTCGCGGATGATCTCGAAGTTTTCGCGGGTCGGCGGCAGGACGCCATCATGCACGGCTTCGGCATGACCCAGGATCAGACTGAGTGGTGTCCGCAATTCATGTGCGATGTCGGCAGTCATCTGTTTGCGCGTGTTGACCGAACGTGAGAGTTCCGTGCTCATTTTGTTGAAGGCCCGAGCGAGTTCGCCTAATTCATCGCTCGAACGGACGGTTACTTGCTGCGAGAGGTCACCTTCAGAGATGGCATGGGTTGCCTGCGTGAGTTCTCGAATAGGACGGGTAAGTGTACGCGAGAGAAAAATGCCCAGCAACAACGCGATGACCGCGCCAATCAGCGCACCATAGATCAACGTACGATTGATGCGCTCAATGAATTCGAGTTCACGCGGTTGCCCCTGAAAGGGCATTTGTGGCGAGATCAGAATGCCGATTACTTCATCCGCCTCTTCAATGGGCGTACCAGCACTCAGCTCAGCCGTGGAGATCTTTGCACCCGGCGGGAGGTTATTGTCGGTTGAAAAAATCACACGCCCATTCCGATCGGCCAGGATGAAGGGGCGACCCATATAATGATGCTTGCGTCCCATCCCCATGCCGGGCGGCTCATTAACCTGTTCGCGGACGATGGTTTCGACGGCATCCCAGGATCCGTTCTGGAGATGATAGATGGCTAGCTCCGTCACGAGATCATTTTGTTCCTGGTCCGTCAGGAATCGGATGAACTCTGCTCGTGTGTTCCAGCGCGCAGTGAGGAAGATGGTAGCGACGCTGATAATACCGATGCTCAGAAAGGCGAGAATGAGCTTGGAGGAGATTGAACTCATAGAATGCTCTTATTGTGCAGGTCGAAGATGGAAAACCTGCAGGACCTTTTATTATTCTCTCTTGAAGCGATAACCAACTCCATAAACGGTTTCAATATAGCGCGGATCACGTGGATCTGATTCGATCTTGCCTCTCAAGTTTTTGATATGTGTATCGATGGTGCGCTCATAGCC
>Ga0114129_10004008_pt1 | contig 20804 bp, 12 predicted proteins | sample RhiMetdeltSRZDD1_FD_80071 | JGI IMG/M metagenome (GOLD analysis project Ga0114129, IMG submission 80071) | Populus rhizosphere microbial communities from Tennessee, USA - Rhizosphere MetaG P. deltoides SRZDD1 (version 2) (version 2) | ecosystem: Host-associated > Plants > Roots > Rhizosphere >... | reverse complement strand
TTACCGTGGCGATATTACGAAAGACAACGAAAATGATATTACCGATAATCATTATGGCAACCCCGATGTAATGGCTTCTACCCCATTCCATGGAACACACGTTGCCGGTATCATCGGCGCCGCACGTAACAATGGAAAAGGTATGGACGGTGTGGCCGATAATGTACGCATAATGATGATCCGTGCCGTACCTGATGGTGATGAGCACGATAAAGATATTGCCCTTGCTATTCGCTATGCGGTAGACAACGGCGCCAAAGTAGTGAACATGAGCTTTGGTAAAGATTTTTCGCCACAAAAAAAATGGGTTGATGATGCAGTAAAATATGCCGAATCAAAAGGCGTGTTACTGGTTCATGCAGCAGGTAACGATGCCAAAAACATCGATACCGCCGACAACTTCCCCAACCCTGTTTATAAAAGCAGCAATACCAAAGCAGGCAACTGGATTACCGTAGGCGCCAGCGGCGACCCCAAAGCAGGCGGTTTAACTGCCTCTTTCTCGAACTATGGTAAAAAACAGTGTGATGTATTTGCTCCCGGTGTTAAAATATGGTCAAGCATTCCCGGTGGTAACACCTATGGTAATGCGCAGGGTACCAGTATGGCCTGCCCGGTTGTTGCCGGTACAGCAGCCTTTTTGCTGGAATACTTCCCTTACCTTACACCACAGCAGTTAAAATCCGTTTTGGTTAAATCGGCTCAGGCCCCTGGTGATAAAGTAAGAAAACCAGGCACCGATGAAATGGTAAACTTATCTGACCTGAGCGAAAGCGGTGGTGTGATCAATGCCTTCGAAGCAGCCAAACTGGCCGCTACGCTTGATCCCGCAGCAAAAAGCACAGTGCCCAAAAAGCCTGCGCCTGCCGCCCCCAAGCCTACAATGACGAATAAGAAAGGGTAAGAAAAAGGCATAAGAAAGAAATAAAAACTTAAGAAACCAATACACAGGTTACAGGGTAATACCTTGTAACCTGTTTTTTTTTGACTGAACCCTGAACCTCGTTGCCTTTATGCCTTGTTGCTTCGTTGCCTTTTATTACTTTTAGCTAAAAACTATGGTTCACAAAAATGAGATAACTGTAGCCGATTATTTCACAAACTATATAAACGCCATACCCGAAGATAACCTTCAGGAAGCCCTGGCAAACAACACCCGCCGTTTCAGAAAACTGCTGAAGCAAATACCACACAAGAAAATCAACTATGCCTATGCCGAAGGCAAATGGACCATCAAAGAATTACTGCAACATATTATAGATTCCGAAAGGGTATTTATTTACCGCGCCCTGACGTTTGTGAGGCAGGACCCTGCCCAGTTGCCCGGTTTCGACGAAAATACCTGGGCTATAACCGCCAAAGCGCCCAAACGCAAATGGAACGACCTTGTAGATGAATTCAAAGCCCTTCGCACCTCCAACGAAATCTTTTTTAATTCGCTCGACGATGAGCAACTTCGGCAAACAGGTACCGCCAACAACAATCCCGTAAGCGTAGCCGCATTAGGATTTTTATGCGCAGGTCATGCAGCCCATCATATGCGCATTATTAAAGAAAGATATCTCAACGAACCTGGCAATGATATCAAAATAAGAATTGTAAAAAAGAAGAAGAAGAAAAAACAAGGCACAGGAAACAAGAAACAAGGAGGAAAAAAGGCACAAGGGAAAAAGGCATAAAGGCACAAGTTATAAAGAGCTAAAAATTACTTAACATGATTGAATCGGAACCCTTGAGCCTTGTACCTTGAGCTTTGAGTTTTACTTTTTATACATTGTTTTTATACTTTCTGTAAACAACGCGTACAATTTTTGTAACGATCCGTGCTGCTGCAACAAATCGAGATGTTTTTGAATGGTGGCTGCATCATTACGAATGGCAGGACCGGTTTGCACATCGCCGGGATTGTACTGATATAAGCGGTCGGCAATGGCATTGATCAGCGGCAGCAGCATATTGAAGTCGGCTTTCTCCTGCAAACAATAAGATTGGGCCAGCGCATACAGGTGATTGGTAAAATTGCTTACCATAACCGCCGCCACATGCAGCTTTAACCGCTGTTCATCGCCGGCATATTGCACCTGGTTCGATAAAGTGCAGGCAAAATCGGTGATCAGCGCCAGGTCATCTTCGGTATTGCCATCTACCAGAAAAGGAATATCGGGCAGTATATGTATTTCGCGGCGTAAACTTTGCACCGGGTATAATACGCCATAATTTTTGCTGCAGGGCCTTAAAATATCTTTTGAAACAGAACCCGCGGTATGAACGATCAGTTTTTTATCGAGGCGTAAACCGGCTGCCACGGCGTCAATAGCGCCATCGCTTACAGCAACCACATACAAATCGCCGGTTTTATCAGGTTCAGTAATATGGCTGGTAAAAGTGGCGCCCAGCGAATCGGCCAGTTCAGCGGCAAACAGGGCATTCCGGCCACAAACCTGAATCACTTCATGGTCTGCCGCCAGCATTTTTCTTCCCAATACAGAAGCAACATTTCCCGTACCTATGATTACTATCCTCAAGTTGTAAGTTTTAAGTCATAAGTTCTAAGTTCATAAATGATGGGTAGTTAACAGTTGTTTTAAACTGGTTTTCCTACTTACCACTTATTACTTACTACTTACTACTTCATCAGCTATTTTTTCCTTCGAGCATGGGTACAAAAGAAAAATTATCGAATATTTCTTCCGCAACACGGCCATCGGGCAGTTTGGTCAAACGCAGCATTCTTTGCACATTTCCCTCTCCTACCGGTATCACCATTTTGCCACCCGTTTTTAACTGTTCAATCAGTTTGGGAGGAATAAAAGGCGCTGCCGCCGTAACAATCACTTTATCAAAAGGCCCATAGGTTGGCAATCCCTCATATCCATCGCCATAAAAATATTTGATGTTCGGGTATTTGTTACGAAGAATAAAGCCGCGATGCAGTTCAAACAATTTCTTCTGCCGCTCGATGGTATATACCTGAGCGCCCATTTCGCCCAGTACAATAGCCTGGTAACCGCTGCCGGTCCCTATTTCCAGCACCTTTTCGTAAGGTTTTACATCCAGTAACTGACTTTGATATGCTACGGTATACGGTTGTGAAATGGTTTGTCCTTCTGAAATCGGAAAAGCCCTGTCCTCATACGCTACCCTGTCCAACGCCGAATCGAGAAAATAATGGCGGGGGACCTGTAAAATGGCAGTTAGCACACGCTCATCGGTAATGCCTTTTTGTTTCAGTAAATCAACCAGTTGCTTTCGCATTCCTTTATGCCGGTAAGTATCTTCAAACGTTCTCATAAACAGCACAAAGATAACAGAATTGTACCGGGGGCGGCAGCAAAATTTGTCACAGTCTGTGTTCTCAGTTTTACCTTGCCGATAATGTAGCCGTGCCACGGTTCGTTTTTGTTACCAGAGAAACCGTGGCACGACTAGTTGCTAATACCGCATTCATCCGGCAGCCCGAAACATGGCTCAGTTGTACCTAGTTGTCCCGATCCGGTAAGTGCATCACAGCCACAATTAAGTACGCGGTAACTGTAAAAAACCAATAGTTAAAACTTTTTTCACCACATAAGGCACATAGATCCCGATGGCTATCGGGACACATAGGAATTTCTATGTGATTTTCTATGTGCCCTATGTGCCTATGTTGTGCAAACAACTTCGATTGGCTTAACTAAACGACATCGCATAGCCATTTCCAATGATTTTATACCTAACGGTGAAAGCGTAAACGACGTATTCATTTTTAAAGGCATATCAATCGTAAAACTCCTTCACGATAACTATCGGTCATCCATTCACGAAATAATTTGCATGGCTGTTGTGAATGCCATTGTCATCAATTATCTTGGCAGCATAATCCGGGGAATAACCGATGTTCATTAACCGTACCAACAAAACAAATCTTTTCTTTTTACATATATTCTTTCTTTTATGTACAGGCAGCCTCACCAGCCTGGCACAATTAAAAGCCGATTTTACAGTTGATAAAACCGGTGGATGCGCTCCGCTTACTGTGTCATTTACCAATAAAACAACCGGCGCTTCGGCCAATGCTATCTATAAATGGAACTTTGGCAATGGCAATACGGCAACCACCACCAATCCCGGAGCCATATTCATCAATGAACAATCATATGTCGTTACGCTTACGGTTCAGGATGGCACACAAACTTCAGTAAAAACACAAGCTGTTACAGTTTATAAAAAACCCATAGCTGATTTTACAACTTCCGCCATTAAACAATGTTTGTCGTCGCCGGTAACATTTACCAGCAGTGCTGAGCCCGGCGACGGAACCATCGCAAGCTACTATTGGGATTTTGGCGACGGCATTACACAGCAGGGATTCAGCAACAACCAGGCGCATTCGTACAGCATGGTTCAGAAAGCAACCGTAAGCCTCACCGTTACCAACAACTATGGCTGCTATAGTACAATACAAAAAAAAGATATTGTAGAACTGATTCCCGCACTTATTGCCGGTTTCAGCGCCGATAAAAGAATGTTATGCAAAGAAACCGATGCAGTACAATTTACAAACAGCAGCAACGGTCCGGGTACGCTAAGTTATGCCTGGGATTTTGGCGATGGCGCTACTGCAGCAGCAACCAATCCTGCACATGCGTATAATAAAAAGGGCATTTATACGGTTAAGCTTACCGTAAACAGTTCAGAAGGATGTACAGTATCTTCTGTTCAACCCGGTTATATAAATGTTGCCAATTACAGTGCCGCCTTTGATGTACCGGTGCCTATATGCGAAAGAAGTGGCGCAACGTTTACAGGCAAAAGCACCCCTGCCCCCAACACTTCGGTATGGCAGGTAAATGGCACTACAGCCGGTTACAGTAACACGCTCTTTTATACATTTAATACTGCGGGCACGTATACCATTAAACTGTTCAACACATTTGGCGCATGCGCCGATTCAATGGAAAAGCAGGTTACAGTTAATAAAATTCCCGATCTGAGAGGTTTTATAATAGACCTAAAAGACTCCTGCGGCGCTCCTGTTACCGTTAACTTCAGGGATACAACTTCAACAGCAGTAAAGTGGGACTGGAATTTCATGTATCCGCTTACCTCACCCCGGTCAACCGTACAGGCCCCCTCGTATACTTACACGAATGATGGCAGCTATACAGTACAACTTAAGGTTATTACTGCAGCAGGTTGCAGCACCAGCATTCAGCAATACTTTAAAACGATAAAGCCCGATGTATCCATATGGCCTGAATCACCTATATATAGCGGTTGTAAAACTTTAACAACCAGTTTTAAAGCCTCTGCAACGGAGCCGATTGTTTCGTATAACTGGAATTTTGGCGATGGCAGCACATATACCGATGCAGAACCTGTTCATACGTATACGACACCCGGCAATTACCAGGTAAAATTGACTTATACAACCAAAAACGGCTGTACAGGCACTGCGTATTTCAATGGAATAAATGTTTACCGGCAACCGGCCATTGATTTTACGGCTTCGCGAACCCAGGTATGTGCCTATAGCTTAGTTGAATTCAATGCCACATTAACCCCCAACCAGGGCTATACAGATTTACGTTTATTTTGGGATTTCGGCGATGGAGTCAGCTATTACGATGATAATTCGGTGCTGCATTCGTACACTCGGCCGGGAACTTATACGGTTAAAGTTACTGTTTACAATGGCAACTGTACAGACACAGTAACAAAAACCAATTACATTACAGTACTTGCCGCCCCCGATCCAATATATCTCCGGGGGGCCAACACCTGCAATGGAACGAGGGGCGAAGTAATATTCACGGCAAACCCGGGTAATGCAACCAGCATTACCTGGAATTTTGATGATGGCACCCCACCCGTAACTACGCCTGCAACACAAACATCTATTTCACATGTATATACCAAAACAGGAAGTTATAATGCAACGATTTCTACAAGCCTGGGTACCTGTGCAGCAAGTTCCGGCGCAACGGTTTTAATTCTGCTTAAACAAAAACCATTGTTAACAACCGATAAAGCCGTTATGTGTATAGGCGACGGGCTCCCCGTTAAAATTGCCAACTATGATTATAACCCGCCAGGCAACCCATCATCTCCACATTATTCACTTCAGTTTCAGTACGACGATGGAAGTTTGTATGCCGGAGCAATGAATACAACCAACCCATACTGGACAAACGTATACGAAGGCACCGTGTTGAATCCTGAAAAAGAAAAGCAAAAAATAAGAGTGATCACAACTTCGGTATACTTTGGTTGCAGGGATACTACCAATTATATAACCTACCAGCTCAAAGGAGCTGCAGCCGGTTTGCAGGTGGTGACGAATAATGTATGTTATAAAAACGCGGTAGAATTAAAAGACACCTCCAAAACGTATAACAATACCATACAAAGCTGGCTCTGGAACTTTGGCGACGGACAAACCAGCACGCAAAACGGAGGGACTGTTTCGCATGCTTATAACAATCCCGGCGCTTATAATGCTACGTTAAAAATAACCGATGCCGCGGGTTGTACTTCTGTTGCTACTGCAGGGGTAACCGTGAATGCGCTGGGCCCCAAAGCAGACTTTACTGCTTCGGCAACGAATGTAAACATAAATACTGCGGTGTATTTCTATAATACAACCAACAACTATGGCGTAAACAACACAACCTATCAGTGGTACATGAACGATGTTCCCTTTTCTTCGGCGAATAGTCCATCTTATACATTCGATCAGCCCGGCGCCTACACCATTAAGCTGGTTGCTTCAAGTGCTACATCGCAATGCTCATCCGAAACAACCCGGCAGATTGTGGTAAATAATTTAAATGCAGCTTTCAACTTTACACCATCGTTCATTACCGCCGGTAATTGTCCGCCCGTACTGGTACGCTTTATTAATACCTCCGTTAATTTTACAAGCATTAAATGGGATTTTGGCGATGGCTTCACACTCGAAAATGTAAACTATCCGGGCCATATTTATGAAAAACCCGGCAAATACATTATCACATTGTATGTATATGCCGGCGGCCTACTCAAAGGCACTCATATTGATTCGCTGTTTATAAAACAACCCCAGGCCGATGTGCAAACCAGTTCAACCGAAGGTTGCATAGGACATATGGTAACCCTGAATGCCACTATCAAAAATACCGCTTCGTACCTATGGGACTTTGGTGATGGCAGCATGCTGCAAACAGCAGATAGTTTTGCAACCCATCAATATATGTCGCCCGGCGTATATTCGCCTGCGTTACTTATGAAAGAAACCACCAACGGCTGTGCCGCCGCCACTACCCTCGCCGGTAAAATTGATATTCATGAGAACCCGGCGGTAACCATAACACCTGTTGATCCTGTAATTTGTTTGGGCGCCTATGCCAACCTGCAGGCCGGTGGAGGTACCGTTTACGAATGGACGCCCGCAACCGGTTTAAGCAACGCTAATATCGCATCGCCGGTAGCAACGCCCGTTGAAACTACCCTGTATACAGTGAAAGTGGCCGATGCTATTGGTTGTGAAAGTACCGGCCTGGTAAAAGTAACGGTAGTACAACCGGTTACTGTACATGTAATGCCCGATACATCGGTATGCAAGGGTGATGTAGTGCAACTACAGACTTCAGGCGCTGAATTATATAACTGGATCAATAACACAACCGGATTAAGCAACACCCAAATTGCTAACCCGGTGGCCCAACCGCCTGGAACCACCCAATATACTGTTACCGGCTCAGATAAATACCTGTGTTTTAGTGATACGGCATCGATCACTATAACCACATTGCCCTTGCCTTCGGTACAGGCCGGAGCTAATGTTGAAGCATGGGCCGGCGACCCGGTTCCCCTGCATGCAACCGGCAGTAATGATGTGGTTACCTGGAAGTGGACACCCAAACTTTACCTGAATTGCAGCAATTGCCCCAACCCGGTAAGCACCCCACACGCATCAGTTATTTATACCATAACCGTAAAAAACCAGTACGGATGCAAGGCAACCGATAGCATTGCCATAAAAACATTGTGCGAAGAAAGCCATGTTTCCATTCCCAATGGTTTTACGCCCAACGGTGATGGCGTTAATGATGTGTTTATCATAAAAGGCATTTCGATCGTAAAACACCTGATCATATATAACCGCTGGGGACAAAAAGTATATGAACGCAGCCATTTTATCGCTGGCGACCGCTCGCTTTGCTGGGATGGAAAATTGAACGGTTACCCGGCCGAAGAAGGCACTTATGTATATTTTGCAGAAATGGAATGCCCTGCTGGCCAGCAATTTATTCGCAAAGGAACGGTAACGCTATTGAGGTAAAACCATTCACGGAAATTATTGCCCACGGTGTTGTGAATGCGATGTTCATGAGTTAATTTTGCTGGCTGAAACCAGGGGGCGGCAACCCTAAACCGATGTGCACTAAGCGTAGTACCAAAACTAATCTTGTCTTTTTACATATAGTATTTTTACTGTGTATATGCAGCTTTACGGGCTATGCACAGTTACAGGCCGACTTTAGGGTTGATAAAACCGGCGGCTGCTCTCCCCTTTCTGTATCATTTACCAATAGAACCACAGGTGCTTCGGCCAACGCTGTTTATAAATGGGATTTTGGCAATGGCAATACCGCCGCCATTCCCAATCCTGGCGCCATTTTCATCAATGAACAAGGCTATACAGTTACCCTTACAGTTACAGATGGCAGTCAAACTTCGTCCAAAACACAAACGATTACAGTTTATCAAAAACCTTCAGTTGATTTTAGCGCAAATACCGTTAAAGGCTGTTTGCCGGCGCCGGTAACGTTTACCAGCAATTCTTCGGCTGGCAGCGGTTCCATCGCAAGCTATTACTGGGATTTTGGCGACGGAATTGCACAGCAGGGTTTTAGCAGCAGCCAGGTGCATACCTACAATATGGTTCAGAAACCCACGGTAATGTTAACAGTAACCAATTCGTTCGGCTGTTATAATACAATACAAAAAAAAGATATTGTAGAAATTTTACCGTCTCTTACCGCAGGTTTTACATCAGACAAAAGAGTGTTATGTAAAGAAACCGATGCCGTACAATTTACGAACAGCAGCAACGGCCCGGGCACGCTAAGCTATACCTGGGATTTTGGCGACGGCACTACCTCTGCAGCAACCCATCCGTCGCATGCTTTTAATAAAAAAGGCATTTATACGGTAAAGCTTACGGTAAATAGTTCAGAAGGATGTACGGCCTCTTCTATCCAAACCAATTATCTGAACGTAGCCAGCTACAGCACCGAATTTGATGTACCATCGCTCATTTGCAGAAACAGCACTGCAACGTTTACAGGAAAAAGCACGCCCACTCCCACCAGCTCGGTATGGAAGGTAGATGATTCCTACGCCTATTGGTACGGCGGCTATCTTTCTTATTACTTTTATGCTGCCGGCACGTATACCATTAAACTAATCAACACATTCGGCACCTGTGCCGATTCGGCGGTTCACCAGGTATCGGTAAAAGACATACCCGACCGCGGTGGTTTTATAATGGAAACCAAAGACTCGTGCGGAGCGCCAACCAAAGTTTCGTTTAAAGATACTACGGCTACTGCCGTAAAATGGGAATGGGATTTCAGTTATAATAATTATAATCCGCCAAAGGTACAGGCAACAACACAGGCGCCTGTGTATACGTATACCGTGGATGGCGGTTATAATATTTTTCTTAAGGTTACCAATGCCGATGGTTGCAGCAGCAACTATTACAAATATTTTCAAACCATCAGGCCCTATGTAACCATTTATCCAATAACGTCGACCAACAGTGGCTGCGGGTCCTTATCCTGCAGTTTTAAAGCAAGCACATCTGACCCCATTGTTGCCTATAAATGGAATTTTGGCGATGGCAATACATCAACCAGCGCCGAACCGGCGTATACCTATACAACCCCCAACTCGTACCAGGTTAGCTTAAATTATACAACCCGGGCCGGCTGCACAGGCACAGCATATTACAATTCGATGACCGTTTATAAAAAGCCCGAAGTCGATTTTACGGCTTCGCAAACACAAATATGCGGCAATAACAACGTTATATTTAATGCGAGCCTAACGCCGCCACAGGGATGGCCTGCATTAAGCTATAACTGGGATTTTGGAGATGGGTATGGCAGTAGTTACAACTATGGTTCAACGGCAGTGCATTCCTACTCACAGGAAGGTACTTATACCATTAAGCTGATTGTTTATAACGGGTCGTGCAGCGATACGGTAATAAAAACAAATTATATTAAGGTGCTTCCCCCCTTCCCGCATATATTGTCGGCTACCAATACCTGCGACGGCACACGGGGCGAGGTTACTTTCACCCAGCAAACAGATAATGCCACCAGTATTACCTGGAATTTTGGCGATGGTAGTACAGCCACCACAGCACCCGGCCAAACTACTATCACCCATACGTATACAAAAAGCGGCACTTATACGGTAGGTCTTTCAGCAACCAATAATACCTGCGTGATAACTACCAGTACAGTAGCCCGGGTGCTGCTTAAACAAAACCCGGTGCTTACAGCCGATAAAACAATCATTTGCGCAGATGGCTCGCTCAACGTTACTGTGGCGCCTTTTGATAAGAACGTGCGGAATAATAATGTCTGGTACGCTGATTATAACATAAGATTTCAGTACGCCGACGGAAGTACATTTAACGGACCAGCTTATATTTCCGACTGGGAATGGAGTTATACTTATAACGGCTCCCTGAACAATTTTGATAAGGCAAAACAGAACTTAAGAGCCATTTCAACCTCGTATAGTTTTGGATGTGAGGATACCACCAATTTTATTCCGTTACAAATAAAAAGCGCCACGGCCGGATTTGAAGTGGTAACCAATAATGTATGTTTTAAAAACCCGATCGTATTAAAAGATACATCTAAAGTTGCCAACACCACCATACAAAGCTGGCGGTGGGATTTTGGTGATGGCCAAACGAGTACGCAGAGCGGAACGGTTTCGCACACCTACGCTACTCCCGGCTATTATTATGTAAATTTAAGAGTAACAGACGCCACCGGGTGTAGTGCTTCCAGTACATCCACTTCAGTAAATGTATTGGGACCCAAAGCATCTTTTTCAGCCTCGGGTACCAATGTATCGTTAAACAGCACTGTATATTTTTATAACTATACTAATACCAACGGTGTTTCCAATACAACTTACCAGTGGTACATCAACGGTGTGCCATTTTCATCAGGTTATAGTCCGTCGTATACGTTCGATAAGCCGGGCACCTATACCATAAAGCTGGTGGCATCCGACGCCGCTAACCCCTGTTCGTCGGAATACACGCAGACCATTGTGGTAAATAATTTTAATGCCGCATTCAACTTTACTACTTCATTTATTACGGCCAGCAGTTGTCCGCCGGTACTGGTGCGTATTAATAATACATCGATCAACTATACAAAAGTAATATGGGATTTTGGCGATGGCTTTACGCTTGAAAATGTAAATTATCCTTCTCATATTTATGAAAAGGCCGGCAAATACATCATTACATTGTTTGCATACGGTCCCAACGGATTAACAGGCACCTATATTGATTCGGTATTTATAAAAGAACCACAGCCCGATGTTCAAACCAATTCAACAGAAGGCTGTATAGGACATATGGTAACGCTGAACGCTTCAACCCAAAGCACGGCTTCGTATATGTGGGATTTTGGCGATGGCAGCGTAGTACAAACGGCCGACAGTTTCGCCACTCATCAGTATGCCGTGGCCGGAATATATTCACCCATGTTGCTGATGAAAGAAACGCCCAATGGATGCGCCGCTGCCACTACGCTGACCGATAAAATAAATATTCATGCAAATCCGGTTATTGCGTTATCGCCGGCTGAACCGCTTATTTGCCTGGGATCTTCTGTTACCTTACAAGCGAGCGGAGGCAGTGTGTATGAATGGTCGCCCGCAACCGGATTAAGCAACACCAATACGGCCACACCGGTGGCATCGCCAACCTTAACTACCAGCTATACTGTAAAGGTTACAGACGCCATTGGCTGTTACAGCACGGCGCCACTGAAAGTGACGGTTGTACAACCCGTTACTGTAAGTGTAAATGCAGATACTTCGGTATGTAAAGGAGATGCTGTTCAATTACAGGCCACCGGCGCTGAATTGTATACCTGGATCAATAATACGTCGGGATTAAACAATACGCAGATTGCAAACCCGGTAGCTCAGCCAACTGAAACTACTGAATACACCATTACCGGCTCAGATATACACCGGTGTTTTACCGATACGGCTACAGTAACGATCAGCACATTACCATTACCCTCGGTTGAAGCCGGTGCTGATGTTGAAGTTTGGGTAGCAGAACCGGCGCAGCTTCATGCCACTGGCAGCAGCGATGTCATCAGCTGGAACTGGACACCGGCCACCTATCTTAGTTGTACCGCCTGTGCCGATCCGTTAAGTAAGCCCCAGGCACAAACCACTTACACCATAACGGTACAAAATCAATACGGCTGCAAGGCTTCGGACAACATGACGGTAAAAATATTTTGTGATGAAGGCCGTGTGGCTATACCCAATGGTTTTACACCCAATAATGATGGTGTAAATGATGTGTTTATTATTAAAGGCATTTCGATAATAAAACACCTGGTGATCTATAACCGTTGGGGGCAAAAAGTATTTGAACGCAATAACTTTATTGCAGGCGACCGTTCGTTATGCTGGGATGGTAATTTTAATGGCTATCCGGCAGCCGAAGGCACTTATGTATATTTTGCCGAGCTCGAATGCCCCACAGGCGGAAAATTTGCGAAGAAAGGAACGGTAACTCTTTTAAGATAATTGGTTACCAGATACCAGTTACCGGTTTCCGGTAACTGGTATCTGGTAACTGTTTAAAGCTCTCCACGCGAAGCAGCATATAATTCATACCAGTCCTGGTGGTCGAGGTCGATCGAAAATGCGTTGGCAATATTTCTGATGCGTTGTTCATTGATGGTGCCGATCAGCGGCAGTGCGCCGAGCTTTACCAGCCAGGCAACGGCAATAGATTCAATATCGGCATTGTATTTACGGCCGATCACTTCCAGTTTCGATCGTACCTTAACGGCCTGCTCATCGGTTCCGTTGGCAATACGGCCGGCAGCCAGCGGCGACGAAGCCAGCGGGCGCATGTATCGTTGTTTGATATAATCCAGTTGTCCGTTGTCGAGCGCAGTCGTATTCAGCAGGTTCAGATCAATATGATTGGTAACAATGGGGGTGCGTAACAGGGAGGCCAGTAACTGGTGCTGAAACACCGTAAAATTCACTACACCGATGTTTTTTACCTTACCCGACTCCTTCAATCTTTGTAAAGTAAGCGCTGTTTCTTCAACATTCGACAGCGGATCGAGGTGATTGAGCAGGAAGATGTCGATATAATCGGTACGCAGTTTTTTTAACGAATTGTCTACGCTTTTAAGAATATGTTCTTTTGAGGTGTTGTAATGTTTTACGCGAACGTCGGGTTGTTCGGCATGCGGCTCCACCAACCCGCATTTTGAAAACAGAACAATATCTTCCCTTTTAAATGATTTGCGGTTGATCAGTTCACCAAACAGTTCTTCGCACTGGTAATCGCCGTAAATATCAGCATGATCAAAGGTATTGATGCCTAATTCAAGACACAAATTAACGGTCTTTTCCATGGTTTTGGCGGCATCGCCCTCTACTTCGTTCCATCTGTAAAAGCCATAAATGGCCGGCGACACTTTCGGGCCCGAATCACTGAGATAAATCTTTTGCATTCCGTTGTTGTTTTTAGGAATACAATTATCGGGATTAAATTAATAAAATACAAAATTTATGCTGAGCGCTAAAAAAAGCCGAAGGATTTCTCTTTCGGCTCTTTTTAATTCTTCGAAGTTAAGTCCTGAGCGAAGCCTGCCCGACTACTGGCGGGTCGAAGGAAGATTAATAAGCATTCAATGTGGCGCCGGCTCCTATACCATAGTAAGCAAGCGTTAAATCTTCATCCAGGGCCTGCCCGTTGAAATACAATGTAAAACTACCGGCCGGAATACCTGTTATTTCGCTCACCGAACTTTTTACATCCCCTACCAGATCTGTTGGAAATACCAGTACCGACAGGTATACGGTGTTGCCGTTCAGTTTCAGCTTAACATAAATAGTATTAGGATGTGGTTCCGGTTCTTCACTAATCACAGATTTGGCGTTGTTAACTGTTGCCGAAGCGGTTGCCGTTAAACCGGTTGATAAAAATGATAGCAGTACGAAAAGATGAACAATTTTTTTCATAGAAGAAAGTTTTTATTGTCAGCCAATTTAGGCAAAAACAATAAAAACAGTGTCACGCAACCGAAGTTTTTATTAACAACATATTTGTCATTTTTTATTTATTTATCTGTTCACTATTCAATATATCCGTTACTGCTTTTCCGGGCAACACCCTGAATACGGGAATATTGATCGCATATTTTTCGCACAGGTCTTTAATGCGGCGATCAATTTGTTCGGGAGCATAGCGCAATGAAAAATGTCCTAATATCAGTTTTTCTATATTAATGCCGCTTACCATTTCAATCACTTCTTCGAGGTAACTGTGTTTGTTGCCATGTGCTTCTACAACACCATCTTCACGCAAAAAAGTAGCTTCATGTATCAGTATCTTTGAATTGTTCCAGCGTGCGGGGTCTTCGACCGGCGTATCGCCGGAATAACTTAACAAAGTTGTTCTTACTTCAACATGTGTATTTTCTTTCCCCTGCTCCTGAATGATCTGCTTAATGGCTTCGCCCGGCAGCTTCGTTAACTCAGGTTTCAGCTTTTGTTTTGATTGAATAACTTTATAACTGAGGCTTTTAATGCTGTTTGCGTTGGCAACAACATGGCCGTTGGGAATAGCCTGTACCAGTATATCATCTTTGATGGGGCTATCGGTTTCGGGCGAAACAGGTTTCCAGATAGTGCCGGATACATGCGGATCAAAACGCATCGAAAATTCCTTCAATGCCGGAAACGAGCCGCTGTCTTTTGGATAATGAATTACAGGAAATCCCGGCCGGGCATTCAACTGATTAAACTGCAATAAGCCGGTAAGATGATCGCGGTCGGCATGAGAAATAAAAACATTATTTATTTTTCTGCTCTTTTGTAATAAAACAGAAGTAAGCCCCTCCCCTGCATCGAACAAAAGGCCCAGTTCTTCAATAAAATACCAGGTCGAAAAAAGCGCGGTGGAATATCCCGTTATAGTGAATTGCATTAGTATACTGTAAAAGGTTAATTGCCGGCATGAAAATTAATATAATTCATTTGAAACTTGTTAATTAAATGAAAAACCATGATCACCACAAAAAATGCCATCCCGGCAAAAGCGCAGTTTTAGCCGATAAGTGCGCAGATTTGGCAATAGACGTGCAACGGAAATGCCAGGTAAGATGCTATAAAAAAAGAACCACCCTGTTTAGAACAGGGTGGTGTACTCTCCTCCGGGTTATTCCTGAGAACGCACCATGTGATGAAGCAGAGCCTTAACACTACTTGTTTAGTTGGGATATATTACTCACCTATTTTTTATTATCATTTAAATACTGCGTAAAAACAATGCGCGTTATTTTGGTATAATCAACGTTAAACAGTGAGCTGATGCTAACTATTTCATGCACGGTCAGATCATCTACTTTCAACTTCAGGCGCGTCATGCGTGGATTATTTGTATGAAGATGTTTTGTTAACAGGCTCTTGGGAAGATAATCGAATATTTGTCTGAATTCGGTTATATGTCCGCTCTCGATCATGAATTTAATACTATCATATCGCTTATCCATGCTCATTATGTAAAGAAAAAAAGAAATACTGGTTATTTCTTAAAATGGTGCGTTTCGAAGTTTTTTAGTTCATTATGAATATTTTTTTGTACGAAATGAATTTTTTTAGTTACAAATTTTATAGCACTAAAACAGCCCAGGTTGTTACTTTGCTTTTTTATTGGGCTTATGTTTTTTGGGCTCTTCGTGAAGCAAAGCCAGGTTAACAAGTAGTTTTGTTTCGATGCCACAGGCTTTTGCAATTTTTGAAAGCTCAATTAATTTAAACTGAAGCGGGTGGTTCATAAGCCGGGTAAAGCGATCATTATTCGTTTTTATCTCAATACGCACAGTAGATTTCGGGATATAATTGAATATCTCATCAAATGATTTTATCTGGCCATTCTGTATAAAATGCCCAACAACCGCGAACCGTGGATCCTTATTTACCCGATGATCTTTCAACATATTATCTATCATCAAAGAAAATGATAATATATGGATGAAAATCACCGGCAAACGGTAAGAGAAAAAGGCGGAAATAATAAGCGTTGACACAAACGCTTAACAGTGAAGATTTTATATCTTAAAAAAAGTACAATTTCTATACAAAAAAGTAATAATTCCTGTACAAAAAAGTACATGGGCTGACCAACATAGTGCTACTTTGTACTTTTTGATAAAAACACCTACGCAATACTGTTACATAGTTTATTTCCAGGGGCACCATATAACCCCATTTTTGTGGTCATCGCCCCTTAAAATAAACGACAGCTCGAATGTTTTTGGTTTTTGCTCGGCCTGACTAAGCTTTGAAACGGTTACATCGTACGAAAGACCAAACTGCATACTTTTATACCGCAGCCCGATATAGGGAATCACCGCATTGCTCGACCAATACCAAAGCCCGAGGTACAATACCTGATCTTCACCGGTTTCATTAATAAAAAAGCCTAACGCGCCACCTACTGAAAAGTAACTGGCCTTTGATTGATATTGATAAATGCCATTGGTGTTGAGCAGTATATTATCATTGAGATAAGTTTCGAAATTGGCATGCGCCACTTTACGCATGGCCAAACGTTGATGAGGATCTTCAAGAACCGTTTGTTTGGGTTCGTTCAGATGAAAAGCGGCCACTCCTACATCAACATTTGTTCTGTCGGTTGTAAAACTATAAGTTATACCTGCGCTCGATGAAATATAGGGTTTCATATTTACCAGTGCGTCCTCACCGGTGGGCAAATTGGTATCGAACCCATTTCCCATAAATTGCTCGGGAAATATAAGCCGGTGAAATTCTATTCGCTTGCTTCCATAAATGCCCCCCACTCCTATTCCGAGCCTGTGATCGCCAACATCGTCAGACAGCGTTACATTGTACGAAACATTCAATGAGCCATAAACACTTTTGTGAATACCCGACATGGCGTAATCGTACATAAGCATACCACCCAATCCCAAAACGTTTGTTTCGGGCAGTTTATCTTTCATGATCTTACTATCATAAGAAACCGTTCCGGTGGCATATGGACTGGCAGGCCCGATCCACTGATCCCTGAAATTGGTCACCAGCCTCCATTTACTGTTGATGTTGGCAGTAAGTGCCGGATTTATATTTAAAGGAGATGCAAAGAATTGAGAAAAGCTCGGGTCCTGGGCGATAGTTACACCCGGGAAACCGATCAGTAACAAAACAACTTTTAAGGATAATTTCTGTTTCATAAAACACATTTTTATCTTAACAACATTGCATTGCCGGCTTTTTTGAATATGGTACCATCATTTCCGACAGCTTCTACCGTCCAGGTATATGTGTCCATCACTTGCGGCACACCTTTGTAAATGCCATCCCAACCATAGCCTAATACATTCGTTTCAAACATCAGCTGACCCCATCTGTCGAATACCCTGAAATACCTGAGCTCAACAATGTTGCGGGTGAATGGGAACAGGTAGTCGTTATGACCATCCTTTTTATGTGGCGACCATGCGGTGGGCACCCACAAATCGGGCGGTTCATTTCCGGCACCCTGTGCAATTACTTTTACAACCTGGGTATCAACCGTAATACAACCGGCATCAGATGTTATATAGATGAGGTAATCCATACGTTGCGCGTATTTAAATACAGGGTTGAAGATGTCGTTCTTGCTCAATCCTGCTCCCGGCGCCCACTGGTACGAATAATTATTACCGAGCACTCTCGCCTTCAATGGCGTTGGCAGATTAGCAGTTGTAATAATATCCTGATACCTGACGCCCGAAGCAGCCTGAATAACATTTACTGTGGCAGACGCCTGCAATGAGTTATTCGAACAATACGCATCCGACACACTTGTGATGGTGTACGTAGTGGTTGTTGTGGGCGAAACTTCCAACTGATAAGTATTCGTTGTAATTGAACTTATGATATGACTGATGGCCCCATCGGTATATACAACAGAGAATGGCGCATGTCCGCTTAATGTAATAGTTAAGCTGGCAGTTGTGCCCTGGCAAATAGTGCTGCCCGTTATGGTAGCCGACGGTGCCTGATTAATTTGAGCAGTAACCGGTTTAATGCTGTAACATCCTGCCTGGTTAGATGCTTTAATATAATATGTTCCACTGGCTGCTACAGCACCCGGATTTGCCAATGCAATGGCGCCTGCAGCATCGGACCAGTACGAGTAGCTGAGATCCGGATCACTGCCAGCTGTAATAGCCGGATCAGTGAGATCGACCGGTGTTTGGCTGCAATTAGGAGCCGGATTATTTACAACCAATTTTGGTGAAGTCTGCAGGGTAAGATTGGTAATGATCACACTATCGCAACCCGACTGACCAGTAAATGTTGATGTATATACGCCGCTGACAGTTGCAATTACGCCGTTTGGCAATGTATAAGCGTTTGCACAGGTTGAAACTGTTTCAGTTTTTGAACTACCTGTTCTAACGGTTAATATCAATGTGGCTATTGAATCGCAACCGGCAGCGCTGGTCAAATTAGCGGTGTATGTGCCCGACTGGGTGTAATTGGTACCGTTCCAGTTATATGGTAATTGATTAGAACAAATTGTAACTGTTTGAGTGCCGGTAAGTACAGGATTAACGTTCAATGTTAAAGTAATTATCGAATCGCAACCGCCGGTGCTGGTCAGTGTATCCTTATAAGTACCTGCTACGGTGTATTGATTGCCGTTCCAGGTGTATGGAAGCTGGTTGGTACAGATCGTAGCTGTAGCTGTGCCGGTCAGAATATTATTTACAGTCAGGATCAGTGTTGATATCGAATCACAACCGGCGGCACTTGTTAATGAATCGGAGTAAGTTCCTGCTGCATTGTATTGGTTACCATTCCAGGTGTAAGGTAATTGGTTGGCACAGATGGTGGCGGTGGTGGTATCGGTCAGAATATTATTTACAGTCAGGATCAGCGTTGATACCGAATCACAACCGGCGGCACTGGTTAATGTATCAGCATAAGTTCCTGCTGCATTGTATTGGTTACCATTCCAGGTGTAAGGTAATTGGTTGGCGCAGATGGTGGCTGTGGTGGTATCGGTTAATACATTATTTACAGTCAGGATCAGGATTGATATCGAATCACAACCGCCGGTGCTGGTCAATGTATCAGAATAAGTACCTGCTGCGATGTATTGGTTGCCGTTCCAGGTGTATGGCAATTGGTTGACGCAGATGGTGGCTGTGGATGTATCGGTTAATACATTATTTACAGTTAAGATTAACGTTGCAATAGAATCGCAACCGCCGGCACTGGTCAACGTATCAGCATAAGTACCTGCGGTGTTGTATTGGTTGCCATTCCAGGTGTATGGCAACTGGTTGGTGCAGATGGTGGTTGTGGTAGTATCGGTCAGGACACTATTTACAGTCAGGATCAGTGTTGATATGGAATCACAACCAGCTGCACTGGTTAATGTATCGGCATAAGTTCCTGCTGCGTTGTATTGGTTGCCATTCCAGGTATATGGCAGTTGGTTGGTGCAGATGGTGGTTCTGATGGTATCAGTTAATACATTATTTACAGTCAGGATCAGTGTTGATATAGAGTCACAACCACCTGTGCTGGTTAATGTATCGGAATAGTTGCCGGCAGCATTGTACTGGTTACCGTTCCAGGTGTAGGGCAATTGGTTGGTGCAGATGGTGGCTTTGGTGGTATCGGTCAGTACATTATTTACAGTTAAAATTAATGTCGCTATCGAGTCACAACCGGCTGCACTTATTAATGAATCGACATAAGTACCTGCGGCGTTGTATTGGTTGCCGTTCCAGGTGTATGGTAATTGATTGGTGCAGATGGTTATTCTGGCAGTATCAGTTAATACATTATTTACAGTCAGGATCAGGGTTGATATCGAATCACAACCGCCGGTGCTGGTCAGCGTATCGGCATAAGTTCCTGCGGCGTTGTACTGATTGCCGTTCCAGGTGTAGGGTAACTGGTTGGTGCAGATGGTTGTTCTCGTAGTATCAGTCAATACATTATTTACAGTCAGGATCAGGGTTGATATCGAATCACAACCGCCGGTGCTGGTCAGCGTATCAGCATAAGTTCCTGCGGCGTTGTACTGATTGCCATTCCAGGTGTAGGGTAACTGGTTGGTGCAGATGGTGGTTGTGGTAGTATCGGTCAGTACACTATTTACAGTCAGGATCAGCGTTGATACCGAATCACAACCGGCTGCACTTGTTAATGTATCGGCATAAGTTCCGGCAGCGTTGTACTGGTTGCCATTCCAGGTATATGGCAGTTGGTTGGTGCAGATGGTGGTTCTGATGGTATCAGTCAGTATATTATTTACAGTCAGAATTAATGTTGCTATCGAATCACAACCAGCTGAACTTGTTAATGTATCAGCATAAGTACCTGCTGCGTTGTACTGATTACCGTTCCAGGTGTAGGGTAATTGGTTGGCGCAGATGGTGGCTGTGGTTGTATCGGTTAATACATTATTTACAGTTAAGATTAACGTTGCAATAGAATCGCAACCG
>Ga0114129_10004007_pt1 | contig 20804 bp, 14 predicted proteins | sample RhiMetdeltSRZDD1_FD_80071 | JGI IMG/M metagenome (GOLD analysis project Ga0114129, IMG submission 80071) | Populus rhizosphere microbial communities from Tennessee, USA - Rhizosphere MetaG P. deltoides SRZDD1 (version 2) (version 2) | ecosystem: Host-associated > Plants > Roots > Rhizosphere >... | reverse complement strand
CGCAACACCGACACGTCCGCGTCGCGAAACGCGTAGATCGACTGCTTCCGGTCGCCGACGATAAAAATCGAGGGTTGAAGCGGGCCGGTGTGCGCCAGGCCGGCACCTTCGCCCCACGACTGGACCAGCAGCGACACCAGTTCCCACTGCGCGCGGCTCGTGTCCTGAAACTCGTCGACGAGCACGTGGTGATACCGCGATTCCAGCCTGTAGCGGCTCTGGGCGAAGTCGTCCATCCGCCGCAGCAAATCAAGCGCCCGAAGCACCAAATCGGAGAAATCGAGCACCGCGTGCGCATCGAGCGTGCGGCGGTATTCAGCCTCCGCGACCCGGAACATCCGCCAGATGCCGCGCGAGACGAGCAGATTGAGATCGCGCCGATAGGCAGCAGACACTCGAAGGACTGCCTCAGCGTGGTTCACAACGAGACCCTTGTGCGTATGCCAGTCGGCGTCGGAGGCGAAGGCAGTCTTCGGGTAGGGACAGCGGACGCGGGCGCCCCCATCCTGGGTCAGAAAATGTTCGCGCGCGCGCGAGAACACGGCCTGCACGGTTCCGGCGTCCAACGTTTCCGCGGCCTCGAGCGAGGCGCGCAACTGGCGAAGACCCCGGGCCAGCAAATGAAAGGCGGGCTCCAGAGGCCCTGTTTCGAGAAATCTGTCACAGCCCCCGCGCATCGAATCGAGAACGCCGATGAGCGATGTCGCCGCGCGCCGCGTAGCGGCATCGATATCGAGGTCCGCCGCGCCTGACGCAGCCAGGTACTTTGCCAGCACGTCGGGAGCCACGATCCGGCGGCTCAACAGCGTCGTCAGCCCGCTCCTGACGCGCCGCTCACCCAGCTGCGCAAACGCGAGCGCCACATTGCCATCGTCACGGGCGACGGAGCGGCATGTGCGAATGGCGCGATCGAGCGCTTCGTCGATCAGGCGCGGCAGCTCGGTGTCGTCGGCAATGGAGAAAGCCGGGTCGAGGTCGGCCTCGAGCGGAAATTCCCGCAGCAGCGACAGGCAGAACGCGTCGATTGTGCTGACGGCAATATCGGCGGTGCGATCGCGCAGCTCACGCCACCGCGCCGGCGGAATCTCGCCGGCCGCCGCGGCCGCGCGGAGGGTCGCCATGATGCGCTCGCGCATCTCCGCCGCGGCCTTACGGGTAAATGTGATCGCCAGAATGTTGGATGGGTCAACCCCCGCCCGCAGCAGATTGATGTAGCGGTCGACCAGCACGCGCGTCTTCCCTGTTCCCGCCGACGCCTCCAGCGCAACGTTGAATCGAGGATCAACGGCGCGGGCACGAGCCTGGCTGTCGTCACTCGTCTCCAACGTAGTCCTTTCTGCACACCGAGGGATACGCACAGTAGCTGCAGATCCGCAGCTCGTACGGCCGTGGCGGAAACTCGCCGCGCTCGATTGCGCCGACGATGTCTACGACGCGGCTGCGCGCAGCGCCGAGGACCTGGGCCGCCTCAGCCGACTCGGGCTTGACGACACGCACGAGCGGACGCTTGCCGGCAAACGCCACGTACGACGCTTCGTCGATCTGCCAGGGCCGTCCGTCACGCTCTGTGAGTCGTTCCTGGGCACAGAGCGCGTAAATCGGCGCCTGCAACGCGCGCTTCGGCTGCGGCGCGTAGCCAGACTTGTAGTCGACGACCCGCAGGCGGCCGCCGTCGAGAAGATCGATACGATCCGCCACGCCACGAATCGGCACGGCCGATCCGCCGGTGGCCCCGAGCGAGAAGGTGCCGTCGAAGCGGTATTCGAGCCATCGTTCGCGGACCGGCGCCTGGCGCGACGCCTCGAGACCGAGCACGACGTCGACAATGCCAACGGAGACGGCGGAGCCGAAAAGGCGCGCGCGCTCGAGCAGCGCCTCTGCTTCCGAGAAGCGCGCCAGCAGCGGCTCAGCCACCTCGTGAAACAACTGGCGCGCCTCGTCGATGCGCTCGACGGTGATGGTGGAGGGACCCCGCGCATCCCATGCTTCGAAGAAGCGCTGAAAGACTTCGTGGACGAACCGGCCGCGCGCCCTGGGCGACAGCATCGGCTCGTCTTCTGGCGGTTCTTCCAGCTTCAACACATCGGCGGCGAAAAACTTGAACGGGCAATCCTGGTAGCGCTCGAGCCCGCTGAGCGAGTACGCCGGCATCGGATGACCGGTCGTCCGGCCTGTGCGCCCGCGGACGGCGCCGGTACGTTGCTGCGCTGACGCGAGCGCAATTCCAGTGAGCATCGAGGTGTCGATCGGATCGAGCCCAAGCGCCTCGTAGTCGAAAATGCGCGCCGAACGTGCCGGGGCTTCACGCGTGTCGAGGCCGGCTGCGTCAATCGCGTCGAGTAATGTCGACCCGGCGACAGGCGCGTCGTCCTCGAGCGCAAACGACGACACCACCAGACGCGAGGCAGGCAACCGGAGCAAATCGTGGAAGGCCGCGCGAATGCCGTCGAGTCGATCGGTTTCAGACGGCCACCCCAGCTCGCGCAGCAACGCGGGTGAGTAGAAAATGCTGCGCTGCGGCGGGTCCGGCCATTCCCCGTCAACGACGCCGGCGAGCTGGACCGCCTCGAAGTGGCCGAAGCGCGCGCTGTCCGCGTCGACGAGGTGGACGCCCTCTTCTCCCGTCCTCGGTGCAAATGTGTGCGCATCGATCCACCGCTTGAGAACAGCGGCTGTTTCATCGAAGTCAACGGCGCGCGAATCGAATTGCGCATAGGCCTCGCGCAGACCGCGCAATGCGTCTAACACGGCCGCCCGGCCACGCCGGTGCCTGGAGCCGAGGGGATCGGTCTCGCCTCGAGGCGTCTCATAGTGGAAGAGAAAGTCTTCCAGTACGGCGAGGTGATCGGCACACGGAGCTGGCGATTGAAGTGGCGCGAGGCGCCCCGCCATCGCCAGTAGCGTGTCTGCTGCACGGCCAACGCTCGTCGGGCGCGCGCCTCCAGCGCCGCGCCATGTCACCGCGAGCCGTTCGAGCGTCGAACGGTCGCCCAGATATCCGGCGTCGCTCAGCGCACGGTCGAGCGCGGACACCTCGTGCGGCGGCAGCGCCGCCTCGTCAGGCCCGAATCGGAAATGAGGAGATCGGAGGAGTGCGATCGCAGGGCCGCGGGCAAAATTGCCGGTGACGAACGCGATGACCAGGTCCAGCGCCGCGGCAAACGGCTCCGACGCGAGCGGCAGCGCGTCGAACATTTGCAGCGGGATCCGAGCCGACCTCAGCACTTCCCGCGTCAGGTAGACATAGGGCAGCGGCCGGCGGACGACCAGCGCGATCCGGCCGAGCGCGGACACCGCACCGCCGTCGCGCATTTCAAGGCGAACCCAGCGCGCAAACCCCGCGACTTCCTCTTCGCGATCGCGCGCCGTCTGCGCGAGCGCGCCGGGCGACACGAGGAGGATGGGCCCCGGCCGTTCCGTATCCGGAGCAAGATGCACCTCTTCGATGCCCGGCAACAGCTGATGAATCCGCTCGTGAAACGCACCGGCCACCACTCCATCGGTCGCGACCAGGTCGATGCGTTCGAGGCCCGGCACTCGCGCGAGGAGGTCCCAGTGCGCCGTCAGCAGTCCATGTCGGTGGAATGCATGATCGCCGACCGAAAGCACCACGTGGCGCCACGGCCGCGCCGAAGGTTCAGCGATGAGCGCCGACCGCATTGCATGCTCGTCGTCGCGGCCGGTCCGCTCGACGAGATGCTCGAAATGCCGGAGCGTGGCGGCCAGAAACCGCGTCTGGCGAACGAGGCGCTCCGCTCCGCGATCGTGCGCGGCCCCCGGTTCCAGCGCCCCCATCGCAAGCCGCTCAAAGGCGTCGACGTCTTTCAAGTTGTGTCGCAGCGTGTCGTAGAACCGGACGATCTCGGCTACAAGCCCGGGCCTCAGGCGAAACGGTGGTTGCTTGCCGTCGGCGATAGCGATGCGGCAGGCGACCCCTGCCAGAACCTCCCGCTCCGGATCGGTGAGCCGCGTGCGCCGATCGGGAAGGCGCTCGCCTAGCCGCTCGATGAGCTCGTCCGGGGTGACGATGTCGGGAAGGACCAGCGCATCGTCTGCCGCCAGCCGGCGATCTTCGATGGAGCGAAGGAGATAGGCCGCCGCCGCGCGGGTGGGCACGACGACGAGACGATCACGCGCGGCGAGCGGCGCCCCGTCGCAGGCGAGGTCTACCATCGCCTGGCGGAACGTATGGAGGTCCGGCACTCGCACGAGCCGGGTCGTGCGAGGCGTGATCACTGCAACTTCGGCGGCTCGAGCAGCTCGCGAATCTCCTGCTGGACGCGCGACAACAGCAACAGCGCGCCGGCGGCGGATGAGGAGGCTTCCCACGCGACGTTGACGCTGGCAGCGCGGGCCGCGTCGTAGCGCCCCTTCACTGCGTTCTCCGCAAAATGCCAGGCGCCGATCAGCATGCCGTGTGCGGCTTCCAGGTCCCCCGGGGGCCGCATGCGCTCCAGCCGCTCCGCGCCGCCGCTCAGCCGTGCCTGCAACGCGATCAGGGCTTCGGGGGGCGGACCGTCGAGGCGCCGGATGGCTTCGAGCGCCGGCTGGGATTTCACGAGCTGAAGCATCTGCGTGCCGACGGATCGCTGGTAGTCGCGATAGAGCGACACTCTGATCTCCCAGCGGTCGCGCATCAGACGGAGATGGCGGGCATCTTCGAGCCGTGATTGCACCGAGGCGTTCAGCGCCTGCACGACGTCCGGCCGCCGGCGTCCCAGCCGTTCGTCCTCGCGCGGAATACGGTCGAGGATGCGCTGGACGTCGCCGATCTTCGCCCGGGCGGCACCGCGGTTCGCCGCTTCTATCAGGCGGCGCGACCAGTCGCCGTATCGCTTGTCAATCGACTGTTCCTCGCGAATCCGCTCGATCGCAAAGTGGCGCAGCGGAACCGCTTCCGCGGCAGGAATAACCGGACCCGCCTCGTCCAGCATGAGCAGCGCCGCCTGGAAGAGCGCCACGCGCTCTGATGGACGATCGGTGAGCCGGGCCACGCGGAACGTCTGATCGATCTGCTCGCGCACCGACGGCAGTTTCTCCAGCGGCTCCAGGGCGATGTCCGGCGTGCCGGCGACCAGCGCCACGTCGAACGCCGTGGTGCCAGAGGCGACCCGCAGATCCGAGATCGCCTCGTCGAGGAACGAGAGGATCTCGCGGACATCGCGCTGACGATATCCGTAATGCTCCCGAGGCCACTCGGCCAGCGTCGCGCGCGCGCGCTGCGCGACCTCGAGCGCCTGCGCACGGTCGCGGGTCAGGAGCACCTGGTTGATGACGTCGGCGACATCGTTGCTGAGGCGCAGGAAATCGTCCTCGCCGCGAGTGGCCGCATACCACTGGTACCGCGTGGACAACGCCTGCCGATCGGTTCGTGCCCAATCGATCGCGCTCGCCGGCAGCGTGGCTGCGTGCAGCCGCGGCTCGCCGCGTCCGCCCACCACCATCGAAAAGATGACGCGATCGTCGACGCGGGCGAACTCCCCATAGCTGACGATGCTTGATCCGTCGGTCAGGAAGAGACGGAACAGCATCGCTTCGGTCGCGGCCGACGCCGCGCGCGCCGTCACTCCCGAGGCGGCCAGCCAGCAGATCGCGACAACGGCGAATCTTGTAATCACGTGGCGGTTCATTGTACTCGTGCGACAGCGCATGAATCCGTCCTCCGACCGGCGCTGTGTGGAAAAACTGTGGATGACACGTGCAAATCCTGTTGAGAATCTGCCATAGAAAAAATATTTTCAAACGGATCCTTCTACGCATCCCCGCTCAAGCAGCGTAGACGACCCCTTCGCGTTGCGCTTCGCTTGATCTGCCGCATCGACCGCGTAAGATCAACCGCCGTTTCACTTACAACGAACAATCACACTGTGGCCGCACATCGCTTCGAAGAGACCATTGGCGGGCGCCCGTACCTGATCGAGGTCACGCCCGTCAGCAATCGCTGGCGGGCACAGCTGCTGCGATCTCCCGGCGTCCCGACGGCGATGATGCCGTTTTACGGGCAAACGCCGGACGAGGCGGCCCGGCAGCTCGCCGACTGGCTGACCCTGGCGCATCGGCGCCAGGCGTCCTCTGTATAGACGGCGACCTTGTATAGTCTGGCCTGACCGGGTGACAGATTAGGTCAACCCGGTATGTTCAACGGCTGTTCCAGGCACGAGATCTTGCCGCGCGCCCCGACCGGCCCGCCCGAATTGATCTCGCCGGCGCTGTTCGGCGAGTTGTCGCGGCGGTTCCCGTCTGAATTGGCCACGCAGAAGCGATCGTCGTTCAGGAACGGACTGGTCGGGAACTCGAGAATGTGGTCGTTGCCGACCTCTCCGTTGCCGTCAGCCGAGTTTCTCAATCCCGCGCCGTTCGGCGGATTGCGAAAACCCTCAATCACGCGGCGATCCTGCGTGACCACCACGATTGCGTTTCGCTCGTTGGCCGCGTTCCAGATATTGCCCGCCCGGTCGAGTGCGATGCCGTCGGTGCCTTCGAGCAGCGGGTGCGTCACGAAAACGCTGTCGAGACATAGAGTGTTGGGCGCGAACGTGGTATCGCACCCCATCCGGCTGCTCACATTGCCCTTCGCGTCGAACTCGACCTTCCAGAGCGCGCCGCGTGCGGTGTCCGCAACAATCAGATCACCCTGGTGATTGAACACCAGGCCATTGGCGACCAGGTCCTGACCGCCGGCCGGCGTCACGACGGTCGGCATTGCACTCGGGGGCACGGTGATGGTCGAGGTTCCTGGCGGAAATGTACGCGCCTGCCGTCCCACGCCATCGCCGGCGATCGTTCCACCAAGCGCCGTGCTGTTGCGCATCGGCTGAATCCGAAACACTTCGGTCACGGCGCCATTCGGCGTAATCCTCCACACACGGCCCCGCCCCGTGGTGCCATCGCCCGTCCAGAGATTGCCGTGGCGATCGAATGCCACGCCGTTGGTCCCGGGCACCCCTGTCACGAACGGGCTCGACGGGTTCATATTGGCGGCGGTCAGCTTCCAGATCACCCCACCCTGATTGCCATCAGCGATGTAGAAGCTGCCCTCGCGGTCGCGGGTGATTCCGGACGGGCTGCACCCGGGTGCGCTGTTGCCAATCGAGCCGACCTGGAGGATCGCGCCACCAGGATCGATCTGCCAGAGTGGACACCGATCCGGCAGCGCGGCGCGGCCGGTCGTATACAGATTCCCGTGATCGTCGCCCGTCAGGCCTTCGATCGCGAGAGCGGTGATCGCGTGCGTCAGGAAGCGCGGATTGTCGGGAAACTGCTGGTCGTCGGCCGCCGTGATCGAGGTGCCGATACAGGCGAGCATCGCCAGGAGAACGGTGTGCGTGCGCATTGTGGGCCCTCTTCGTTTTGGACGGCCGATCTTACTGGGCTGACAGGAGCTCCGCAACGCGAAGGTGACACAGGGCGTCAGCGTGCTACGATCAGGGTTCGGCACCCTCAGATTGGGCCTGTAGCGCAGTTGGGAGCGCGCCTGAATGGCATTCAGGAGGTCACCGGTTCGATCCCGGTCAGGTCCACCATCCTTCGCTCGCCTACGGCGAGCTTCGGCTCGGTGACCGGACCCCCACTTCTACGTCGGCCTCACATCTGATGTGAACGCCCGATGTGCCGATCACAACCAAGGACGCTGCCCACACACGGCATCTCGCCGACCGTGGGGCCTTCACGTCGTGATTGAGTTCTCGGATGAGAAACGGGCCATCCGCTTCGAGCGCCACCTGAAGTCCGGCTCGGGTCGGGTTTTCGCGCGGCGTCATTTCGAACAGTGACGTTCAACACAGTACGCGTCGCCGAGTCCCCATATAATCGGCGCACGGTACGAACAAGGTAATGCGAGACGTGACCCGCATTTCGGTTCTTCTCCTGACGGCGGCAGTAGTCACGCTTCACGCCCGGGGTGCGGCAGCTCAAGGGACTTCGGCGGTTCCACAATTGACGGTCCGTCGACTTGCCGAGGGCGAGCGGCCGATCATCGATGGCCGCGTCGAAGACATGACCTGGTCGAGCACCGAGCCCTTCAGTGCATTCATCCAGCAGGAGCCGAACGAAGGCGATACCGCGACCGAACGAACGGAGATCCGATTTCTTCTGGATCGCGACAATCTCTATATCGGGGTCATCTGCTTCGAGACCGACCTGGCCGGCATTCTTGTGAGCCAGAGTCGGCGCGACGCCGATCTGGACGACACCGACTCGATTCAGATCCTCCTCGACACGTTCAACGACGGTCAGAATGCATTTGTCTTCGGCACCAATCCCTTCGGGATTGAGTACGACGGCCAGGTGATGGCCGAAGGACAGACCGGCCAGGGCGGTCGCACCGGTTTCAATATCAACTGGGATGCCGACTGGACCGTGCGGGCGCAGAGGACCGACCGGGGCTGGGAGGCGGAGTTTGCCATCCCGCTTAAAACACTGCGGTACAACCCAGGGCAGGAACGGACCTGGGGCATCAACGCGATGCGCAACATCCGTCGTAAGAACGAGCAGGTGTTCCTTGCGCCGGTCCCACGCGGATACGACCTGCACCGTGTGTCAGTCGCAGCCAAGCTCAATGGGTTGAGCCTGCCGACGCGCCGCGATCTAAAACTATTGCCGTATGTGTCCGGCGCGGCGACGGAGGACGTGACGCTGCGGGACGATCGCGTTCGACGAACCGGCGACGTCGGCCTGGACGTCAAGTGGGGCGTACGTGCCGACCTCACGCTCGATCTGACGGCTAATACCGATTTCGCGCAGGTCGAGGCCGACGAGCAGCAGGTGAACCTGACGCGGTTTCCTCTGTTCTTTCCCGAAAAGCGCCCGTTCTTTCTGGAGAACGCGCAGCTGTTTCAACTGGGGCAGCCGCAGGCCGTCGACCTGTTTTTCTCACGACGGATCGGCTTGTCGGCGAACGGCGAGCCGATCGATATCGTGGCAGGCGGTCGACTGAGCGGCAAACTTGGCGGCTACAACATCGGGTTGCTGAATATGCAGACCGATGCGGCCATCGACGGACGATCGGGGCAGACGGCGGCACCCGCCAACAATTTCACCGTACTGCGACTCCAGCGGGAGCTCGGTCGCTCGAACTTCGGTGCCATGTTCGTCGGCCGGCAGGGGGTTGGCGGCCGCGCGGCGACAGACGACTACAACCGCGCATACGGGCTCGATCTGGGCTGGCAGGCGACGACGAATGGGCGGCTGTCCGCCTTCTTAGCCCGAACCGATTCGCCGGACTCCAAAGGCGGGTCGGACCACGCCGGGGCCGTCTCGTACCTCTATACCGACGACGTGTGGACCGGCGGTGGCGGCTATACCCAGGTCGGCGACCGGTTCAATCCTGAGGTCGGCTTCCTCCAGCGACGCGGTTACCGCCGGCTCGAAACCCGCACGAATCTCCGGTACCAGCCGAAACGGTGGCCGTGGATCCGGCGCATTCAGCCTCACGCCAATTTCAACGCGTATCTGGACCTGGAGAACCGCCTGGAAAGCTCACAGGGACACTGGCACTTCTTCGACATTCAGACGCTCTCGGGCGCGCGCTTTGGCTATGTCTTCATCACCGGACAGGATCGTCCGCGGCGGCCGTTCACGATCTATCAGGACGTCAGGGGCCGGCAGGTCGTGATTCCTGCAGGCGAGTACGCGTGGACCTGGGGTGAGTTCGAGGGGAACACGAATCTCAGCGCGCCGATCGCGGCGTCACTGGTTCACAGGATCGGCAACTACTACGACGGCGATTACCACGGCTGGCGGTTGGCCGTGCATTTGCGCGCAGGAGCGAGGCTCCTGTCGGACCTTGGCTGGACCCGCGACGACGTCACGCTTCTGGGCGGTCGCTTCCACAACGACCTCGTGCCGATGAAAATCAGTTATGCCTTCACGAGTTTGGCCAGCGTGCAGGGACTGATCCAGTACAACAAACAGGCGTCGACACTCTCGTCGAATATCCGACTGGCGCTGCTGAACCGCAGCGGCACCGGATTTTTTCTTGTGTATAACGACCGCCGCGACACGTCGCCCTTCACGGCTGACGAGCTCCTGGGGCGCTCGTTTATCGTCAAGTACACACGCCTGTTCGATTACTGAGACCATCCTCGGCAGTCTCCGCCGCGGCAGTCGATCACTGATCGCGGCAAGAGGACGGGCAACATGGGCACCAAAGAGAAGAAGCCGGCTCGAGAATCGGGACAGAGGCCCAAGCAGCGCCTGAAGCGCGCGATGCTGGTCGACTTGTACGAGGCGCGGCAATTTCTGACGCTGGACACCATCAAGGAAACAGGCCTGCGCATGCCGGTCCAGGTCTATTTCAAGGATCCGGCTGTCGCCGAGACGACGGCGGTGGCAGGCATTGACAACGACTTCACGACGCCGTGGGAACCCGGTCTGGGCGACGGGCCGACCAGCGCGCGCTTTGCCGTCGTCGACTACGACGCAACCACGAACGTGCTGACGCCTCCGGCGATCTGGGATCGCAAGAGGAACTGCTATGTTGCAGCCGACCGCAAGACGGCCCTCGACGGCAAAACCAAGGATCTCTACCAGTATCACCAGCTCAGCGTGTGGGCGATCGTGCAGAACGCGCTGGATTACTTCGAAAGCAGCTCCGGACTGGGCCGCAGAATCAGCTGGGCCTTCGAGGGCAATCGGCTGATCATCGTGCCGCACGCGGGCTACGGGGAGAACGCGTACTACGACCGGGAGAGCAAGTCGCTGCAGCTCTACTGGTTCGCCAGCGCCAAGGGCACCGTCTTCACCTGTCTGTCCTCCGACATCGTGAATCATGAGTTCGGCCACGCCGTACTCGATGGCCTGCGCCCGCATTACTACGAGTCGCTGGCGACGGAGACCGCGGCGTTTCACGAATTCCTGGGCGATCTGACGGCCATCCTGATGGCGTTTCGGAACAATGCATTCCGCAAGATCGTGCTCAAGGAGAGTCACGGCAAGCTCACCAATGCTCAGTTGCTGGCAGGCCTGGCGCAGCAGTTCGGCGCGGCGACAGAGGAGGCGCCCTATCTTCGCAGCGGGCTGAACTCGCAGACGATGAAGCGCCTCGCGGGCACGATCGAGCCGCATGCGCTGTCAGAGGTCCTGACCGGCGCCATGTTCGACATTCTCATGGGGATCTTCGCCAAACACCGGACGAACGAGATCAAACGCGCGAAGAGAGGCAAGAGCGGGAAACCAAGCGACATCAGAGCGTTCGCCGATACCGTTCCCCGGATGCAGATGCTGGCCATTCAGCCGCTCGATCTGTTGCCGCCGTGCGCGGTGACATTCAGGGACTATGCACTGGCCGTGCTTCGGAGCGAACAGGTCTCCAATCCGACCGATCCGACGGGCTATCGCGAATTGATGATCAAGTGTTTCATCAAGCGCGGCGTACTGACGCAGAGGGATCGGAAAGACCTGATGGAGCCCGCGCCGGTGTTCAGGCGTCTGGCGCTCGACGTCTTCCATCCCGTGGATGACCTCGCGGCCTCGCGCGGCGGGGCCTACCGCTTTCTTGACGACAATCGCGCCAAGCTGCGGATTCCAGCCAACGTGGACATCATCGTTCCCGAGATCGTGCGCGCCCGGAAGCGCAACCGCGACGGATTGCCGCAGCCCGACCAAATCATCTTGCAGTACCTCTGGCGCGAAGAATTGATTCTCGAGGGAGCGCGGTTCGGCCGGTTCGCCGGCGAACGGACCGCGATGCTCTGTGGCGGCACCATCGTGCTCGATCAGAGTGGCAACGTGATCCACTGGGCGCGCAAGCCCGGAACCCTCGCCGTGGGTAACTCACAGGCAGCGCGAGACGATCAAGCGGAGGGCCTCGAGCGACGCAAGGAACTGCTGAATACGATCGCGGCACGCATCGCGGCCGGCGTGATTGGCGATACGATTGGCGGAGAGCTCGGACTCCTTGGACGGGCTTCGCCGCCGTTCACGCTACGGCGTGTCGATGGAACGATCCGCTTCAGCTTGGCCCCGCACTTCTCCATTCGCGGAGATGCCCCTGACGACGAGACGGGAGACCGGCAATGGCAGATAAGCTTCTGATCCGGCTCTTCGACGTCGGCCTCGGCGATTGCATCTATTGTCGAATCCCGAAGGCGCACAAGGATGGCCGAGACTTTCATATCCTGATCGACTGCGGGACGCTCAGCAGCACCGACTATCTGTCGGACGCCGTCAAGCATCTCAAAGCGCTCCTGCCGTTGATTGGCGGAAAACGTCACGTCGACTTGCTGGTCGTGACGCACGAGCATAAAGATCACATGACCGGCTTCGGCATGAAGCTCTGGGACGGAATGTCATTCGGCGCGATCTGGATGAGCGCGGCGATGGACCTCAACCATCCGGAAGCGAAACGAGCGAAGAAGCTTCATGCCTTTGCCGCCGGCGCGATGCAGCAGGCGCTGCGTCTGAACCTGGCGCTCGGCCCGCAGTTGACGGAGCTCGCGGCGGCCGTGGCGCTGAACAAGACCGCGATGACCACCCTGCGCGAGACGCTGCCCAAGAAGAACAAGATCAAGGCGACCTACGTTCACTCACAATCGAGCAAGAAAGACCTCGCTTTGCCGCTGAAGGGGGCAACAGTCAGCGTGCTGGGGCCCGAAAAGGACATCGATTTCTACTATCTGGGCAGGGCCGGCGATCCCTCGCTGCGGAGGGCCCTGGGGTTAATCGACTCGGGGCTGCCGGATCCGGCAACGGCAGTTCCGAACGAAAAGAACATTCCGGCCCCGGCGAACATCGACCCAGCCGAATTCCGCCAATTGCGTTCGCGCATGCTCTCGACGGCGCTCGCCTTCGCCGACCTCGACGGGAAAGTCTGCAATAACACGAGCGTCGTGCTCCTGATCGTATGGAAGGGCAGACGACTGCTGTTCGTCGGCGATGCGGAGTGGGACGGCGCGTTCCAGAAAGGCACGAAGGAGAACTGCTCCTGGAACGTGATGTGGAACTTACGAAAGAAGCAGCTCGACGGTCCACTCGCGTTCTACAAGATCGGACATCATGGCAGCGTCAACGCGACGCCATGGGGGCAGACGCCCGTCGCGCGGAGTGGGGAACCGCTCGCCATTCTCGATGCGATCCTGCCGGTCAAGTCGAAAGCCAAAGCCGCGGCGATCGTCTCGACGCGTCGAGGCAACTATCCGACGATTCCGCGCACGGACCTCCTCGCCGAGATCGGCGGCCGCGTATCCAATACCAGGAACTACGCCGACGCGTTCACCAAGGCCCTCAAGAAGACGTCAGAGGTGCCTCAGTTCGCCGAGTACGAACGCCAGTCGTTCGCGAAGCCGCAGCCGCGGCGCACCGACCTCGAGCGCATGCTGGTCGACTCGAAACCATTCGTCGACGTCGAAATCGATAGTCCTCATTAGAGAGAGCGCCAACGGGTTGGCAAGCTGCGCGAAATCGTAATCAACGTTCAAATTCCGTCAGCGTCGATCGGCGACGCTCGGGACGATCTTCGACTTACGCCGGGCATGGTCGTCGCATTCCGACGCCCGTCATGAAAACACCTGCGTTCGCATTCCTGCTCGCTCTCGCCGCAGGCTCCGCTGCCGAGGCCGCCACCATCCAGGTTCCCGCTGATGCCGCCACGATTCAGCAGGCCATCGACGCCGCGGCGCCCGGCGATACCGTTCTCGTCGCCCCAGGCACGTATGTCGAGAACCTCACCTTTCTCGGCAAGGCCATCACGGTCGTGAGCGAGGGCGGTCCCAACGTGACAGTGATCGACGGCAATTGGGCTGGGCCGGTGGTCGCGTTCACGTCCGGTGAGCCTCGCGGCGCGGTGTTGCGCGGATTCACGATTCAGCGCGGAGCCAGCAGCTTCAGCGGCGGCGGCGTGCTCGTCCAGAATTCGTCGCCGACGATCGCCGACAACTGGATCATCGGCAACGGCGCGTGCTCTGGCGCCGGCGTGTACAGCAGCTTCGGATCGCCTCTGATTCAGGGGAACCGGATCGCGCGGAACTTCCTGTACGGTTGCACCGGCGGCTTCGGGATCGGCGTGTACATCGGGGGCGACTCCGCCGCTGAGCTGATCGGAAACTCGATCACCGACAACAACGGGCCGGCGCACGGCGGTGGCGTCACGCTGTTCGCCGCGGGCCGCGCCGTGCTGCGCTGGAACGTGATCGCGCGCAACGTGACATCGGGCTTCAGCCCCTGCACGCAGGGCGGCGGGATCTGGATGGTCAACTTCTCGCAGGCGACGATCGTCAACAACCTCGTCGTCGGCAACGTGGCCGGATGCGGCGGCGGCCTCTACTGGAGCGGTTCGACCGGCGTCACGACGTTCGTGAACAACACGTTCGCGGACAACGACGCACCCGAAGGGTCCGCCATCGCGTTCAGCGGCGCCGACGCGCGGCATCTGATCTTCAACAACGTATTGATCGGCAAACCGGGGCAGGCCGCCGTCCACTGCAGCAACTCGAGCTCCACGCCGTCGCCGGTGATCAACATGAGCGATGTGTTCAGTGCTCAAGCGCTGCCGTATAGCGGGACGTGCGCTGATCAGACGGGAAATCGCGGAAACATCTCCGCCAATCCGGTGTTCGTCCGCGAGTCGTACGGCGACGTGCTGGGCGATTACCACCTGCAGCACGCCTCGCCGGCGCTCGACGCGGGCGATAACGCGGCTCCCGGGATGCCGACGATGGATCTCGATGGCGCCGCCCGGATCGTCGACGGAAATTTTGATGGCGACGCGCGGATCGATATGGGTGCGTTCGAATACTTCAACGCGCCCCCGGTAGCCGTGGCCGGCCCGGATCGGACCGTCGTGGCCAATTCAAGCTGCGTCGCTGTGGTCGCTCTCGATGGCACCGGGTCATCGGATCCGGAGGGCGATGCCCTGACCTACCGCTGGACGGGATGGTTCGGAACCGTCTCGGGCGCGACCGCGTCGGTATCGCTGCCGGCAGGTACGCATGTCCTCACGCTGACCGTTGGCGACGGTCGCGGCGCATCGGCAACCGACGCGTTGGTTGCCACAGTTCTCGACACGACGCCGCCGATCATTCAGTCGGCAGCGCCGTCCCCCTCGGTGCTGTCGCCGGCGAACAAGCAGCTGGTGCCGGTTACGATCGCCGTATCCGCGACGGATGCCTGCGACGGATCGATCCGTTGCCGGATCGTGTCGGTGACCAGCAACGAGCCGATCAACGCCACCGACTGGAAGATCACAGGCGACCTGACGGTCAACCTGCGGGCCGAGCGGTCCAATAAGGGCACGGGCCGCGTCTATACGATTACAATCGAGTGCGTGGATGCGTCCGGGAACGTGTCGACGAAAACGGTGACAGTGACCGTGCCTCGCTGAGGCAACATCATGGCGCCAGGCGCGCGAGGACTCGTCAATTGGTTTCGCCGCTCGCGGGTCCAATCAGCGGAGCTTTTCCCGGATCAGTGGGCATCCTTCCTTTGGGAGAACTCCGCCCATTACCGGCGGCTGCCCGGCCGGTTACAGACGGCATTCGAATCAGACGTCCAGCGATTCATCGCCAAACAACGTATTACAGGAGTGGCGATGAAGGTCGACGACCCGTTGCGTCTTCTGGTCGCCGCGTCAGCCGCGACGCTGAGCGTCGGGTGGCCCGGCTACAAATGGAGCGAGGTCTCCGAGGTTCTGTTGTATCCGGATGACTTCGATCGCGACTACGTAATCGGGCGGCCTGAACTGGGAGGGATGGCTCATGTCTGGGGCACTGTCATACTGTCCGTCCCCTCGCTCCGGCACAGCTTCGCGTATTACGAGGATGCCTATCACGTCGGCTTGCACGAGTTCGCGCACCTGCTGACATACGAAAGGGGACAACAGATCAAAGTTCCGGTAGGCCTTCCGCCCGCGCAGATTCAGTTGTGGGAGGCCATTGAGGCACGCGAGTTGAAGCGTGTTGCCGGCGGTGAGTCGATCGTCGACCCGTATATCCTGCACCCCTCCGAGTTCTTTCCTTGCGCCGTCGAAGCATTCTTCCAGAAGCCCATAGAGCTACAGGAAGTGCATCGAAGACTCTACCGGTTTCTCAGCCGATATTTCCACCAGAGCCCAGCGTTGTGGGAGTCCAGGTTCAGGGCGCGAGCCGTTCGGTCACCTCGATATAAGTTCCCCACGGGTCGGTGAAGAACGCGACCTTCGTTGCCGCATTCTGCACCTGGCGAATCGCCGCGTCGAACTTCAGACCGTGAGTCGCCAGCCTCTTCTGGAACTCCTCGAGGTTCGTCACGTCGAAGCCGATGTGATCGATCGCGCGGCCTCTGCTCGGCGCGGGCTTTTCGGTCGCGGCTGAAAACGACAGATTGAAACGGTGGAAGTAATCACACTCGATGACACCCGGGCCGGAGACGCGCTTGCGCTGCCCGGGAAAGCCGCCGAACACCTTCGCATACCAGGCCTGCATCGCTGGAATGTCGGCTGACGCCGGATACAGGTGAATGTGATCCATGCCGACGGGCCCCGGCAGCGAGGGATCCCCGAAGACTTCGACGCGATACGTCCCGTCAGCCGAGTAGACATATCCCTGGAGCGGGTTTATCTCTCCCACGTCGTACTTCACACCGGCGGCTTTCCAGCGGGCCCGCGCCGCGGCAATGTCCTTGTAGACGAGGCCGAAGTGGTCGGCGACCGACCCAGCCGAGGGACCCACAGCATCGGCCTGGCGCAGCATCACGAAAATGCCCGGAAACTGAATCAGCGCGAGCGGCCCGTTGCTCATCAGGGTTCCTCCGAGCATGGTCGTCCAGAACGACTTGTGCGCTTCGACGTCCTTGACGGCAAGATGGATGTGGCCCAGAGCCACACCGATATCGTTCGGCGGTGCAAGCTGCGCACGCGCAGGCGTTGACGAGACAAGCACGCCCAAACAGGCCATGGCGAGGAGATGCGGCTTCTTCATGCCGCCGAGTGTATACCCTGTCAGTTCTTCGGCTTGAATGCGTCCTCGACCTGCCTGCGAATGTCCTTGAAGTTCTTTGACAACAGCTTCTCTTCGTCGCGGGTGAGGATTCTGAACGGCACACGCACGAGGCTCTTCTCAAACTTCACGTTGAGCCAGTACTGCCCGTACGTGATTCCACCTGGCACGTGGAAAAAGAGCCGTCCGACGCATCCGCGCCGTGAACTGAGCTCGACCTCGTCCCACGCCCGCGCGCGATCGTCGAGATCTGAGAAGAACCCGATTCGGCAGGCGTCGCTCGCGCCCGGTGGAAAATAGTTGATCGAGTCGCGCTGGATTTTCTCGCGATTCCGCAGCGCAGCCAGGTTCGCCTTCCGGTACTCGATCAAGGATGCCAGCGGAATCGTCTTCCCGTCAGGTGTCTCGAGCGACAGCGCATCGCGCGTCAATTTGTAGTTCGGTACACGATCGCGAACCGTGGTACCGAATTCGAGGAGCATCCATTCCTCGCCGATCGACAGGTTGGCGAGACGATATCCAATGATCGCGTAGCCCTCGTTGTTGTACGCGACGCGGGTCCACGTACCCTCCAGCGTCATGAGCTGCGGCACGCCAGGATCGGGTACCTTCACGGTTGGGGCCTGCTGGGCCAGGGCGTCGCAAGAGACTGACCACGGCTGCATCGAGATCACCGGGGCGAGAGCCAGTAGCCACAGAGTGGGAACTTTCATGAGACCTCCTCGGAAACGCACTAGAAGGTAAGGGCACTGTCCGTGCCAGCGCGCCATACGCCCGAGGATCACGTAACTGATTGACTGGCCTGCTGAAAATTGCCGATCCAAGGATTCGAACATTGCTCAGGCCTCGGCCTGGTTACCCTGGCCACGAAATACCGTGAGCCACGGCCGGCGCCGGCTTCAGGGCTTGTGGATGAGTGCGTGGTAATCCGCGGGCGTGTCCACATCCAGCAGGCACCCTTCGTCATCCACTTGAACATTGACAATGCGATCCGCATTGGCGTGGACAACGACGCGGGCGCCCTCGGTGATTGGCGCGTGGCGCAATGCGTCGAAGAGCGATCGATCGAAGAGCACCGGGTGTCCGTGGCGATCGCCGACGGCCGGACGCACGATCGGTGCTCGGCTTCGCGTCCACTCGTCGATCACTTTCTGAATCGTCGACGCTCGCACGAGCGGGATGTCAACCAGTGTCATCAACACGCCTTCGACGCCAAGCCTCGCCGCGCTGTCGAGGCCGATCCAGAGCGAGGAGACCTGGCCCAATGCCGGCTGAGGATTGTTGACGAGGTTCGGCGCGACAGGAGGCTGATCGGCAGCGATGGCCTCAGCAATCGCCCCATGCAAACTGCCGGTGACGACGACGATGTCGTGGAGACCGGCGGCCGCGAAGGTGCGGACGAGCCGCGCGACGAACGGCCGCCCATCTGGGTCGGGCAACAGCGCCTTGGGTCGGCCCATACGCGTTGAATCGCCCGCAGCGAGGATGATCGCGGCCAGCATCCGCTAATCGTAACGACAGCGATCAATACGCGCAATCAATTGGAGAGAAAGGAGTTCTGGCTTGCCTTGACTTCACCAGCGGTACTTCCTAGACTAGCCCAGCTTTTCGGGCGCGGCGCGCGTGTGACCGCTACGTATTACCGTGGCTTCATAGTTCGCTCGCTTTCTACCGGGACGCCTTACCGACGTTCCTTAGAAGCGGTCCCATGAAGCGCCTGGGATGTTGTCCCAGGCTTCGCGCATCGGAGGGACACGGCCATGCCGACCGGGACTATCGCACGCCTCCTCATCGACAAGGGTTTCGGTTTTATACGCGATGAAGGTGGCATCGAGCACTTCTTCCATCGCAGCGCTGTTCGCGGCGCCGTCTTCGAGCTGCTGCGCGAAGGTCAGCGCGTTGAATTCTCGTCCGAGGAATCCACGAAAGGACCACGCGCCGGCGATGTTCGATTGATCGAGAGCTAGATTTCCTGCCCGGCCCGGCCGCCGCTTTTCAGAAGAATAGCGGGGCCGGGGATTTCCCATCTGCCGCGCCCGGTCCTCGTGGAGTCGCGAGCGCTATGCCGCCGTCGAGTTGCCTTCCGATCGGATATTCCCGGCCCGCGGTCCCTTTGCCGACGGTTCCTCATCGAAGCTGACCCGCTGCCCTTCGTTGAGCTGCTCGAAGCTGCCGGCTTTCACCGAGCTGCGATGAAAAAACCACTCCTGTCCGCCGTCGTCGCGAATGAACCCAAAACCGCGATCCCGCACCAGTCGCTTAATCGTGCCGTTCGCCACGTCAATCCCTCCGCGGGCCATCCCCTGATAGCCCTATAGGGACGAATCCAAGTTCCGTTCCACGGAATGCATACGCTACAGCTTCAGCGGAACCACTTCCGCCAGACCGCTGTGCGCGCAAGCTCGCCTGTTGCGGGGTTTAGAGTCAACGTCCGGGTTGACACCGCCCTGGCAAACGCCGAATCAGCCGTCGTCACGAGCAGCGCGGCTCGACGGGCGGCGGCAATGGCCTTCAGGTCTGCCCCGAATCGCTGAATGGCCTCAACAGGCAGCGTGGCATTGGGATGCTCCGCCAGCAGGACGCGGGGACCGAGCGCCAGCGCCTTTCCGAGCCGGACGCGCAGCTGGGCGTCGGCGTCGAGGGCGGCCGGAGACTGCGGCAACTGCACTGAGTGAATGCCGACCTCCTGGGCGAGGGCGCGTACGGTTTCGCGCACGCTTTCCGAAAGCTGTTCGACCTCCAGCGTAAATGGCAGCGCCAGGTTCTGCTCCACGGTGAACGCCTCGAGGAGAACGACGCGCTGGCTCAAGATGCCGAAGCGATCCATCTCCACGAGCCATGCGTCCGGGTCGCCGATGTTGCGCGTCGAGACGCCGAACACATCGACATCACCCGAGTCCGGAAGCGTCGCTCCGGTAATGAGGTTGACCAGGATTTCGGCAGCCGTCTGATCGAACCCGAGGAGCGCCACCGACTCATCTTCACGCAGCTCGAAATGCTCGACGCGCAAAGGCCGAAGATGCTTGTAGTCCTTGATGACGTCGCGAAGTGAGACGACGACTTCGGGCGAGGGCATGTTCAGGCCGAAGGTGAACGCCGCCGCGCCTGCAGCCGTTCCCATTCCTCGGCCGGCAGGGTGACGGAGCCGGGCTCGCACCCATGCCCCGGATCCCCATGAAAGTCCGAGCCTCCAGTCAGCAGCAAACGCAGACGGCGCGCAACGTCGACGTATTCCTGAACAAGAGCGGCGTCGTGATCCGGATGAAATGCTTCCACAGCGTCGAGACCGGCAGCGGCAAGCGTTGGAATTCGCGTGCCGACGCCGCGCTGTCCCGGATGCGCGATCGACGCGATCCCGCCCGCGTGGTGAATGATTTCGATGACCGCTTCCGGAGTCGGGCCTTCACGCGCCACGAAGCCGGGCAGTCCACGCCCGAGCCAGCGATCGAAGGCTTCCTGCGTGCTTGCCACGTGTCCTGCCTCGACCATCGCGCGCGCCACTTGCGGCCGGCCAATCGATCGGCCGTGCTCCCGCCGACTTTGCTCGAGCATCGGTTCGACATCGATCGGTACGCCATGGGCCGCGAGGCGTGACGCGATCCCCTCGATCCGGGCAACGCGCGCCGCGCGCTGCCTGACGAGCAGCGATGCAAGTCCCTGGTGCCGCGGGTCGAAGAGATAGCCGAGCACGTGAAGGTCACTGCCTGCTTCCACGGCGGTGATCTCAATACCGGCGATGGTGTGGATGCCGTGGTGCCGCGCTTCCGCGTCCACTCCCGCGATCGCGGCGGTGGTGTCGTGATCAGTGACGGCCATCACCGAAAGGCCAGCCCTGGCCGCGCGGTGGACGAGTTCCTGCGGCGTACAGTGCCCGTCAGAAGCGGTGGTATGGAGGTG
>Ga0114129_10004006_pt1 | contig 20806 bp, 11 predicted proteins | sample RhiMetdeltSRZDD1_FD_80071 | JGI IMG/M metagenome (GOLD analysis project Ga0114129, IMG submission 80071) | Populus rhizosphere microbial communities from Tennessee, USA - Rhizosphere MetaG P. deltoides SRZDD1 (version 2) (version 2) | ecosystem: Host-associated > Plants > Roots > Rhizosphere >... | reverse complement strand
GCTTGCGCGGCGCAGCGAAGTGAGCCTCGTTCCCAAAGACCTGACACCCGTCTACAAAGAGACGATCGGCAAGGGCGCCGGTGCGCGTCGATGGCAGCGCCCCGTCTACGTCGACCATCTTCCCCCCTGCAACCACGCCTGCCCGGCCGGAGAAAACATCCAGGCGTGGCTCGCCTTGGCCCAGGCGGGCGACTACGAAGCGGCCTGGCGGAAATACATGGAGGAGAACCCGCTGCCGGGCACGCACGGCCGCGCGTGTTATCACCCATGCGAGAGCGTCTGCAACCGGCAGTTCCTCGATCAGCCCGTCTCGATCCATTCGCTCGATCGGTTCCTCGGAGACCTCGCCAACGAGAAAGCGTGGGCGATCGTGCCCGGGCCCTCCACGGGCAAGCGCGTGCTCGTCGTTGGCGCCGGCCCCGCCGGGCTGTCGTGCGCGTATCAACTGCGCCGATTCGGACACGACGTCGAGATCCGCGATGCGAACCCCGAGCCGGGCGGGATGATGCACTACGGGATTCCCGCGTACCGGCTGCCGCGTGAAGGGCTCGACAAGGAGATCGCGCGCATCGAGGCGATGGGCGTGAAGATCGTGCGCAACACGCGCGTGAACGACGTGCTCGCCGAGAAAGCGGCGGGAAAGTTCGACGCCGTGTTCCTCGGCATTGGCGCCCAGGTCGCGAACCATCTCGACATTCCCGCCATGGACGGCGGCAAGATCATCGACGCGGTCACGTTGATGGAGCGCGTCGAGAAGGGCCGCGCTCCTTCTCTCGGGCGCGTCGTCGGCATCGTCGGCGGCGGCAACACCGCGATGGATGCCGCGCGCATCGCGAAGCGGCTCGGCGCCGAGGAGGCCGTGCTCATCTTCCGCTTCGACAAGGCGCAGATGGAAGCGCACCCGTACGAAGCCATGGAAGCCTTTGCCGAAGGCGTGAAGATCAAGTGGCTGTCGACGGTCAAGCAGTTCGGCGAAGACGAGATCCTCGTCGAGCAGATGGAGATGGCGCCCGACGGTTCGGGCTGCGTCGGCACCGGGCAGTTCCAGACGCTCAAGGCCGACTCGCTGGTGCTGGCGGTCGGCCAGCATTCCGACGTCGAGTTTCTGAAGAAGGTGCCCGGCATCCGCATCGGCCGCGGTAACGTGGTCGAAGTGGACGCCCAGATGCGCGCGAGCGAGGGCATCTTTGCCGGCGGCGACATGATCGGCGGCGCGCGGACGATGACGGCGGCGGTCGGCCACGGCAAAAAGGCGGCGCGCAACATCGACGCGTTCCTCCGCGGAGGCGTCTACACGAAACCTCCGGAGCATCCGCCGATCCCGTACGAAAAGCTCAATCTCACGATATTCCTCGACGCCGATCGGCGCGAGCATGCCTCGCTCCCGATGGAAAAGCGCACGGGATTCGACGAGATCGTTGCCGGCCTCTCCGAGCGCGAGGCGCGCTACGAGGCGACGCGGTGTCTGTCGTGCGGCAACTGCTTCGAGTGCGACAACTGCTACGCGGCGTGTCCCGAGCAGGCGATCGCCAAGCTCGGAAAGGGCCGCTTCTATCGGGTCGACCTCGATCTCTGCACCGGGTGCGCCACGTGCTTCGAGCAGTGCCCGTGTCATGCGATCGCGATGGAGCCGGAGCCGGCGGCGTCGGCGGCGGTCGAGAATCCGGCAGCCGAAAGAGTGCCGGCGCGGTTCACCGTCAGGGCTTAACACGCCAGGTCCCAAGGAGCGATCGGATGTCTGTGAAGTCGCAGGTGATGGACGGCAACACGGCCGCCGCCCACATCGCGTATCGCGTCAACGAAGTCTGCGCCATCTTCCCGATCACGCCCTCGTCCACGATGGCGGAGCTGGCCGACGCCTGGGCCGCTCAGGGCGTCAAGAACATCTGGGGACAGGTGCCGGTGATCCAGCAGATGCAGTCGGAAGGAGGAGCGGCCGGGGCGGTGCATGGTGCGCTGCAGAGCGGGGCGCTCACCACGACCTTCACGGCATCTCAGGGATTCCTGCTGATGCTGCCCAACATGTACAAGATTGCGGGCGAGCTGACGCCTTGTGTCTTTCATGTTGCCGCGCGGGCGATCGCCACACAAGCGCTGTCGATCTTCGGCGACCACTCGGACGTGATGAGCGCGCGCATGGTCGGCTTCGCGATGCTGGCGGCGACGTCCGTCCAGGAAGCGCACGATCTGGCGCTGGTCGCGCAGATGGCGACCCTCGAATCGCGCGTACCCGTGTGCTTCTTCTTCGACGGGTTTCGCACGTCGCACGAAGAGAACAAGATCAGCGTGATTCCGGACGAGCAGATCAGGGCGGCGATCGACGATGACCTGGTGCGCGCGCACCGGGCACGCGCCCTGACGCCGGAGCGGCCCGTGATCCGGGGCACGGCGCACAATCCCGATACGTTCTTCCAGGCTCGCGAGTCGGCGAATCCGTTCTACGCCCGCGTGCCTGACATCGTCGAGCGGGCAATGGATCGCGTGGGATCCCTGATCGGACGCTCGTACCGCCTGTTCCGCTACAGCGGCCATCCCGAGGCGGAGCGGGTCGTCGTCGTCATCGGCTCGGCGTTCGAAGTGCTCGACGAGACCGCTGCCTGGCTGAACGCGCACGGCGAGAAGGTCGGCGTCCTGCACGTCGCGCTCTACCGCCCCTGGGACGCTGAGCGTTTCCGTGCGGCGGTGCCGCCGACCGTGACGCGGATCGCGGTGCTCGATCGCACGAAGGAAGTCGGCGGACCTGGCGAACCGCTCTATCTCGATGTCCTGACGACCTTCGCCGAGGCGCTGTCGGCGGGCCGCATTTCATCGATGCCCGTGATCGTCGGTGGCCGCTACGGCTTGTCTTCGAAGGATTTCGATCCGGCCATGGCGAAGGCGGTCTTCGACGAGCTGAAAAAGCCGCAACCGAAACGCGGCTTCACGGTGGGGATCAACGATGACGTGTCGCACACCAGCCTGACCGTCGACCGCAGCTTCGACGTCGAGCCGCCGGACGTGGTGCGGGGACTCTTCTTCGGCCTGGGCGCCGACGGCACGGTTGGCGCAAATAAGAACTCGACGAAGATCCTGGCTGCGGCGCCCGATCGCTATGCCCAGGGCTACTTCGTCTACGACTCGAAGAAGTCTGGTTCCTACACGATCTCGCACCTACGATTCGGCCCGAAGGCCATCCGCGCGCCGTACCTGCTGAAGTCCGCGAACTTCGTCGGGATCCACAAATTCGACTTCCTCTACAAGCTCGACACGCTGGCGGCGGCCTCGCCGGGCGCTACGGTGCTCATCAACAGTCCCTACTCACCCGATGAGGTCTGGAACGAGATACCGCGTGAGGCACAGCAGCAGATCGTCGACAAAAAGCTCAAGGTCTACGTCATCGATGCGTCACGCGTGGCCTCCGGCCTCGGTCTCGGCTCGCGCGTGAACACTATCCTTCAGACCTGTTTCTTTGCGTTATCCGGGGTGATGCCGCGCGACAAGGCGATTGAGGCGATCAAGCGCGCGACGGAGAAAACCTACGCGAAGAAGGGGAAGGCGATCGTCGAGAAGAACTTCGCGGCGATCGACAACGCCGTGGCCAACCTGCACGAGGTTCGTATCCCGGCAAAGGCAACCGGCCAGCGCATTCGCCTGACTCTTGTCCCGGATACCGCACCGGACTTCGTGCGGACCGTGACGGCGCCGATCCTCGCCCTGCGCGGCGACGATCTTCCGGTCAGCGCGCTTCCCGTCGACGGGACCTACCCTACCGGCACCACGAAGTACGAGAAGCGGAATATCGCCGACCAGGTCCCGGTCTGGGAGTCCGACCTCTGCATTCAGTGCGGCCAGTGCGCCATCGTCTGCCCACACAGCGTGATTCGAGCCAAGTACTACGACGAGAGCCGGCTTGCCGGCGCGCCGTCGGACTTCAAGGCAGTGCCGATCAACGCGCGCGGCTATCCCGAGTCGCGCTTCACGCTGCAGGTCTACGTCGAGGACTGCACGGGGTGCGGTGTCTGCGTGGAGAACTGCCCCGCACACAGCCCATCCGACGCCGCGGTCAAGGCAATCAACATGAAGGACCGCCTCGAGCATCTCGAGGCCGGCCGCGAGAGCGTTCGCTTCTTCGAGACGCTGCCCTGGGCGGACCGGACTCGAGTCAATTTCGCCAACGTGCGCGGCGTGCAGTTCCTCGAGCCGCTGTTCGAGTTTTCCGGCGCGTGCGCCGGATGCGGCGAGACGCCGTATCTGAAGTTGCTGTCGCAGCTCTTCGGCGATCGGCTGCAGATCGCCAACGCAACCGGTTGCTCGTCCATCTATGGCGGGAACCTGCCGACGACGCCATGGGCCGCGAACGCCGACGGTCGCGGGCCGGCATGGGCCAACTCGCTCTTCGAGGACAACGCCGAGTTCGGCCTCGGATATCGATTGGCGATCGACAGCCAGACGGCGCAGGCACGAGCCTTGACGAAAACGCTTGCCGGAAGGCTCGGCGACGATCTGGTCACTGCGATCCTGGATGCGCCGCAGGTGAGCGAGTCCGACTTCCGTGTGCAGCGTCAACGCGTGCAGGCAGTGAAAGGCAAGCTCGCCGGCTCGACGGATCCCGATGCCGCCAACCTGCTCGCGCTCGCAGATTTCCTGGTGCGGCGATCCGTGTGGATCGTCGGCGGCGATGGGTGGGCGTACGACATCGACTACGGCGGTCTCGACCATGTCCTCGCATCGGAAAAAAACGTCAACATCCTGGTGCTTGATACCGAGGTCTATTCGAACACCGGCGGCCAGGCGTCGAAGGCTACGCCGCTCGGCGCATCGGCCAAGTTCGCGGCGGCAGGCAAGACGACCCCGCGCAAGGATCTCGCGTTGATGGCCATCGCGTACGGTCGCGTCTACGTCGCGCAGATCGCCATGGGCGCGAACAACGAGCAGGCGCTCGTGGCGATGCGCGAAGCAGAGTCCTACTCGGGACCGTCATTGATCCTGGCGTACTCGCAGTGCATTGCCCACGGCACCGACTTGCGCCACGGGATGAAGCAGGCGGCGCGTGCCGTCGCATCCGGCTACTGGCCGCTCTTCCGCTTCGATCCGACGATGCGAAGCCGGGGCATGAACCCGTTCAGGCTGGATTCACCGCGGCCGCGCATTCCGCTCGAGGAATACCGCTACAACGAGGTGCGCTTCAAGGCGCTGACGCAAACGAATCCGGACGCCGCGAAACGGATGCTCGAGGAGTCGCAGCGAGGCCTCGAAGAACGCTACCAGGTGTACGAAGATCTGGCGTCGCGAGACGGCAGCCGGTTCCACCCGGCTTGAGGAGTCCCCCATGATCAGCCTCGCGACAAAGTATCTCGGCCTGCCGCTCGCGCATCCGATTGTGGCATCTGCGTCTCCCCTCACCGCCACGCTCGACGGTATGCGACGGCTCGAGGATGCCGGCGCGGCCGCGGTGGTGATGGCGTCGCTCTATGAGGAGCAGATCCGCGCGGAGGACACAGCGTACGCGGTCTACACGGAGGAGGGATCGAACAGTCAGGCCGAGGCCGGCAGTTATTTCCCGGAAATCCCGGGCTACGACTCCGGAGTGTCGGGACACCTTGACACGCTCCGGCGCGCGAGCGACGCGCTCGGCATCCCGGTGATTGCCAGCCTCAACGGCACGACCAGCGAGGGCTGGATCGACTACGCGCGCGCGCTTGAACAAGCCGGGGCCTCGGCGATCGAGCTGAACGTGTATTCGATCCCGGTCGATCCCACAGTCACCGGCGCCGAGATCGAGCGGCGCACGGTGGAGATCGTTCGGCAGGTCACGGCGACCGTGAAGATTCCGGTCTCCATCAAGCTCGCGCCGTACTTCAGCTCGATGCCGCACATGGCGGCCGAACTGGTGCGCGCGGGCGTCAGCGGTCTGGTTCTCTTCAATCGCTTCTACGCACCCGATATCGATCTCACGACACTCCAAGTGACGCGATCGCTTCCGCTGTCGACCGCCGCCGAACTGCCGCTCTCGCTGGTGTGGATCGCACTGCTCTCGCGACGTGTCGGGTGCTCGCTGGCGGCCAGCCGCGGCGTCGAAACACATACCGAGGTCGTCAAATACTTACTGGTGGGCGCGGACGTCGTCATGACGACCTCGGCTCTGCTCCGGAACGGCGTGCAGCATGTTCGGACTTTGCGAGAGGGACTCGAACGCTGGCTCGGCGAGAACGGGTTCGCCTCGGTCGAGGCGATCCGCGGCCTCAAGGACGCGACGCACGTCGAGCAGGTCGATGCGCTTCTTCGCGCCCAGTACGTCGCGGCTCTCACTGAATATCTGCCGACGACACTCGTCCGCTAGGCCGTAAGGTCACATGGCTGCCGGACACTCCGGCGAAATAGCGAGGTCGCGTCGCGCGGACGCAGGCCTGTTCCGACGTCAGAACGCGAGGACCGTCTGCACCATGGGGACCCAGCCTGTCATCCCCGCGGTATACGGAGTGAAGGCCCCGCTATAGGGGGCGCGATTGACCTTGAACAGCTCGCCGTTCAGCCAGAGCCGCTCGGTCGGAAGGAAGTGCCACTTCACGCCGCCGCCAAATTCATGGGAGTCGGCGAAGTGACCGCGCACCCACGAGCCACGACCGTAGACCATCACCTCTTTCGGTTTGACGAAGTGTCCCACGGTGATCTCTGCGCCATGATCCATCATGGACTCGAGCGGAAGCGGACCGTCGGCTTCGAAATCGGCTATCCAGCGCACGAAGTACTGGCCGTTGATGGCCAGACCGTTCCACTTGAGACCGCCATCGACGGCCCACATCCTGTAGGTGGCCTGGTCGACCGTGACACCCGGTGTAAACGCGCCAGTCGAGAACGTTAGCACGCCGTCGGAGTTGTACATCGAGGTGTTCTCCGGGCTCGATTGATCGAGATTCGAAAAACGATCCTCCCGGGATCTCGTGAACGCGCTGCCGACGCGAATGCGAACTTTCCTCGACGCGAAGAAGTCGTCGTACATGTTGCGCGACTTGCCGGGCTCTCCGAACGCGCCCAACGGTTCCCACCAGACGCTCCCCGACAACAGCAGGTGCGTATCGATCTTGTTTGCCGAGATGTTCAGGGTATTGAGGCCGTTGCCGACGAAGGCCAGGTAGTTCAACCCGTTCTTGAATTCTCCGTTCGCCCAGGCGCCCTGGGTGAACCCTGGCCGGAAGAAGTTGTCGGCCATGCTCCTGTCGGTTGCCGTGAAGAATGGAAACGTGTTGACGAGCGATCGGCTCCCGGGAATGCCGGTGTAGCCGCCGGTGATCGTCAGCGCGTTGCTGAATCGCCAGCCGATGTTGCTGGCGACGATGATTGACGCGGCCCCGGCGGACGTCCAGACGGTAAAACTGTATCGCGCCCTCGGATCGAACACGTAGCCGCCCAGAATGAACATCGCGCGATTGACGGTGATGTCGTTTCGCGAGTGAACGTCACGGGTCACGCCTAAATGGTCGGTAAACGTCTCGTCGCTGTTCTGGGTGTTGAGATACCGGAGCTGAGTATTGATGTTGAACTTCAACAGGAACGGGACCGTGGCATCTGTAGGCGTCTCCCAGATCACCATGCCATCCCTGTACCGCTCGGTGCTTGGCTGTGGCGTGGTGGCGGCTTGCGCCGTAGTGACCGTCCCGTTTGGCTCAGGTGCGGGAGACTGTGCCAAGGCAGGCGTCGTGACGAACATCACGGACGCCCACGCCAAGGCCACTACAGCCTTGGCGTGGGCGCGGATCGACCTGAGTATGGCCCCTCCGAAACGACCTTCCATCAGCAGAGCACGACGGAGAGAGCGAGGCCGGCCTCACTGGTCTCCTTGTACTTGCTGTTCATCTCCTTCGCGGTCTGGGCGAGAGCCACCACGGTTTCGTCGAAATTGACGCGGTGCCTCGATGCGATCTCGTTGCTGGCAATCGCATACGCGGTCCACGCCTTGACAGCCCCGAACGCGCAGCGCTCGATGCACGGTACCTGGACGTAGCCGGCGACCGGGTCGCACGTCATGCCCAGGTGATGCTCCAGCGCCGATTCGGCAGCATTCTCGACCACCAGAGACGGTGCGTCGAAGACCGTGGCGGTCAAGGCCGCAGCCATGGCCGATGCGACGCCGATCTCTGCCTGGCAGCCGCCCTCGGCCGCTGATAGCGTCGCATGGTGCTTGCAGAGGTAGCCAACAGCCGCAGCCGCGAGCATCCCTTCGCGGACCTTCTGCCGATCGACCTTCCTGACCTCGAGGAGCCCATAAACCAGCGCCGGCATCACACCAGCCGACCCACCAGTCGGAGCCGTGATGACGAGGTGGCCGCGCCCGTTCTCCTCGGATGCCGCCAACGCAAAGGCCGAAAGTACGCCGATGCCGCGGTCCGACTGATACTTCTCGTCCATCGCGCGCTTGTAGACCGTTGCGGCCTTGCTATGCAGCTTGATCGGGCCGGGCAGCACGTCGTCTTCCGGCATCGCCAGCCCCGACTTCACCGTCGCGACCATCGCGTTAATGACTTTGTCGACCCAGTCGTACACCTCCGCTTCCGACTTGCCTGTGATCGACATTTCGTTGGCCAACATGATCTTGCCGATCGTGGTCTTGTTGTTATCGGCGTGGGTCCGCAGCTCTTTCATCGTCGCGAACGGGTATTTCGGCGCGTTCTTCTTCGGAGGCGTATACCCTTTCCATTCGATGAATCCGCCGCCGACTGAGTAGTACTCCTGCTCGAGCAACACATCGTTGCCGGCGAGGAGCTTCACGGTCATCGTGTTCGGGTGCTTGAAGTCGCCCTTGGTTGCGTCGTAGATGACGTCCTTGAGGCTCACATCGATCGACTTGCTCCCGAGCTTCACCGGGAACACCTGGTCAGGTTTGTCGCGCAGACCGTCGAGGAATTTCGGATCAACCGTGGCCGGCTCATTCCCGACGAGACCAGCGAGCGCCGCCCGCTCCGTGCCGTGGCCCTTGCCGGTCGCGCTGAGGCTTCCGAACAGGTTCACCTGAAGCTTCGTCGCCTTGGCCACTTGATCGGCCGGAAGCTTGGTCGCACGCTGGTAAAAATCGTAAGTAATGCGCATCGGCCCAATCGTGTGTGAGCTGGAAGGCCCTGGCCCCACCTTGTAGAACTCGTCGACCGTTGTCAGGACCGGTCCCTTGCTCTTCATCGCGACGTACAGGTCCTCGGCGAGCGGCGGCGCCGACGGTGTAGCCTGCGGCGCCGGTGTGGCGGTGGCGACGGCCTTCGCCGTTTTCTCTTCGGGCGAGGCAGAGCAACCCGTCAGGACGGCGGCTGCACCACCCACAGCCGTTCGCATCAAGAAACTCCGGCGATCCACGCCGTTGGGAATCTCTGGTGAGATCAATTGACGTGTATCGGCTAGCGGATTCTCGGGAGCGGCTTCGGTAGACTTCTCAGCTTCTTTGTTTGACATGGTCAATCTGTTCCCTTTCATCCAGATTCAGGCGCGTGGGCATCCGCGCCGTCGCGGCGCAAGAGACACATTGCTGCGAAGCGCTTACCTGCGAAGTGCACCCCCTATGCCAGAGTTCGTAGCAAAATTGTGCCTGTTTTCAGCGACGCGCTTGTTCCAAAAGTCCGTCAAGTCCGTATCCCCTCCGAAATGCCGGAGGCACGAAACGTTTTCCGGAGGCCTGTACGTCGAGTGAGGCGGCCACCACTTTGTCTATGATGAGCTCCTGGAAAAATCCCTGGAAAAATCAATGAGACGCATCCTGGTCATCGACGTTGGCGGCACGAACCTCAAGGTCAGCACCGCGGGCCGCAGGAAGTCGCTGAAGATTCCTTCCGGGCCGACGATGACGGCCGCTCGGATGGCTGCTGCAGTGCGCAAGGCAACCACGGGTTGGGAATACGACGCAGTGTCGATCGGCTATCCGGGACCCGTGAAACGCGGCAAACCTGCCCATGAACCGCACAACCTTGCGCGTGGCTGGATGCGCTTCGATTATGAGAAGGCGTTCGGCGCGCCCGTGAAGATCGTCAACGACGCGGCAATGCAAGCGCTAGGCGCATATAAGAGCGGACGCATGCTGTTCCTCGGACTCGGCACAGGCCTCGGTTCGGCGCTGGTCGTGAAGGGAGTCGTGGTGCCGCTCGAGCTCGCGCATCTGCCGTATCGCCGGGGCCGCACCTGCGAGGACTACGTGGGCGTGCGAGGGCTTGCCCGGTTCGGGCTCAAGAAATGGACGCGTCACGTTCACGTGGTCGTCGAGATGTTGAGGGCCGCCCTGCAGGCCGACGAAGTCGTCTTAGGCGGAGGGCAGACGAAGAAGCTCAAGACGCTGCCGTCAGGAGTCCGCATCGGCGACAACCAGTGTGCAATCCGTGGCGGCCTGCGACTCTGGGACCAGCCTGCGCGTCGACCGTGACCCGAGGTTCATCACCAGCAGACGCTGCGCGAAGAGCGGGACTGGTGATCACGCGGGAGCCACGCGAGGTACCGACGCTGGTTGTGCGGCACGCGGAGTGGGGGTCAGACCCCAGTTGTCGGGGTCTGACCCCAGCTGTCGGGGTCTGACCCCAGTCGTCGGGGTCTGACCCCAGTTCGATCTCACTTCTTCCCAGGTTCAGCCGACACCACCACGCCCTGCGTGTAGGTGATATCGATTTTGTCGCCCGGCTTCACCCCTTCCAGGTTCTTCTTCTCTGCGATTCTTCTGGTCAGCGTCCGACCGTCAGCAGTCGTCACGGTGATGGATGGCACGCTCGCGTCGACCGCTTTGACGGTGACGGTCGTCGTCTGCTGAGCGCCGAGGGCGCCGCCGGGAACGTCTTTCAGTCGTCCACCGCCTACGACGGCGCTATCGGTGGGAGCCGCGGCGCCCGGCTGACGGACCTGGAACACGAGGGACTCGAAGTACGTCGCTTTGATCGTGTCGCCAACCTTGAGTTGGTTGAATCGTGTGACTTCAGGACCTACCGTGAACGTATCCTGGTCGCCGTTCTCTGCGCGCAACGTCACCGAGCGGGTGGCCGGATCGATCGCCGTAATCGTCGCGGTCGCCGTCACCTGATTCTGTTTGGTTACGGCTTTGGGGGTCTGGCTCGGCGCTTGCGCGGCGAACGACAGAGCGGGCACTGTCGCGAGCAGCGCGACGAGGGCAAGAGATTTGAGCATCGCTAATCCTCTCCTAAGTGAAAAGTGATGGCTAGGGCAAGGCTCGTACCGCCATCACGAGTCAGACTGACCGACGCGCCATCGGTATTCACCGGACGATTTGAGAAATGTCGGGCGGACGCCCGTATTCGACGCACGGCAGGCCGGATATGCCTCCAGCAGGCCGGAGGCCACGACCGTTCGCATGAGTTGAGCCAGACAGCGCCTCATTGGACCCGATATCCTCGTGCCAACGTTGAGAATGCAGCCGTCTCGGCCGCTTGACGCGAGTCATCCCAGCCAAGTTCGCCAGCCATCAGTCGGGCCACCTCGGGCGCCATCGCTTCCGCCGCGCGGGCGTTGAGGAACAACGCGCGCGTTCGACGCGCAAGCACATCCTCGACGGTGCGTGCCATCTCGTGTCGAACGGCCCACACCACTTCCGCGCCGGTGTACGGCAGCCGCGCATGAAGCGCTGCGGCCAGTGAGGGTGTGGCGCTCATCAGTTCCTGGATGCCGAGCGCGTCAGATCCGTACACACTCAGCGCGCCGAACCGTTCTGCGTTGGAATGAAATCCGTGTACGTTGAGCGTGCGCGTTACACAAGGACGCTCGGCCAGTCGTGCGAAGTCTGCGGCCTGATCGACGGTGTGCTCCGCCATGTTCCTGTACGTCGTCCACTTACCGCCGGTGGTTGTCAGCAGGCCCGACGGGTCGAAGTGAATCGTGTGATCCCGCGACAACGCCGCGGTCAACATGCCCTGGCCACTCTTGACGAGCGGCCTGATGCCCACGAACACGCTCAAGATGTCTGCTCGCGTCGGTGGCTTGAGAAGATACTGGCCGGCGGTCTCGAGAATGAAGGCGATCTCCTCTTCCAATGGCCGCGGCTCGAGCGTTGGTGTCTCAACTGGCGTGTCGGTCGTGCCAACGAGCGTATGTCCGTGCCACGGAATGGCGAACATCACCCGGCCGTCCGAGGTATGCGGCACCATGATCGCCGACTCGCCCGCCAGGAACGAGTGATGAAACACCAGATGAATGCCCTGGCTCGGCGCGATGAGCGTCGGGACGTCAGGTTCAGCCAGCCGGCGCACCGCGTCGGAGAACGCGCCCGTCGCGTTGACGACCACGCGTGCCGGGATCGTCCATTGTTGTCGCGTCTCCTGATCTTCCGCGACGACACCGTCGATGAATCCGTCTGCGCTTTTGGATAGAGCGATGACGCGCACGTAGTTGAGTACTGTCGCGCCTTGCTCGGCAGCGGTCTCCATCAGGTTGATCAGAAGCCGTGTATCGTCGAACTGGCCATCGTAGTACACGACGCCGCCGCGCAGGCCATCGGTCTTGATCGTCGGCAGGCGCGCCAAGGTTTCCTCGCGCGTAAGAACCTCGGACGCACCGAATCCGTACTTGCCGGCGAGCGCGTTATAGATCTTGAGGCCAAGCCCGTAGAATGGCGCCTCCCACCAGTCGTAATTCGGGACCACGAAGGCGAGGTTGCCGACGAGATGCGGCGCGTTCTGTCGAAGCAGACCGCGTTCCTTGAGCGCCTCCATCACCAGCGCGATGTTGCCCTGTTCGAGGTAGCGGACACCGCCGTGCACGAGTTTGGTGCTCCGGCTGGACGTCCCTTTGCCGAAGTCGTGCTGTTCCAGGAGCGCGACGTCGTAGCCGCGGCTTGCTGCGTCGACGGCGATGCCCGCGCCGGTGGCGCCGCCGCCAATGATGACCATGTCCCACGGCTCGTGCCGCTGGTCGATGCGGGCGATCATGTCGGAGCGACGCATCGCTACACGATTCTGAAGTACGTGTGGTATCTCTCGGTGTCAACGGTAAAATACGGCACAAACACCAGATCCCGTCCTCCAACCACCGTGCGATAAGTCTGGCCCGAGGCGTATAACGGCGACAACGATCCGGGTAGGTCGATCAACTGTTCCGCAATGCCATCCCACGGATTGAGGCCGACATACATCACCGCACCACGCATCAGTGCCGCGAGTTTCGGCGTTTCAGTGTCGATGGGCAGCATGCGGAGCGGCTGCGGCAGGACTAGGTCGATCGTGTCGCCAGCCTTCCAACGGCTCCTCACCATGGCGAGTTCACCGGGCACGGGGTTCTCGCTCTTTCCGTTCACGCGCAGCGTCGCGCCGGTCGCCCACCTGGGGATGCGCAGCTTCAGCGTAAAACGGCCGCTGCCAGGCTCGCGAACAGTCAACCGGACGACGTCCGCTGCTGGATAGTCGGTATCCTGAACGACCACGACCGCGCCGCCCGCACGCTTCCAGACGACTTCCGACGCAACGAACAGATTGACCAGTAGCGACGCGTCGTCGTGGAAATACACGTTCAACACATAGTCGGCGACGCCCTGCACCAACGTGCCGGAACAGCAGGGCCACTTACGGTGGTAGTAACTTTTCTCCGCTCCAGCGCCGTAATCTGAATAGTACGGATAGTCGCCATCGCTGTTCGGCAACCGTGTCGCCAGGATGGTGTTGTAAAGCGTGCGCTCCAGCCCATCGCCATACTGCGGACGACCAGTCAAACGGATCAGGTATCGCGCCAATTTCAAGTCCGCATAGCTGCCGCAGGGCGTCTCGAAATGCGCTTTGGAATTCTTCAAGCTCTCGGCGAGTTTGCCTTGGCGGAGGTGAACGAACTGTTCCTCCGGCGCCCAACCTCCGGACGCGAACCGCTGCGGCTCGAGGAAGCGCCACGCATTCGTCAGCGCCTTCAGGTATTTCCCGTCACCGAGATTCAGATAGGCCTGCGCGCCAGAGCTGAGAGCGATGGTGTGACTGTAGGCGTGCTTCTCCGGCAAGACATTGAATCCGGCGGCCAAGGGGTCGAACCACTCCTTGTTGAGGAGATAGTGCACCGCCAGCTTCTGATACTTGTCGTCGCCGGTGATTTTTGCGGCATGAAACAGATTTTCCGAGATGACGTACGTCTCATCGTACGGCGGATCCTTCTTTCCGATGCGGTCGCGCGACACTGGAGAGATGTACGGGAGACACTTGTCAATGGTGATCGGCAGCAGGCGCTTCGCTTCCCCAACGCCGCTGAGTAGAAAGGCGTCGACAAGCCCGACGACATATTTGTCCATGACGTAGGCGGCCCACTGCGCCTGCGCGTTTGGTCCTGCGTACGGACTCTCAGCGCGCCGGATAAACTCACCGAAGCCAGAGACCAGCCGCGCTACTTTGTCGTGCGTCGCCCTGTCGCCCGTCGCCGCCCCGAGCCTTGCCAGTCCGGAGATGTATTGTCCAAGTGTCAAGCCGGGCACGAAGCCGTTCGTGTCGTACCATCCGCCCATGTCGCGGCCCGGCGCCGGCAAGCCGACGCGTTCCCGAAACACTTTCAACAGGCGATCGTTGTCCATCGCGAGATAGTGCGCGTGGATGCGATCGAAGTGCTGCTTGAGGGGGCCGCCTCTCAGCTGCACTGCCCCGTACGGGAACTCTCGCATGACCTCCTGGCCACCATGACTCTGAGCAACGGCGAGAGGGCGTGAAAGTCCTGTGAGACTAGTTCCTAGGGCGGCACCCACAGCGCGGTGCATAAACTCCCGCCGGGAGATCGTGCAGAACCCGCCGCAACTGTCGATCATGTCGGTTGTCCTTTCGTGCCGCCCTGCTTGCCGGTCAGGATAACGCCGAACGCTCAGGTTGAACTACTCCGGACTCCCTGCTATGCTCGATGTCTCACGGACCTGTCCGATGAAAATCCTCGCCTGACCCCGTTCGTTTCCTTCACGTTGCCTTAGCCGCCTCGCGGCTTATCTCACAGTAGGTGTGCGTGCCCCGACTGCGCTCTTCGTGTGCGCATGCGGGCCTCCGCCTGGAGTGTTCGATGCCTGACACGGTCATCCGCGTGGACGATCTGATCAAAGAGTTCGGCGGCGGTTTCGGGATGCGCTCGAAGACTCGCGCCGTCGACGGGCTCAGCTTCACTATCGAGCGTGGCGCAATCTTCGGCCTGCTTGGCCCTAATGGCGCCGGCAAAACCACCACGCTGCGGATCCTGACGACGCTGGTGCGGCCAACGAGCGGCCACGCAAGCGTGCTCGGCTACGACGTCGCGCGCCAGTCCCGCGACGTCCGCCGCCACATTGTGGTGGTGATCCAGGAGCACGCGGCGGAACTCCTGTTGTCAGTCCGCGACAACCTGCTGACGTTCGCACGCTTTCACGGGCTGCGAGGCACCGACGTCCGCCGGCGTGCTGAGCGGCTCATGGACGACTTCGGGCTGCAATCCGAGGCACAGCGCAAGGTGCAGGATCTCAGCGGCGGTTATCGACGCCGCGTTCAAGTCGCCAAAGTCTTCATGGTCGACACGCCGGTCGTGTTCCTCGACGAGTTCTCGACCGGCATGGACCCGATCCTGAAGCGATCGGTGATGAGCATGCTTCGCCGCGAAGCGGATCGCGGCCGCACGATCGTGCTCACGACGCAGGTCCTCAGCGAAGCCGAGGACCTGTGCGACGACATCCTGATCATCGACAAGGGCCGGCAGGTGGCACGCGGCGACCTGAACGCGCTGAAGCTGCTGACGGAACGGATCTATGAAGTGTCCGTCACCTTCGACCGGCCGCCGAACGACCTCGACGACGTTTTAGCGGCGTTCCATCCCTTGCGGGTGCGAACGAGTCAGAACACAGTGCACGTCGCGCTCAAGGATCAGGAGGCGCGCGCGCTGGAGCTGGCGATGGCGCTGGCGGCGCGCGGTCACGTGCTGCGTCTCGAGATCAACGGCGCCAGCCTCGAGGACATCTTCATCGAGCTGACGCAGAAAGGAGTTCCTGCATGAGCGCGCTTTCTGCCGTCATGACGCGCGAGGCACGAATCCGCGCGACGAACCTGCTGTTCATCTTTTGGGACCTGCTCTACCCGCTCGGGTACCTGCTGGTGTTCGGCGTCGGTATCAACGCCTCACTCGGATTCAGCACCGGCGACGCGAGCGTCGGCTACAACGCGTTCTTCCTCGCCGGTGTGCTAGCGATGGCCAGCTTCGGCATTGCCGCGAACACGTCCTGGTCGTTCTTCCTCGATCGTGACAATGGGATCTTCTACGAGATGCTGACCTATCCGATGAGCCGCTCGGAGTACTTGCTCGGCAAGGTGCTCTTCAACGTGCTGATCGCCGTGCTGCAGAGCGGGATCACGGTGGTGCTCGCCGCCGTGCTACTCGATGTACCGCTGCGGCCGCAGGGGTGGCCGCTGCTGGCCTTCGGCATGATCGTCGGGACCGCCGGGTGGTTCTTCTTTTATGCCGTCTTTGCGCTGCGCATCCGACGCAACGATGCGTTCAACACCGTGACGTCGATCTTCTATTTCGTATTCCTGTTCGCGAGCTCGATGTTCTATCCACTCGAGCCGCTGCCGGCGGCCTACCGTGCCATCGCGTACGCGAATCCGATCACCTGGCACGTGGATGTGCTGCGCTACGCCACAATCGGTCTAGGCGATCCCACGCGGATCGGGCTCGAAGCCGCGGCGTTTGGCGTCTTTACCCTGATCTCGTTCGGAGCCGCGGTTCATGCGCTCCAACAGCAAGAGTGAGGAATGAGTAACGATGAGCCGTTCGCGTTGACGTGTCAGTAACTGAGGGGCGCAGACCGCTGACCGGCCCTACGGCACAACTCGGATAGGCGCGATGACCTTCTGCTCACCGTCGTCTCGTTGCACGGTCACTTCGATGGCGTAGTCCGCGGGACTCAACGCCGCAAGCGTGACGTCCGCAGTGATCCAGCGCTGACCCGTTCCTTCATCAGTCCGCTCGCCGACGCGGACAGGAACCTGCGTCGCCGCGCCGCCGCGATCGATTACCCGGCCCTGTAATGGCTTCCCGTCGCGCGGACCCGGACCGACAGGGATCTCGAGATGCAGGCGTTCGGTACGACTGAATCTCATGTCCCCCGCGGGCAGCAATCTGTTGCCGGTCGTCACGCCGCGACGGAACGACACCGTTTGCAGCTCTGGCGATCCAACCGTGACGCGCACCGCATCCATCAGCGGCGGAGACGTGCGCGCGTCCGATGAGAGTTGCGCGCGGACGTCCACCGGACCCTGGGCATTCGACGGTAGATCCAGCCGCGTGAGGAACGTACGCTCTCCCGGCTTGAGCGGGACCTTGGCCGAGGCGGAGATCCCGCTCCCGACCGCATCGATGGAGACCGTTGCACCTTCGGTGAACTCATCGGGGCGCCCGCCAACCGACTGCACCTCGCCGCTGACCCAGAGCCATCCGCGTCCGCTCACCAGCGACGCAGCCTGGATCATGAACCGCGCATCCGGCCGCACCCGGCCAAGCCGGCCGAAGACGGAGCCCAAGGCGTCGGCAGCCGGATTCGCTGCTGGCACAGAAACACTGCGAGCAACGGTCAACTCTTCTTCGGTGGGCGCTCGATATCCCTTGCGCGCCCGTACCTGGATCCCTGGCTGCTTCACGCGCACCGTGATCGATCGCATCCGACCGTCCGGCTTCGTATTCGTCGAGTAGTAGCCGAGCAGGTAGTACGACGACATGTCATCGGAGACTCGCTTCAATCCTGTAGCGAGATCGTTGCTGTTGCTGATGAACAAGCCGTCGGTGCCCGACGCGAGCGATCCCAACGCGCCGTTCCGGTCCGGCCTGGTGACGCGCAGACCGCCGGGATCGATCGTGTAGAAGGCGGCATTGCTGCGATTGGCCTGGTCGATCAGATCGAGCAAGAGTTGCGCGTCATCGATCTGCGACAGCCGCACGCGATCCCCGTCGCACTCGCGGTCCGACAAGGTATTCACCGAATTACGCTCGTCCTTTGTCGTCAACGTCCCGCCTCGGCCGACGGTGACCTTCTCCTGCCCAATTGGCCGCTGGTTTTGACTTTGCCGCATCATCTCGGGATCTTCGCGGAACAGCACCCAGCCTTCGGAGATGGTCACAATCGCCTTGCGTTCTTCGCGAACGCTTCGGAGGAACCGCACCGCATCCTCGAGCGCTTCGAGTGTTGTCCGCTCCCGTTTGCGCGCGATCATCTTCGCGGCAAGATCGCCATAACGTTCTACGGGAAAACACATCTCGTACTGAATCTCGCGCTTGTCGAGCTCCGGCGCCAACCGGCCTTTAATCCCCCAATGCCATTTGCGGCGCAAGCCTTCTTCAATGACCTGCGTCTTTCGCCCGAAGGTCAGCTCCGAGACCGACATCTCGGGCGTCATCACCGCCACGAGATCTTCGTCGCTCACGTGGCGATTCATGAACTCGACGAGGGGGTCGTTGATGGCGTGCGCGTTTTCCAGCGTGACGTGCGACACGTCGAGAAAAATGAGGAATACGCGATACCGCGGATTGCCGAGCGCCTGAATCATGTCTCGCTGCGAACCGGGATCGCTGCGCACCGCCTGACCGCCGGGTTGCACTAAGACATGCTCGAACGTCTCGACCTTCTGTGGTGTGCCATCTTCCAGGACTTCGAAGTCCGTCGCCTGAAGACCGGACACGACCTGACCGTCGCGCGTCGGGTAGACATCGACGCGAACGAGGTTCGTTCCGACCCGGATTGGTTGAGACTGGCGCGTGTCCTGGGCGGACAGCACGCAGACGCTCGCCGCGGCAACAGCAACGCAAGTAGCAAGTCGCATGCGGCTACCTCGTCACCCGGATGCCGACCAGCGTGCGTTCCTCGGCTTTCCCTTGAAGTGCGACCTCGATCGCGTAATCGCTTGGCGCCAAGGCCGCCAGCGTCACATCGGCCGTGACCCATCGCTGGCCTGTCGCCGTGTCCACGCGCTCGCCGGTCGTGACCGGTACCTGCAGAGGTTGGCCCACACGATCGAGCACGCGCCCAGCGCCTGGCTTCGCGTCTCCTGCTGGAATCTCGATTCGAATCCGTTCCGTCCTGCTGAAGCGGAAATCAGCGGCGGGCACCAGCCGGTTGCCAGTCGTGGCGCTCCTTCGGAACAGCAGCGGCTCATTTTTCGAGGATGTATCAACGCGAATGGAGTCCAGGAGCGGAAGCCGGCTGGAGTCCGACGTCAAGCGGACACGGACGTCGACCGCTCCCGACGCGCCCTGCGGCAATGTCATCGTTGTCAAGAAAGTTCGCTCCCCCGCCTTCAGCGCGACCTTGGAACTTGTTGACAATTTTCCGGACGTCAGCTCGATGGCTGCCGTCCCGCCTTGCGCGAAATCGTCCGGTTGTTGTCCCGGTGGCGGTGGCTGCAACTCGCCGGCAATCCAGACCGTCCCGTTCGTGCCCGATATCGCATGGACTCTGAAGCGCGCCTCGGGACGAATTCGGCTCAACCTGTCGATGGCGGCTGCGGTCGTCTTAACGACATCCGGAACCGGCGCATCGGCCGCACGTCGCGCCGCGACGACTTCCGCCGCGGTAGGCGACCGATACCCGCGTCGTGCACGAACCTCGACGCCCGGTTGCTTGACTCGTACTTTTATCGATCGGAACCGTCCGTCCAGCTTGCTGTTGCTCGACGAGTAGCCGAGGAGGTAGTAGGAGGTGAGATCGTCGGAGATGCGCTGCATGCCTCGATCGAGGTCGTTGTTGTTGACCACCGCAAGACCGTCGGTATTTTCGGCCATCGTACGCATCACTTCGATGCGTTGCTTCAACATGGCCTGGTCGATGATTGGCGGCGGCGGCACGTCAGGACCGATGGGATTGTCGGCCGCTGGAAGTCCGCGTGGATCGATGGGATAGAAGCTCACGTTTGCGTAGTTGGCTTCGTCGAGGATGTCCCTGAAGTAGCGATCGTTGTCGAGCATCGCCAGCATCGCGCGGTCGCCGTCGCACTCGCTCTTCGTCAGGGTGTCGCTATCGACCTTGCGCGGATCGCTGGTGGTCAGCTTGCCGTTCAACCCGACCGTCACCGGCTCTACCGACGGCACCTGTTCCTTCCACCTCATCGCCGGGTCCTCGCGAAGCTTCATGAGCTCGCGGTTCTCGCGAAACAACAGCCAGCCTTCAGTAACCGTCAAAACAGCTTTTCGCTCTTCGCGGATAAGGCGAAGGTACTTGACGAGATCCTCGAGCGCGTTCAACGTCGCCAGCTCGCGCTTGCGGCGAATCATCTCGCGGGCCAGTGCTGACTCATGGCCTTTTTCGTGGGATAACGGCGGGTAGCACGAGTTATACGCGTGCTCTCGCTCGTCCCGCATCACTGAAAACCGTTCGCCCCAGGCCCAGTTGCGACGAAGGCTCTCTTCGATCACTTGTGTCTTGCGGCCGAACACCACCTGCGTTGCCGCCATCGCCGGCGTCATGATGCCGACGAGATCGTCGGGACCGAGAATTCGATTGAGCAGTCGAATGAGCGGTTCATTGACCCCGTGCGCGGACGAGACGTCTACATTCGCTGTGTCGAGAAAGATGACGAAGACGCGGTTGCGCGGGTTGGCGACGGCCTGCAGCGCTTCGCGCTGCGAGCCGGGATCGATTCGCTCTTCCTGCGATCCCGCCGGACGGACGACTACGTGTTCGAATGTCTCGATGCGCTGGAGCGCGCCGTCCTCCAGGATCTCGAAGTCCTCCGCCTTCAGGCCAAGGACCGGCTTCCCGCTGCGCAGCGGATACACGTCTACGCGGACGAAGTTCGCATCAACGCGAAATTTAGGCGGTGGCTGTGACGGATCCTGGGATGAAGCCGACTGAGCCGCCAGGATACCGGCGGCTCCAAGGCCGGCTAGCGCAGAGGCG